>Ga0247840_10003667_pt1 | contig 25608 bp, 23 predicted proteins | sample LaCruzMarch2015__FD_192404 | JGI IMG/M metagenome (GOLD analysis project Ga0247840, IMG submission 192404) | Freshwater microbial communities from meromictic Lake La Cruz, Castile-La Mancha, Spain - LaCruzMarch2015_17m | ecosystem: Environmental > Aquatic > Freshwater > Lake | place: Spain...
GGGGAGTGGAAAACTAAAAAAATGAAGTCGATACGCTTCAACATCATCAATGTGGCAGGGCGGGTTTTGCAGCACGCGCGGCAGTGGCTGATCCGCCTGGGGGCAAATAACCCGGACATAGACATACTTGTATATATGCGTGAAAGGATAGCGGCGATGGCACTTGCACCCACTTAGCCGGTCGGCAGAACGAAAAAAGCGACACCCCTAGGGGGATTGCGCCCAAAAATCGTCTCCAAGGGGGCAGAGGGGTTCGAAAACCAAAAAAACGACTTGAGCCCTCACCAGAGACGCCATTTTAGGGCGAATTTTCGGAAGAAAGAAAGAAATCCACTTCGACGAGAAGGTGCGACTTGAGGAGGCGGTGGATTCTGGATGAAATGCCCCTGTTGACCAATTCCGTTGGCTTGAGTATCATCAGATTTTGGCTTAACTGCCAGCGTAGCTCAGTCGGTAGAGCAGCTGATTCGTAATCAGCAGGCCGCGGGTTCGAGTCCCATCGCTGGCTCCAGACATTTCAAGGCCTTACCCTCGAAAGAGAGTAAGGCCTTCGTCGTTTTTGCTAACGTATTGCGAACTAGGATCGCAACGAACAGCTCCCTCTAGCATCCAATTCGGTTTATTCTCGAAGCTTTGCATCCCCCTGGATTCGGCCTCTCTGGCCTGTCCGCCCCGGCGCCCACAACACATTTCTCGCGCGCCATCTCCTGCTCTGGAGGTGGGCCGTGCTCATTGATCAGATCATTGGCTCCATCTCCGCCAAACAAGGAGGCAACCGCTGCGGACACGATCCCAAAAGCCCGCTGCTAACTCCTGCTAACCCCATCCGCAAAGGCAAAGGCGGCCTGCCGCGCATTTTGTCCCTGGCCGCCGAGCGCACCAAGGCCTGGTACGCGCATCCCAAGAAATGCCCACCCCTGCTAACTCGGGGCGATCGCAAGACGCGCAGCGAACGCCGCGAGGCATGTCTGGTGGTCCTGGAGACGCTCCTTTCCCATCTCGACTTGTCATCCTTGTGCCTGGGCGCGCCGACGCTCGCCAACGGCTTCGTCGACGTCAACATGGAAACCATCGTCCGCAATTCTGGCCTTGGCCAGCGCCGTTGCGAACGCGCCATCGACCAACTCAAGCAGGCGGGGTTCATGAAAGTCACGCAGCCCAGAGGCCAAAGCGATCAAGGCGCCTACTTCGGCTGTCGCGCCATACGCGTCGTGACCACGGCCCTCTTCGACTGGCTCGGGCTTGGTCCAATGCTGCAACGCGAACGAGCCAGGGCGACTGAAGCGTTGCGCCGCGCAGCGCACAAGGCGAATCGAAAGCTCACCGACTTCATGCGGCGAGCGTTCTCCGGCTTCAAGCGAGGCTTCGTGCATAAGAGAAACGAAAAACCCCGGAAGGAGCGGACAGCAACCTGGAACTTGACATGGGCCGAGCATATCAAAGCGGGCTTCGACATGGCCGAAGCCCAACGGCGCACGAACAAAACTCTGGGCTTTCAGCCAGGGTACAGCCCTGGGCAGGAATAGAATGACGTCCAGGACGCGTAGACGGTAAACAGTAATTACCGAGAAGTCGGAGCAGCAGATGGCCCCTTTGGGGGCATTTTCATTTCTTGTCGTTTTTGTTTCAAACATCTAAGACGTTACGCTAAAAACACCCAAAAACATCATCGAAAGTGAGCGAAGCCCGAGGAGTTTGCCCTCCTCTCCCTGGGCTCGCCCCCGACGCCGAAAATAAGTGTCGCATGGTCAGGCCGTAGGTGTCGCGCATTAAGATCAAGAGACAAAAAAACAGAGAAGAGGAAAGCCCAACGCCTTTTAGAATTAATCCATCACCATCGTCTTTAGGAGAAAGGGAAAAGACTTCCATAAGGGTAAGAAAAGGATTTCGCCGCCGGCAGAGGAACTGGAATATGCTCTCCGGGCTACACAACCTGCGAAAGGTCCGAGAGCAAATTCGTCCTGTCCGCCATGGATACGATCGGCCCGACCAATTCGCCATTTGAGATCGTATTCCTTTCTTTGGCGCCCCAACCTGGAGCCATGTTCTCGTCGCTCACCCTGTATTTCTCCGAGTTCCTCCATGTTCCTCCATGTTGAATCATATTGAACGATAACCTCGCCATGTTGAATTATATTGAACCGTATTGAACGCTATTGCGCTATATTGAAAGTTGTTCAATCTTGTTGAAATATATTGGAATGGGCTGGCACGATTCAACATGGTCGAGTATGGAGCAATGGAGTCTGAAGGCAGGACAGTTGAAGTAGGGTCACCTTCGGCAGCCCTCTTCACATCCTGCCCTGCGGGGCTGTGCTTATTCGCCTGCGGCTCAACGCTCAGAAAGAGGTAAAGGGAATTGCCATGCCATCGAAAAAGAACGCGCTGAAGGTCTATCTGGCGCCAGACGAATTTCAACTAATCATGGCCAGCGCTGAACGGTCGGGGCTTTCCATGTCCACCTTCGCCAAGCGCGTCTGCCTGGGATCGCCTGTACCCATCTTGGAATCAGAGAAATTTCGCACTGAATTGCGCAAGGCCATAGCGGACCTCGGCCGGCTGGGAGGGCTGTTCAAGCTATGGTTGTCCACACCGGACACGCCGGAGCCAGAGCTGCGGCCCGAGGTGCGACGCATTCTGCGCGAGATCGAATCCCGGCAGCGAGAAATACAAGCTGTCGTAGCCAAGCTCTAACCGGAGGCGCGCCATGATCAGCCGACGCATCGCCCGCAAACCCGAGAATGACAACTATCGTCGTCTGGCCAATTACATCGCCGGCGCAGCAGGCCGAGGCGACAAATGTCTGTTGACCTGGTGCTCCGGCTGCTGGATGGGCGACAACTACGAGTTGGCAATCGACGAGGTGGTTGACACGCAGGCCCTGAACACGCGCGCGACCAAAGAGAAGACCTATCACCTCCTCGTCAGCTTCCGCCCCGAGGATGAAGCGGCGCTCACGCCAGCGCTTTTGAAGGAGGTCGAGCAAGATTTCGCCAAGGCCCTGGGGCTCGAAGAGCACCAGCGCCATTGCGCCGTGCACAAGAACACCAACAACTTGCACTTGCACGTCGCTTACAACTTGATCCACCCCGAGAAACTCACCCGCCGCGAGCCATATCGCGACTACCTGATCCGTGACCGTCTGTGCCGCGATCTCGAACAACGCCTGGCCCTGAGTGTGGATAACGGCCGTGAACATGCGCGTGAGATCGGCGCCACTCCCCTCAGCGACGCGGCAGCGACCGTCGAGGCGCATACCGGTCAGCAATCCTTCGAGGGATACGTACGTGAGCGGCGCGAGCCCTTCCTCGCCGCCCTTGAAAAAGCCACAACATGGAGCGACCTCCACCGCGTCCTTGCCGAGCAAGGCCTGACCATCAAGCCCCACGGCAACGGCCTCGCAATCGTCTCCAATCAGGGCCAACACGCCATCAAGGCCAGTCGCCTGGACCGCGGCTTCTCGAAGTCCAACCTGGAAAAGCGCTTCGGCCCCTATCAGGCACCGGACAAGCGCATAGAGCAACTCCAGCCCGCAACTGTCTACAACGCCAAGCCCCTGCACCGCGCTCCCGAGCGTGGAGAACTCTACGCCGAATACCAAGCAGGAATAACCAAGCGCAACGCAGCCCTGACCCTGATCAAAGAGCAAGAAACCATCGGCCGCGAAACGCTCGCTGAAACCTGGAAGCGCAAGCGCCAAGAAGTCGAGGCTATGGCGCTCACCAAGCGCGACAAATTCCGACTTCTGCGCCTGGTTCGGCAGCATGAAGCCGATGCCCGTAAGCGTCTGGCCATGAACCACGGAGGCAGACGTCAATCTATCGCTGCAGAAGTCCCATTCGCCTCTTGGTCCGAGTTCCTGCGCGGCAAGGCGCTACAAGGCAACGAGGTCGCCTTGGCCATTCTGAGATCACGCAAGCAGGAAATCCACCCCGAGCCGGAGGCGCCTGAGCGCAAAGTCACCCCGCAGCCGACAAAAAATATAATCTGGCGTGCGCAAATCAACGAAATCAAGAACACCGACGCGCTGCGCCCAGTCGAAAAGAGAGATCTCGCCGCCATCGCTCGAATGCACGCGCTCGCCGCCGAGGAGGCTGCTGCAAAGTGCGAGAGACAGCTCAAAGACTTTACCTACCGCATTGACGGCAAGGGTACGGTGCTCTTCACCCTGGCCAGTGGCGGAATGGTGCGCGATGCGGGCGAGCAGGTTCTATGGAGCGCGCAAGACAAAGCCGCGGAGCGCGTGGGATTGCAATACGCACAGGCAAAATGGGAAAATTGCGTAATGCGGGCTCAGAACGACGTGTCGAAACGAGTGTCCCTGCCCAGCAAGGAGACAGGCATTTCTTTATGACGCCAACGCGCTCTATTCACGCTGCTCCTCGCCAACGTCCCGGGATTTTAAACGATTAGCCGCCGCTTCGTGGGGGCGCCTTTCTCCCCTAGCGCCATATATCGCTTGATATGACCATGCGCGCAACCTATACTCCCTCCCAGGACGTACCTAAATCCATTTAATGGCGTTTTACGCCTCGCGGCCTCAGGCGTTTTTTTGCTTGGATCGAGGCGTGAATTCTTAGCGCTGCAAACTTGCTAACTTGCGGAGAGGTGCATGACTAACGGGAACGTCAATTGGATCGCGGGATTTATCTGGAACATCGCCGACGACGTACTCCGCGATGTGTACGTCCGGGGTAAATACCGCGACGTCATCTTGCCGATGGTCGTCATCAGACGGCTCGACGCAGTGCTCGAACCGAGCAAGCAAGCGGTGCTCAAGCTCAACAAGCAGCTCGACGACGCGGGCGTGGCGAATAAAGACGCGGCGCTGTGCCAGGCGGCCGGCAACGCGTTCTTCAATGTCTCTCCCTTCACCCTGCGCGATTTGCGCGCTCGGGCAAAGCAGCAGCAACTCAAAGCCGATTTCGAGGCCTATCTCGACGGCTTCTCGCCGAACGTCCAGGAGATTTTGGAGAAATTCAAATTCCGCAACCAGATCCCCACGCTCGTCGAGGCCGACATCCTCGGTAGCCTCATCGAAAAATTCACGGCGAACGAGATCAATCTTGGCCCGGAGCCCGTGTTCAACCAGAATGGAAGCATCAAATCCGCCGCCTTGGACAATCACGCCATGGGCACGATTTTCGAGGAGCTGATCCGGCGTTTCAATGAAGAAAACAACGAGGAGGCCGGCGAGCACTTCACCCCGCGCGATGTGGTCCACCTCATGGCCAACCTGATTTTCATGCCCATCGCCGACGACATCCGCGACGCCACCTACCGCGTGTACGACGGCGCCTGCGGCACGGGCGGCATGCTCACCGTGGCCGAAGAGCGCCTGGACCAGCTCGCCCGCGCGCATGGCAAGGACGTCTCCATCCACGTCTTCGGCCAAGAATGCCAGCCCGAAACCTACGCCATCTGCAAGGCCGACCTGCTGCTCAAGGGCGAGGGCCACGCCGCCGAGAACATCAAGTACGGCTCCACGCTCTCCGCGGACGTCTTCCCGGCCATGGAGTTCGACTTCATGCTCTCCAACCCGCCCTACGGCAAAAGCTGGAAGACCGACCTCGAACGCATGGGGGGCAAGAAGGAGCTGGGCGACCCGCGCTTCACCGTCCAGCATCGCGACGAAGAGCTGTCTCTCATCACGCGCTCCAGCGACGGGCAGCTTATGTTCCTCGTGAACAAGCTGGCCAAGATGAATCACAACACCCGCTTGGCAGCCGCATCGCCGAGGTGCACAACGGGTCCTCTCTGTTCACCGGGGACGCCGGACAGGGCGAAAGCAACATCCGCCGCTGGATCATCGAAAACGATTGGCTGGAGGCCATCATCGCGCTGCCGCTGAACATGTTTTACAACACGGGCATCGCCACCTACATCTGGGTGCTCAGCAACCGCAAGCCCGCGCAACGCAAGGGTAAGGTCCAGCTCATCGACGCGACAAGCGTTTCGCAGCCCCTGCGTAAGAACCTGGGCAAGAAGAACTGCGAGTTCTCCGACGAGCAGATCGCGCGCATCACCGAGTTGTTCTTGGCCTTCGAAGAGACCGAGCAGTCGAAAATTTTTCCAAACGAGGCATTCGGCTACTGGAAGATCACGGTCGAACGCCCGCTGCGCCAGGCCACCGACCTGAGCGCGCAGACCTTGGACCGCTTCGAGAAAACCTGCCGCGCAGCCAAGGAAACGCCCCTGGCCGCACTGGCGCGACGCGTGGCGCAAGAGCTCGGCCCAGGTCCGCATCTGGACTGGAACGCGCTCCTGGACGCCTGGGAAAAACAGGCCGACGCGAAGGACCTGAAGCTCACGGCCAAACGCCTCAAACTGCTGCAATCCGAGCTGACGCGGACCGACGAGACCGCTGCGCCCGTCGTCCGCCGCGTCCACAAACCCGGCAAAGTTGCGCCCGACCCCTTGCACGGGCTCTACGAAACGCGCATCGAGGGCAAGCCCCGCGTGGTGGAGTACGAGTCAGACAGCAGCCTGCGCGACACGGAGCAGATTCCCTTGCTGGAGCAAGGCGGGATCGAGGCCTTCTTCCGCCGCGAGGTCCAACCCCATGCCACCGACGCCTGGATCGATCCGGACAAAACGCTCATCGGCTACGAAATCTCCTTCACTCGGCATTTCTACAAGCCGCAGCCGCTGCGGACGCTGGAGGAGATCAGGGCGGATTTGCTCGCGGTGCAGGAGGAGGCGGAGGGGTTGTTGGATGGAATTATCGGCGGAGTCTCACGATGAACACGATACCCATCTTTCCAGAGAGCCAGGTCGAGACGCTTGCAAAGTTGCTAGGGGAATGCGGTACAGGCTCGGATATTTCCCGAGTACTAAAAGAGCGAAGTCTCGAAGATCAATCAGGCGTATCTGCCAAATGGCGACGCCTTCACGCTGTGTTTATCGCTTCACAGCAGCAATACAGGTGTTCGAATCGCATCATCGACTTTATTCAATCATTTCTCGCTCCGATAAGGTATGTTGGGAGAATTGATGAGTTTGAAGAGAGGCGCCAAGCTCTTAACACCATATTAGCTTTTTCTGGACTAGAATACGGCAAGGACGGAAAATTTAGGAAATGTGAAGCGGCACAGACACTAGAGGAAGCTGAACAACGTGTTCGAACTCTTCGAGCACGGCTAAATGGCAGAAAGATTCATGGTGAAGTTCTAAAATATTGCAAAACTGAGCTTATGCAGGACAATTACTTTCATGCCGTTTTTGAGGCAACCAAAGGCCTTGCCCAGAGAATCCGCGACATGTCTGAAGTTCAAGCAGACGGAGCCGCATTAGTGGACAGAGTCTTTTCTATAGAACGCCCTTTGCTTGCGATCAACACCCTGCAGACAGAAACGGAGAAGACTGAACACAAGGGATTTGCAGCATTGCTGAAAGGGTGTTTTGCCGCGGTTCGCAATCCATTAGCTCACGAACCAAAGATTTTGTGGGAAGGTGAAGATGATGCAGCGGATTATCTGACACTTCTTTCGCTTCTGCAACGGAAGCTCGACAATTGCGTACAAACGCGGATGGGGACTTTGTAAATGATCCAGCAAAGCAAGTCCTATCCAGAATATAAGAAATCTAGGCAGCCGTGGCTCGACAGAATTCCTGCGCATTGGGAAGAAAAACGAGCCAAGTACTATTTCCGTGAGGTCGATGAGCGTTCAACCTCTGGCGCAGAACAATTGATGTCGGTTTCGCATAAAACTGGCGTAACGCCGCGCAAAGCGCATGTTACGATGTTTATGGCCGAATCGAATGTTGGCCACAAGGTTTGCCATTCCGGCGATCTCGTTATCAACACGATGTGGGCGTGGATGGCCGCTTTAGGCGTTGCTCGTCAGACGGGCCTTGTAAGTCCGGCATATGGCGTATATCGCCCCCGCACAGGATCAGTGTATGAGTCCGATTTCATAGACAATCTATTGCGCATTCAATCCTATGTTTCCGAGTACATTTGCCGTTCGACGGGAATTCGCGCTTCACGTCTTCGTCTTTATCCCGAGGACTTCTTGGATATCCCGATTGTCCGCCCCCCCCTAGAAGAGCAGCAATCGATCGTCCGCTTCATCGCTCACCACGACCGACTGATCCGTCGCTTCATCCGCAACCGCCGCCGCCTCATCCAGCTCCTCAACGAGCAGAAGCAGGCCATCATCAACCAAGTCGTCACGCGCGGGCTCGATCCGCAGGTCAGACTCAAGCCCTCGGGCGTCGAATGGCTGGGGGATGTGCCGGAGCATTGGGAGGTGCGGCGCCTCAAGCAGGTTTGTCGTTTTCTCTATGGTTTTTCCCTTCCAGATGAGAATCGACAGCCTGGGATCATCGCGGTATATGGATCGAATGGGCCAGTTGGCGCTCATAATACTCCAAACACCCATGCACCGTGTATCGTCATCGGTCGCAAAGGGTCGTTTGGCAAGATAAATTATTCAGCTACTGAAGCGTTCGCCATCGACACAACATTTTTTATCGATGATCGCTCCAGCAATGTGAATCTGCGATGGTTATTTCATATTCTCAGTTGGGCTCGTCTCGATGCAGTATCGAAAGACTCTGCTGTCCCTGGACTTGATCGAAATGATGCATACGCTACAATTGTCCCGTACTGTCCTAGCGCGGATCAGGAACTTATTGCTTCGTATATTGATGGACGTCTTGCAGAGATCACTACCATAATTGATCGGGCTGAAAAGGAAATCACCCTCATCCAAGAATACCGCGCGCGGCTCATTGCCGACGTGGTGACGGGCAAGGTGGATGTGCGGGGCTTTGAGGCGGCGGCGGTTGAAGTCGGAAGCGAGGATGGGTATGAGCCGTATTCCGAGGAGGCTAGCGAGGAGGAGGATGCAACGTTAGTCGAGGAAGCGACAGACGCGGACGATTGAAAGTCATGAGCTATCCCATTGGAGAGGTATGACCATGTTGATTCATGAATTGACGCTGCGCGGATTGCTGTCTTTCGGGCCAGACTCGCCGTCGATCCCGATGCGCCCCCTTAATGTGCTCATCGGCCCGAACGGCGCCGGGAAATCCAATTTGATCGAAGCGCTCAGCCTGTTGCGCGCCGCGCCTGTAAACCTTTCGGCGCCGGTCAAGGAGCCAGAGGCGGGCGGCGTAAGCGCTTGGCTGTGGAAAGGAGCCGAGCATCCTTCCGCCACGATCGAGGCGGTTCTCGACAATCCGGACAAGCCCGACATGCCTATCCGGCACAGCATCACCTTTGCTGAGTATGGAGAACGCTTCGAGATCACTGCGGAGAGAATCGAAAACCGCGATCCTTACCCAGGACATACCATTCCTTTCTGGTTCTACAAAATGGAGAATGGGTATCCACGTCTCAAAGAGCTGGTGGAGGACGAAACCAGAGATGACGATCAAGGAAGCCCTTTGCCACGAGAATCGATACATCCCGAAGAATCGATTTTATCGCAAGTAAAAATTCCAGGGAAATATCCTGCTCTTATCCGTTTACGGGAACAGTACTCCAGTATGCTCTTCTATCGCGAATGGACCTTCGGCAGATACACCCCTCCGCGGCAGAAACAAAACACCAAGCTTCCCAGCGAATTCCTTTCAGAGAACTGCGATAATTTAGCCTTGGTATTGAATGCGATCCAACCGGAAGCCGAGGATACGCTTCTGGAGGCGTTGAACGCGCTCTACCCTGGAATCGATAAGTTCCATGTAAAAATTGGTGGCGGAGCGGTGCAACTCTATCTCAAAGAAGGCCGCTTCAGCATCCCGGCAACGCGACTTTCCGATGGGACCTTGCGTTATCTCTGTCTTTTGGCGATCCTTTGCCATCCAACGCCTCCGCCGCTCATCTGCATCGAGGAGCCAGAACTGGGGCTACACCCGGACGTTTTACCTGGTCTTGCGCGTCTTCTGATCTCCGCGTCCGAGCGCACTCAGTTGGTGGTGACGACGCATTCCGATATCCTGGTGGATGGGCTGAGCGAGACGCCGGAATCCGTACTTGTCTGTGAAAAGCATGACGGCCAAACCCAAATTCGAAGATTGGATGGCGCCGCGCTCGCACACTGGCTGGACAAATATAGACTGGGGCAACTCTGGGTCAAAGGCGAAATCGGAGGGACTCGCTGGTGAAGGCGCATGTATATATCGAAGGCGGAGGCGATTCCAAAGAGTTGCACATAGAATGTCGCCGAGGATTTCGAATGCTGTTGGAGGCCTATGGTTTCAAGGACATGCCGCGTCTGACCGCCTGCGGTGGTCGAGGCGAGGCGTTTGACAACTTCAAGAACGCCCATGCCAACGCATCCCCTGATCTGTATGTCGCCATGCTCGTTGATAGCGAAGACCTCGTCGCTGATATCGAGAAGCCCTGGGAGCACTTATTAGCCCGGGACAACTGGAAGCAACCCGCCAAGGCGACTGACGAGCAGGCGCTGCTGATGACGACCTGCATGGAGACCTGGATCGTGACGGATCGAGAGGCGCTTCGCGCGCATTATGGAGCCTGCTTGCAGGAATCGGCGTTGCCAGAGCTTACGATCCTCGAACAACGCCACCGCGACGCGGTTCAGAATGCCCTGGTTCGGGCGACGAGAACCTGCAAGAACGCTTACAAGAAGGGTAAGCGCTCGTTTGAGGTCCTCGGCGCATTATCTCCCGAACGGCTGAATGAAGCGGACCTCCCGAGCTTTCAACGATTTTTGAGAATCCTTCGCAAAAAACTGAAGCTGAAGCCGCGGACAACGAAGAAGTAGACGCATGTCGGTTTCTTTGACTGTTGCTTGATTGGACGCCCAGAAATTGCCTTGGAGCACAGCGACACGAACATTAACAAGTAAAATTATCAGCAGGTTACATAGGTCTGGACTGTGCGCGTTTTCTTTGATGGGTATTTGATAGCGAGCTCAACATAACCCTCAAACAGGAACTAACCATGCCCACCGACACCAGCGAAAAAGGCCTCGAATCCCTCATTGTCGCCTCCCTCGCGAACGAGGCCGCGTACCTGGAGGGGCGAAACGAGGACTTCGACCGCGAGCACGCGCTGGACCTGGCCAAGTTGCTGGACTTCACGCGCGTCACGCAGCCTCACGCTTTTGAAACGCTGGGACTGGCCCAGGACTGCGCCAAACGCACGCAGTTTCTGCACCGACTCCAAGGCGAGATCGCCAAGCGCGGCGTCATTGACGTTCTGCGATGCGGCGTCCAACATCAATCAGCGCATTTGGACCTGTTCTACGGATCGCCAACGCCCGGCAACGTCAAGGCCGCGGAACTCTTCGCCGCCAACATCTTTAGCGTCACGCGCCAACTGCGCTACAGCAAGGACGAGACCCAGCTCGCGCTTGATCTCTGCGTCTGCATCAATGGCCTGCCCGTCTTCACCTTTGAGCTGAAAAACCGACTGACCAAGCAGTCCGTGCATGATGCGATCAAGCAATACATGCGCGACCGCGAGCCGGGCGAGCTGCTGTTCCAGTTCGGTCGTTGCATGGCGCACTTCGCCGTGGACGACCAGGAAGTCCGCATGTGCACGCGCCTCAAGGGCAAGGACTCATGGTTTTTGCCCTTCAACAAAGGCCACAACGACGGCGCCGGCAATCCGCCCAATCCTGAGGGCATCAAGACCGACTACCTCTGGAAGCGCATTCTGACCAAGTCAGAACTCACGGACATCATAGAGAACTACGCGCAGCTCGTGGAGGAGCGAGACGAGCGAGGACGCAAGAAGCGCAAGCAGATATTTCCGCGCTACCATCAGCTCGACGTCGTGCGGCGGCTGCTGACCGACGCCGCCCGCCAAGGCCCGGGCCAGCGCTACCTGATCCAGCATTCAGCCGGCAGCGGCAAGAGCAACTCCATGGCCTGGCTCGCGCATCAGCTCATCGGCCTACGCGGCGACGGCGCGGCGCTCTTTGACTCGGTGCTCGTCGTGACCGATCGGACCGTGCTCGACAAGCAAATCAAGAACTCCATCAAGCAGTTCGCGCAGGTCGCGGCCACGGTCGGGCACGCGGAGCACAGCAGCGACCTGCGGCGCTTCCTCACGGCAGGCAAGAAGATCATCATCACCACCGTCCAGAAGTTCCCCTTCATCCTGGACGCCATCGGCAACGAGCATCGCGGCCGCTCCTTCGCCATCCTCATCGACGAGGCCCACTCCAGCCAGGGCGGCCGTGTCGCCGCGCAAATGAACATGGCCTTGTCGGAGCACGGCGGGCAGCCAGATCAGGACGGCGAGGAAGACAGCATCGAGGACCAGATCAACCGCATCATGGCCGCGCGCAAGATGCTGCCCAACGCGAGTTATTTTGCCTTCACCGCCACGCCCAAGAACAGGACTTTGGAAATTTTCGGCGTTCCTGCGCCCGCGGGCGACAAAGTCCCTCATCGCCCCTTCCACAGTTACACCATGAAGCAGGCGATTCAGGAGGGTTTCATCCTGGACGTGCTCGCCAATTACACCCCGGTGCAGAGCTACTACCGGCTGATGAAAAAGGTGGAGGACGACCCAGCCTTTGACGCGAAAAGGGCCAAAAAGAAGCTGCGGCGCTACGTCGAGTCGCACGGGCACGCGATCCGGCAGAAGGCCGAGATCATGATCGATCATTTCCAAGAGCAGGTAGCGGGCCGGCGCAAGATAGGCGGCAAGGCCCGGGCCATGGTGATTTGCAGCGGCATCGCGCGCGCGATCCAGTATTTCCACGCCTTCGCGGTCTATCTCCAGGAAAAGAAAAGCACTTATAAGGCGATAGTCGCGTTTTCCGGCGAGCACGAGGACGGGGGCCGCAAAGTGACCGAGGCCACGCTCAACGGGTTCCCCAGCGCCCAGATAGAGAAGAAATTTCAACAAGATCCGTACCGCTTCCTGATCGTGGCCGACAAGTTCCAGACCGGCTACGACGAGCCGCTCCTGCACACCATGTACGTGGACAAACAGCTCGCGGGCATCAAGGCCGTGCAAACGCTCTCGCGTCTGAACCGGGCGCATCCCCAGAAAAGCGACACCTTCGTGCTCGACTTCATGAACGACGCGGAGACGATCAAGCTTGCCTTCGAAGATTATTATCGAACGACAATCCTCAGCGAAGAGACCGACCCGAACAAACTTCACGATCTGAAGGCCGAGCTCGACGGGCATCAGGTCTACGCGCAGGCCCAGGTGGACCGCCTGGTCGAGCTGTTTCTCGCCAGCGCGGACCGAGACAAGCTAGACCCGATTCTCGACGACTGCGTGGCGGTCTACTCCAAAGATTTGGACGAGGACGGGCAAATCGACTTCAAGAGCAAAGCCAAGGTGTTCGGGCGGACATATCAATTTCTGGCCTCGCTCCTTCCTTATTCGAACGTGGCCTGGGAAAAGCTATCCATATTCCTGCACTTCCTCGTCCCCAAACTGCCGGCGCCCAAGGAAGACGATTTGTCCAAGGGCATCCTCGAAACCGTTGACATGGACAGTTATCGCGTCCAGGTCACGGAAACGCTCCAACTCGCGTTGAACGACCAAGACGCGGAGATAGGCCCAGTTCCCATCGGCGGCGGAGGCGGCAAACCCGAGCCGGAAATCGACACGCTCTCCAACATCCTCAAAGAGTTCAATGAGCTGTTCGGCGCCATCGCCTGGACGGACACGGACCGCATCCGCCAAGTCATCGCCGTGGAAATCCCCGCCAAGGTCGCGGCGGATAAAGCCTACCAAAACGCCATCAAAAACTCCGACAAAGCCGCCGCCCGCCTCGAACACGACCGCGCGCTCCAAAAAGCCGTCATCGCCATGCTCTCCGACCACACTGAGCTCTTCAAACAATTCAGCGACAACCCCAGCTTCAAAAAATGGCTGTCCGATACGAACTTTGGGGCGACGTATGGGGAGGGGGCGGCTAGTCAGCCAGCGGCACTCGGCTAAAGTCTGCTCGAAAAATAACATAGGAATCCGCGGGAGAATTCAACATTATGCAAGCAACGCAAAGAGGATCCTTATGGCGTGTCTGGGATTTTCACGTGCATACACCTGCGTCGTATCAGTGGAAAGGAAAGAAACTAGAAAGTGCTGCAACAGATGAAGAGCGCAAAGCACTTGTTGCTGAAACGGTCAAGGCGATGCGAGAAGCTGAGCCAGATGTTTTCGTTGTGATGGATTATTGGACCTTTGACGGGTACCTGGCTATCAAAAAATACGTATCTGTGAACCCTGGCTCACTGGGCAATAAAGTGGTCATGCCGGGAATTGAAATCCGCGTTGAAAGCTCCCTTAAAGGCCAACGTCTGAATGTACATTTTGTATTGGATGGGCAACTCACTGAACAGCAATTAGTTGATATGTATGCGATACTTAAGATTTCACTGCAGGCAACGAAGGAAAGAAATTTAAGCAATGAGTGCCTTATCGAGTGGGCCAGAAGTCTTGGGACTGACAAACTCAACAGGCATTCATATGATGCCGGGAAGGTAGCTAGTGACAATCTGTACGCACTGGAAGTTGGGAGAAATACAGCTGAAGTAACAGCAGAATCCGTGAGGAATGTTTTGAATTCTCAAGGGGACAAAATATTATTTTTTATGCCGTGGGACACATACGGAGGAATGAGCAACATAGATTGGTGCAATCATTACGCTGAAGTTCGTCGCTTTATGTGTTCAGCAAATATTTTTGAATGCAAGAATGTCGCATCGCGCGAGGCATTTCATGGGGTAAAGACGGCCAACAATGAACATTTCTATGACAATTTTTGGAACTCTATTGAGCGCAAGCCAAGGCTCTGCGTGCGGGGAACAGATGCTCATACTTTTGCCGAGTACGGAAATTTCCCCTCTGGGATGAAGACGTGGCTGAAAGCCGAGCCAACATTCCTCGGGCTTAAACAAGCGATTAAGGAACCCGCATCAAGGTCTTTTATCGGTGACATTCCCCCAAAGAAAGCATTGGTCGACGCAAAGGGCTCTCTTTTTCTTGATAAACTTAAAGTAACTAAAAAGACCGGCCACCTCCCGGGGGAAGACTGGTTTGATGGCTTGGACGTGGAATTAAATCCAGACTTGGTTGCGATTATTGGAAACAAGGGATCAGGCAAAAGCGCTCTTGCCGATGTCCTGGCTCTGGCTGGGAACTCCAAGCTTCATTCTTTCTTTACGTTTCTTAATCCCCACCGTTTTCACAAGGGCGCAGTTAAACGAGCTACAGCATTCGACGCAGAAATATATTGGCGCAATGGAGAGAAAAAGTCATCCTCTTTGGATTCTCAACCACAAAAAGATGCCCCAGAACGCGTGAGGTATATATCACAACAGTATTTTGAAGAATTATGCAATGATCACATTTCCGGAAGGTCAAATCGATTTGAGCAGGAAATTAAAAGCGTGCTTTTTTCAAATATGGACCAGGCAGAACGGCAAAATCACGAAAGCTTGGACGCATATCTGGCTGCTCAGGAGCAAGGCGCACAGGATCGCATCAAGGAAATCCGCTCAAAGTTGAAAGACCTTAACTCAGAGATAGCTTTCATCGATGAGTGCTTAACCCAAGAGTATAGGGATGACCTGCAGGCAAAGCTAGCTCAAAAAGAGCTCTTAAAGCGTGATTTGGAGGCCAAGCGACCAGTAGATGTTCTTGCTCCAGCAACAAACAACAATACAGAGACAACGCCCGAAAACAATAGGCTTGCTGAAATCAGTGAACTGCAACTGCACCTCGACACGCAAATCAAGCAGAATGAGGCGCAGCGCAAGCGCTCAATCGAACAGCGTCAAGCTCTTGTCAATGCGAAAGACCAGTTAGCCCTTTTTGAAGCGAAAGCGGCTGAGTTGAATAGTAAAATCATTGAAGACTTGTCTGGCGCGGGTATCGACATTGACAACCCAATCCAGGTGTCAACCAAGAGAGTTATTATTGAGGAACTTGCCAAAGCAGAAACAGTCAAAACGACAGCGCTGGCTGACGCACTGATCGCATTAAATACGAGTTCCGCCGCATTGAACTCTGAAAAAGAGGCCATCCAGCAGCAACTTGATGCTCCGACAAAAGCGTACCAACTCTATCTCTCCACGAAGAAAGCTTGGGACGATGAAATGGTAGGGATTGTTGGGTCGCAGGACGAGGTGGACACTCTGACCTACTTTCAACACAAAATCGATGAACTTGCAAAGCTACCTGAAAAGCGTGAATCTTTACAAGCAAAGAGAACCAAGTTGTCACTTGAGATTTATGACGAGCTGAATGCCATCGCTGAAAGTCGCAAAATTTTGTTTTCCCCTGTCAATGAGCTTGTTGCCCAATATCCTGAGGTGGGACAGTGTCTTCGTATCGATTTTCAGAGTCGCCTTATCTTTGACTCTCAAACGTTTATTGGGAAATTTTTTGAAATGGTAAAGAAAAGCACTGGCGGGTTTCGCAATGATGCCGGAGGTGAAGTTACACTTGAGAGAATGATACGGGATACTGATTTTGACTCTCGTGACAGTGTCGGTGAGCTGCTAAATTCAATTTGCTCTGAAATCACCAATGCGAATACCGGAAGAATTCCATTGAAGCAAGTCCTAAGGACAAAAATTACAATAGAGCAGCTCTATGAATTGTTATTCGACCTCTCGCAACTAAGTGCAAAATTTTCGTTGAGTTTGGCAGGCACTACGATGGAACAATTATCGCCAGGTCAGCGTGGCGCATTGCTACTAATCTTCTACCTTTTGGTGGATAAGGATCAATCCCCGTTGGTTCTAGACCAGCCAGAGGAAAATCTTGACAACCAAACTGTATTTTCTATGCTTGTCCCTATTATAAAAAAATCAAAAGAGTACAGGCAGATCATCATGGTGACACACAATGCCAATTTGGCTGTCTGCTGTGATGCGGAGCAGATAATCCACGCCGAATTTGACCGCGCACAAAAATTTAAACTTTCATACACTTGTGGCCCTATCGAAGCAATAGAAGTCAACAATACTGTCGTCAACGTCCTCGAAGGGACTGAACCAGCATTTAAAAACAGAGAGAGTAAATATTTCAGCGTGATATAGTATATGCCGCAAAAGATGAAAACCCCACTCCCCACCCCTTTCCTCGGCGCATGGTCCATCACAGAAATGGGCGCCTGGGACGAGACCTACATCCACGAAGACGATCAAGGACATTTCACCTTCAAGAAGAACGGCTCTGGCAACTTTCAGTTCGGCCTTGTTCGGGGCGACATGGATTGTCGGGTCGAACGCGTCAACGGCGCCGACCGCGTGGAGTTCTCATGGGAAGGACAGGATGAGCTGGACCGTGCTTGCGGCCGTGGCTGGGCGATAATTGAAGACGGGGCGCTTCAGGGACGCATCTTCTTTCATTTGGGAGAGGAATCGAGCTTTGTCGCTCGAAAAAAAAGCAACTCCCTGCATAGAAAAACGTAGTCCCTGCAATTACGACGAAGTTTGTGACAACCGACACCACCAACGACGCGTTGCAAGCGCATCTTGACAGACTGCAAGAAGAAAACGCGCGTCTCAAGGCGCTCCTTGCAGCGCATGACATCCCTTGGGAGAGCGCCCCGCCGGCGCCCAGTCCCTGCGCATTGCCGAGGACCGATGTCGCGCCAGCACCCGTGCAGCAATTCTCGCCCGCTGAAAAAATCGCGATTTTTCGACGTCTCTTTCGTGGCCGCGTCGATGTCTTTCCTGTTCGATGGGAGTCCGCCAAGAGTGGCAAGGCGGGCTACGCCCCAGCCTGCGGCAACGAGTGGAAACGCGGGGTCTGCAACAAACCAAAAGGCAAATGCGCCGTGTGCGACAATCGCCGGCTTCTGCCGGTGACCGAGCAGACGATATACAACCATTTGGCCGGTGCGCATACGATCGGCGTTTACCCCATGCTCGCCGATGATACGTGCTATTTCCTGGCTGTCGACTTCGATAAGGCGGAGTGGAAAGAAGACGCGACCGCCTTCATGCAGTCATGCCGCGAACTGGATGTCCCGGCAGCTTTAGAAATCTCACGCTCTGGAAATGGCGCCCATGTTTGGATATTCTTTTCGGAACCTGTAACGGCGAGGGACGCCCGAAGTTTGGGCGCCTCTTTGCTCAGCCACACCTGCGCACGAACGCGGCAACTCTCCCTTGCCAGCTACGACCGATTGTTCCCGAATCAAGACACGCTGCCCAAGGGCGGCTTTGGCAATTTGATTGCGCTTCCCTTGCAAAAAAAGCCTCGCGAACATGGAGGAAGCGTCTTCGTGCGCGAAGATTTTACCCCGTATCCAGATCAATGGGCGTTTCTCGCAGCGCTCATGCGTATGAATCGGGGAGAGCTGGAAAGCGCCATCTTCTGTGCGAGCGGCGGTAGGCATCCGCTGGATGTCGCTTTTGTGGAGGAGGAAGACGAGCGGACTCCTTGGCGACGCCCGGCGCCGGTTTCCAATGTGATCCCCGGTCCCTTGCCGGAGTCTTTGCGACTGGTGTTGGCGAATCAACTGTTCATCGCCAAAGAAGGCTTACCGCAACCTTTGATGAATAGATTGGTCCGCTTGGCGGCGTTTCAAAATCCCGAATTCTATAAGGCGCAAGCCATGCGCATGCCCGTATGGGACAAGCCTCGCATCATCGGTTGCGCTGAGAACTTTCCACAGCATATTGGACTTCCCCGTGGATGCCTTGCGGTCGTGCTGGAGTTGCTTGAACAGAATGATATTCGTGTCGAAATCCAAGATGAACGAGTAGGAGGCGCAAAGATCGCGGTTAAATTTACAGGAACATTGCGAGCAGACCAAAAAACCGCAGTTAAAGAAATCTTGAAAAGCGACATCGGCGTATTGTCCGCCCCCACTGCCTTCGGAAAGACCGTCGTCGCCGCGGCTTTGATCGCCAAGCGTAAGGTAAGCGCCCTGATTCTTGTGCATCGCACGGAACTTCTCAGGCAATGGCAAGAACGACTGGCTACCTTTCTTGACCTTCCAACGGGAACGCCGGGCGCGATCGGAGGCGGCAAGAATACGCCGTCTGGTCACATCGATATTGCAGTGATGCAGTCGCTGTCACGCCGAGACGACCTGGGCGTGCTTCTCGATAACTACGGGCATATTCTCGTCGATGAATGCCATCATCTGTCCGCCTTTTCCTTCGAAGCTATTTTGAAGCAAGCAAAAGCCAAATATGTCATCGGCCTGACTGCGACGCCGATACGACGCGACGGACATCAGCCTATCATCTTTATGCAGTGCGGCCCGATCCGACACAGCGCCACAAAGCCTGAAAGTGCGCCAGGGCAACTGGAAGTCTGGTCGCAGAGCCTCGATCCGCCCGAGATACCTGTTGAATCCCCCATCCAGGATGTCTTTCGCATCCTCGTCAACGACGCCAAACGTAATCTGCGTATCACCCATGACATTGTCTCCGCATATGGCGAGGGCCGAAAAGTCTTAGTTCTGACAGAACGCACGGAGCATTTACATTTCCTGCACGAGGCGCTTGGTGGGTCGATCGAGCATTTGTTTGTCCTGCACGGCCGACTGTCAGGGAAGCAGCGCGCAACGGTCTACGCGGCGCTCGATGCGCTTGGCGATACGTCTCCAAGGGTCTTGCTCGCGACGGGTCGATTGATCGGAGAAGGTTTCGACCACCCCCCTCTCGACACGCTGGTGTTGGCCATGCCAATATCGTGGAAAGGGACGCTCCAGCAATATGCGGGCCGTCTGCACCGAGAGCATGCCAGCAAGAAAGACGTACGTATTTATGATTATGTTGAACACGAGCATCCCCAACTCGCCCGGATGTGGGACAAACGCCTCCGTGGTTACCGGGCCATGGGATACGTAGTCCATGCGCATGAATAACATCGAATTTTAGCGCCAAGAGGCCCCAAGGAGCTGCACTGATGAGCACATACCAATACTATGAATTCCTGGCCATCGACCAGCCGCTTTCGTCCCAGGAAACAGCGGCGCTCCGCTCGCTGTCCACTCGCGCCCGCATCACGCCTGTGAGCATGACCAACGAGTACCATTGGTGCAATTTCGGAGGCGACCCCGACGAATTGGTGCGCCTTTTTTTCGACGCGCATGTCTACGTGGCCAACTGGGGCGCGGCGGTGTTCATGGCGCGGTTGCCGCGCGAGGCGCTGGACGTGAAAGGATTCAAACCGTTCGAGGTCGATCATATTCTCGAATACGACGTCACTCCGACACATTGCGTCGTGAGCTGGCGCCTTGAGGACTCCGAGGAATACGACCGCTTCAGCCTGGTGGACGACGGGCAGGGCTGGATGACCCGGCTGGCTCCTGTGCGCGAGGAGTTGCTTCAGGGCGATCTGCGCAGCCTGTACATCGGTTGGCTGTCCGCCGTGAGTCGGGGCCTCGTTGAGGACTATGACTTGGAGCCGCCCCTCTTGGCGGACCTCGGCCAGCTCACGGCGGAGCAGTCGGCCTTAGGAGTAGAGCAAAAATAACTTGAACATTTTATTGTTCTCGGCTATCCCGGGGTCATGAGTGACATGACAACGATTGAATCCAAATACCGAGATTTGTCCTCGCGGCTTGATGAGGCTACTTTACGTGCGTGGGCGGCAACGGAAGCCCGGAGCCTTGGGCACGGCGGAATCAGCTTGGTTGCGAAGGCGACAGGCCTGTCTCGAACGACAATTCACGCCGGCCTGTCTGAGTTGAAAGCGGCCACTCCGTCCCTGGACGGACGCTGTAAGCGTGGGCGAGTGCGCGCGGCCGGTGGCGGACGGAAAACGCTGACCGACAAGACCCCCTGCTTGCACAGCGATATTGACGCCCTACTCGAACCTATGACGCGTGGCGACCCGATGTCTCCTCTGCGCTGGACATGTAAAAGTACGCGTCGCCTGGCTGAGGAGCTTAAGCTGCCGGGCCATCAGGTCAGCCAGCGCACAATCTGTGATTTGCTGCACCAGGCCGGCGACAGTCTGCAATCCACGCGCAAGACCAGAGATGGCGGGCAGCATCCAGATCGAGACGCTCAATTCTTCCATATCGCCAATATGGTGACCGAGTATCAGAGGACGGGAGACCCAGTCATTTCTGTCGATACTAAGAAAAAGGAGTTGATAGGCGACTTCAACAGGAGTTTAACCGAGCCCCCAGATTTTTACTAAAAAGCCCTTTCATTTCAGCCTCCTAGCCTATCCCTAGACGTAAGACCCTTCTTAATCTTAAGATTATACAGATAAAATCTAAATATTTTATAATGTTGCAACTTTTTGCTTGACTTTGTAAGACCCTACTGGTATGGCGCGGGAATGGCACACTTACACAAGAAGATCAAAAAAGGGCGACCCTATTACTATGTCCGGGAAATGGCCCGAGTTGATGGCAATCCCAAGGTGGTCAATCAAGTCTACATCGGAAGCGTCAACCGGATTCTCAGTCTCGCCGCAAACGCGCCTAGGGGAGAGGAGATTATTCGGCTTCAGGCCCAGGAGTTCGGCGCACTGTGGTTGGCCAACCATATCGAGAGCAAGGTCGGACTTGCCAATATCATTGATGCGATTTTCCCCGAGACTGATTTCGATAACACAAAAATCACCCGCCTAAAGGGGAAACGAGCGTCGAAAAATCCCCCACCTCCATACACCCCAGGTAAGGTGTCAGCGGGGCCATCGCCCCCTGATCTATTACCGGAGGGATGGAGGGATGCTCAGTATGGACCAATATACGTATATTCGCACAGCGCACAGAGTTTATGGGAAAAGTATCCGTGAAATCGCCAGAGAGACTGGGCATAACAGGAAGACTGTCAGGAAGGTCTTGAATGCTTGGCCGCTCGCCAAAATTAACCCATTTATGCTCGCAGGAATTGACCCTCTGGTTGCGCAGCGGATGACTGGTTGGGAGAAAGGCGAAAACAGGCTGCCCGAGCAAGCTCGGGCTGAGCTGGCTCGGGCGTGAATGGTGATGTGTCTTGAGAGTGAGCCGAAGAAGTACTACGTGTCGTTTTGCGTGGGCGTTCGCAGCGACTCTCCATGGATGCGGATAGTCGTACAGTGATGTCGTAATCGATCCAAAAGTGCGTCTACAAGTTCCTTGCGATTGAAGAGACCGTACCAGTGCTCGTACTCTAGGTTCGTTGTAATGATGGTTGATTTCTTTCCGTAACAATCATCCATGAGCTTGAAAAATGTGTTTGCATGCTCGGTTGTGAGCGTCAGATACCCGAGCTCGTCTATGACAAGCAGATCAATAGCGCGCAGCTGCTTGATTGCCCGTGGAGTGCTTCGGTCAGCCAAAGAGGCGTAGAGGTCGTCGAGGAGGTCCTGGGCACGGTAGAATCGGCCTCGCAGCCCAGCGGTCAGCGCCTTGCGCAACAGCCCGGTAGCCAGACCAGTCTTCCCAGTCCCCGGCGGGCCGATGAACACGATATTCTCGTGTCGTTCCAAGAAGGCCAGGCCTGCCAACTCCATGACCTGAACCTTGCTCACGGCGGGCTGGAGTTCGAAGGGGAACGACGTGAGCGTAAAATCCCAAGGCAGGCGGGCTTGCTGTTGTCGGTTCAAAAGACTGCGCTCCTGCCGATAGCGCAACTCCTCCATGAGCAGGCCGCGCAGCACGTCGCTAACGCCCGCGCCTTCCTTCTCGGCCCGGAGCAATTCGCGGTCCAGGGCCGCGTGCATGCCTTTGAGCAGCAATTTCTCGATCATATCAAGTAGTTCAGCGTGCATTCAGTCTTCCTCTCGGTCGAGGTTAAAGTACTCGCCCGCGACGAGTTTGATGATTAGTGACTCCAGACGCGCCATGTCGAACAAACCGCCACGAGCCTCTGCCCGGCGTAGACCCTTACCAGCTCCAGGTGCTTCTGCACCTCAACGGTCTTTCCTATGAGTTTATCAAGTGCTGAGTATCGATTGGTTTCCAGGGAGACGTAGCCTTCGGTGTCAACGATTCGGCAGCTTTGCGGTCAGGGTGACGGACGCGGTGCGCCAAAAATGAAAAGCCGTAATGACGTGCGAAGGCTTCCATCTCAGGCGCCATCTCGGCCTCGGAACCACTGCCGCAGGCGAAGATCACGCTGCTGTTGTCGATGACGCAGCGTTTGCAAACGCCGTCCATGAACACCATCGATTCGGCCAGGAACGCCTTGGCCTCGAAGCGCGAGAAGGTGCAGAAATATCGGATGTAATTTCAACTTGCAGTTCCAAGAGCTGTGACTGCGCCTTTGTCAGTGCTTGTTGCATGTCGGCGCGCTCGTCTTCAGACTGACCAGGGTAGAACACTCTGTCTACGTCGCGCCGCAGACGTCGCAAGATGCTGGAAACGGCGCGCAGGTCGTCGAGCCAAGCGCCTTGGGGGCCTTGGCGCAGGACAACCGGCACAGCGGCGTCTTTACCGCTGACTTTGGCGAACAACAGTGGTTCATTGACCATGCGTTCACGCACAGCGGGATTGGCCTGCTCATAGTGTTTCAGAAAGCTGGTGAGCTCTCGCGTTCCGAGCTTCTCGCCTCTCAAGCCCTGAACCAGACGGCTCGCATGTTCAGAGTTGGCGCGCGCCAACGGCGCCAACACCCGACTTCCCGCCCAGATAGAGAAATGGCCCTGGCGCACAGCCTCAAGGACGTCGTCAGGCAGATCATTCACCAGCGCTAGACGATGGCTGACCCAACTCGCGTCGCGGCCAAGGCGATGCGCAACCTGTTTGACCGACCAGCCGAATCGCCCAAGCAAGTCCTTGATCAGAAATGCCTGCTCCACGGCGCACCTTGGCCGTTCCTGCGACCTGGACAACAAAAGGGCGAGGGCGTCGGCCTCGTCTCCTTCTCGGACCTCGGCCATGACCGTGTCGCGCCTCAAACGCTGCAGGGCCTTGACCCGCTGATATCCATCGAGAAGCACGAGTGCGTTGCCTTCATCGCGCAGCACAAGTACTGGCGCTTTCTGGCCAAAGCGTTCGATGGAGTCGGCAAGGGCGTTCAGGCCCGTGCGTCCGGCCAGCCGGAGATGCCCGTAGCGCTGGTCAAGGTTGGCGATCTCAATCTCTTGGATGTTCATGGCCTCTTCATAGCGCCCGCGCACAGCGCCGACCAGCTAGTCCACTCTTTGCAATCAACGGCAAATCACCCGCAACCTTCTTTGAGAGCAAAGATTTCCACAATTTGCTCGTCCATCTTTGCAACGCCCGTGCAATCCAGGGGGATCAGCCTATACCGCCCTGAACTCAGGAGTTTTTTCCTGGGGAGCTCGTCCATCTTTGCAATCGCACTCCGCCGTTGGTCACGTTGGCGACGATTTCGCTCCCGCTGCTGCTCGCGGTTGCGCTGAGCGTACTCCGGATGTTCGGCTCTGTAGCGTTGCCAATAGCTTCTATTGGAATCGCGCCACTGCTTCTGTGCGCGTCTTTGGTTGTCGCGGTAGGCGGAATCATTGGCCATCTTGAGCTTCTGCGTCAGACGCCGCCGGGTCTTCTGGCATTCCACGGCAGAGCAGTACTGCTGCCTTGGAACGCAGGGGTTAGGAGTGAACAGCTTGCCGCAGGCCAGACAGCGCCGATGCTTATCCATAGATTACTCCCTGAACAACGAGTCTGTTCAAGGCAATCGCCAAAAAACATTAAAGGATCAGGGCGAAAGAATGCTTTGAAGGGAAAAAAGTATCGTGAGCGTCCGTTGTCAAAATGGACGAGCAATGCCAGTGGGTCAATTTGAGGGAGTAATGCCTGGGTCAGTTTTGTGAGCAAAGGCCAGGTGGGTCAATTTTGATGAGCAGGGGTGGGTCAATTCTGGTGAGCGTTGAGGGCTTGGCATAACTGAGGCTCTTGGCTCGTCAATGGAGGGGAAATTAGCCCTCTGGCAGATTATTGCTCGGGTAATAAATCAAGGGTCCCGCCTTTCAGCAACCAGGCTTGCCCGTGAACATGCGGCTTGCGATATTCTTGGGCTGATTCAATTCAACGAAAATGATCTTTATAGCAACTTGGACTGGCTCAGCGAAAATCAAGAAAAGATTGAGACAAAGCTCTTCAACATAAGATATAAAAAGGACAAGCCATCTCTATATCTTTACGATGTAACAAGTTCATATTTTGAGGGAGAAATGAATGAGTTGGCAGCGTATGGATACAACAGAGACGGTAAAAAGGGCAAAAAACAAATAGTAGTAGGATTACTTTGCGATGACAAAGGATGTCCATTATCAATAGAAGTCTTCTCTGGAAACACAAGCGACCCTACAACATTTGCGTCTCAAATAAAAAAAGTTACTGAAAGATTCGGTGGCGGCGAAGTGACTTTTGTCGGCGACCGCGGGATGATCAAGAGTGTTCAGATAGAGAACATTACAGCGAATGGTTTCCATTATATAACAGCAATCACGAAGCCACAGATTGAGAAGCTACTCAGAAGAAAGGCCTTTGACCCGACTTCGACAGTTGTAGGAACAAAATCCTTCCTCAGTCATGCTAACCTCTTGAAAATACTTTCGCCGAGTGGGGTCAAATCCAAAAATATGTAGGCACACGACTCGTAAAAAATCACTTGACAACAAAAGGCATATACGGCAATTTTCTGGGCATGTATGCACGCACAATCTCCCGCCGAAACAAGGACGGCTCGCTCGTCGAGTACATCCAGTTGGCCCACAATGTCCGCGACGCCGAGAAAGGCTATTCCAAGGCCGATGTCATCTATTCCTTCGGCAGACGCGAT
>Ga0247840_10003669_pt1 | contig 25583 bp, 19 predicted proteins | sample LaCruzMarch2015__FD_192404 | JGI IMG/M metagenome (GOLD analysis project Ga0247840, IMG submission 192404) | Freshwater microbial communities from meromictic Lake La Cruz, Castile-La Mancha, Spain - LaCruzMarch2015_17m | ecosystem: Environmental > Aquatic > Freshwater > Lake | place: Spain...
GCACGAACAGTTTGCTCATCGTGCTCCACCACAATCACCGTATTACCCAAGTCCCGCAACTGCAAAAGCGTGGCGATCAACCGCCCCATATCCCGCTGATGCAAACCAATAGATGGTTCATCTAAAATATAAACCACTCCCGAAAGCCCCGAGCCAATTTGCGTGGCCAGGCGAATGCGCTGCGCTTCTCCGCCTGAAAGAGTTGTTGACTCCCTGCCAATCGTCAAATATTCAAGTCCCACATCCGCTAAAAATTTCAATCGCTTTAAAATTTCTTTTAAAATTAATTTTGAAATTTCCGTTTCAGTCGCATTAAGTTTTAGTTTTTCTAAAAAATCTTCCAGCCCCGTTACCGACATGGCACTTAACTGACTAATGTCCTTGCTGCTAATTTTAACCGCTAAAGCTTCCGGCTTAAGCTTTCGACCGGCGCAGCCTGGGCACTGCCTAATCAACATATACTTTTCTATTTCGGCTCGCGAAAATTCCGATTCTGTCTCCTTCCATCTGCGTTCTAAATTCGAAATAACGCCCTCAAAGCTTCCCTTGCCATATAAAATAATATCAATAATTTTGGGTGGCAAAGTTTTAACCGGCTCATTCAATGAAAAATTATATTCTTGTGCGGCCTGGCTTAGTTTCCAAAAAAAATAACCCTGCCGCCCCACGCGATGAGAAGCATTCGACCAAGGACGAATTGCACCCTCGGCAAGAGTTAGGCGCTCATTAGGGATTACAAGCTTAGGGTCAATTTCTAGCTTGGTTCCCAATCCCTGACAATCACTGCAGGCGCCAAAAGGACTATTAAAGGAAAACAGCCTTGGTTCAATTTCCGGCAAAGATAAACCGCACTCATCACAAGCAAACTGTTCAGAAAACAACAAGTCATTGAGTGATTGAGTCATCGAGTGACTGAGTTTTTTCTTAAACACTTGATCACCTGATAACTTGCTCACCATTATTATGCCATTCCCCGCCTTTAATGCCGTCTCGACAGAATCAACAATTCTAGCCCGTTCATCTTTATCATTTTTATCCGGCACGGCTATTTGATCAACCACTATTTCTATATTATGTTTTTTTTGTTTATCTAAATTTAAGTCCAGCGCCTCTTGAGAGCGATGAACGATGCCGTCAATTCTGACCCGCACAAATCCGGCTTTTTGAACCTGTTCTAGGATTCCTCGATGTTCGCCTTTTTTCCCCCGCACCACCGGCCCCAAAATTAAAATCTGCTCTTGGTTTGGCATTTTTAAAATTTGGTCAACAATTTGACTGGCGTTTTGGCGTGAAATTACCCGATGGCATTTTGGACAATATGGTTTGCCGATGCGCGCAAATAACAAACGCAAATAATCATAAATCTCGGTAATTGTGCCAACAGTTGAACGCGGATTTTTTGAAGCGCTTTTTTGGTCAATTGCAATCGCCGGCGACAGCCCGTCAATCCGGTCAACGTCCGGTTTATCCATCACGCCAAGAAACTGGCGCGCATAAGCCGATAAACTTTCAACATAGCGCCGTTGCCCTTCGGCGTAAATCGTATCAAACGCCAGCGAAGATTTTCCCGAACCGGAAAGACCGGTTATCACAACCAGTTTACCCTTGGGAATATCCAAGCTAATGTTTTTTAGATTGTGGACGCGAGCACCACGAATTTTTATAAATTCTCCCTTCATGTATTTTGACGTCCGACAACCCGAATATTAAAGTATTTTGAATTTTAGGTTGTCGGACGTCGCCATATTAAATCCAATGTTTTAACATCCGATGTCCTGGATTCAAGATGCTCAATACTTGCTTGCCCGCCGAAGCTTTAGCGCAGGCGAGGGATGTCGGATGTCAATAACAACCAAAATAGTATACACGAATTTTTAATAAATGAAAAGAGCCCAAGCATAATGCCTGAGCTCTCATATAAAAATCCATAAAACCCTTTATTCTTCGTCCTCTTCCTTTACCGGTTCTATCTTTACCGGTTCCATGCAATAATGTAACGCTGTGCCAATTCTTGACCCAGATTGCGATTTATCTGAGGTTTTTGAATATAATTTTGGATCCCTTTCTACCATCTCAGCAAATTTTTCGACAGCTTGAAGCGCCTCCTTACTGCCGCCAGCGTCTGGTATAAAATCTAAAATCTTCATAATCATGGTCTGGTCGCCCGTACCGGTTATTTTTGGAGACAATAACATCTTTGCCAAATCAGGCACAAATTTTTGTTGCTGCCCCCTTTCTAATTGTTTAACCGTGTCAAAAAAGACATCCAGTGAGCGATTTATTTCCCCCACGGACAGACTATCTATTTTTTCATTTAAAAAGCCGCTTATCGCCCTCGCTTTTTCTTCCGGACTATCATATTCTTTATCTAAAAAAGCTATGGTCTGCTCATGTGTATTATTGGTATTGGTATCGACTATTTGTATTTTCTCTCTCATATATATTTTCTTATTATTATAAATATTAATAATTACGACTTTTTATACTTTTATAGTATACGCGAAATCCGCCCAAATGAAAAGAGCCCGGAACCGATTTCGTTCCGGGCTTTAATTGCCACTCTTGGCAGACACCAGTTGAATATTAACTGTCTTGTCTTCGCTTAAATGTTCCCGTAAATCAGCGTAGGTTATAATTTCTGCCGGGATAATTATCCTTAAATGACAATCCAAACAAAAAATTGCTTTATGACTAATTAAAGTTCGACGAACAAACATAAGACCGTTGCACATTGCGTGAATACCAACGCAATTTTTAAGAAGAGATCCTTCTTCGTTCCCAAAAGCCGAATCATCAATCAACGTCTCATCAAATCTTGTTAGCTTAATCGGCTTAAACATAACAACCTCCTTTTTGCTGAATAATTTAAATGAAAAGAACATTCCAACGATAATTTTATGTTCCGCTTCCTATTTATTGATAATTATAACCGAATGCTAAAAAAAGTAAAATCATTTTTGCTCTCACCTAATTTTTAATTCTTCAAAATTGCCACCCTTCTTTTGTTGCGGTATCATATTATATTAATGATTATGAAAAATATAAAGAAAAAAATTAGCCTCCTCCCTGGCAAGCCCGGCGTTTATCTGTTTAAAGACACCAACAGGCGGATTTTGTATATTGGCAAAGCTCTTAATCTAAAAAACCGGGTAAGCTCACATTTTAAAAAAGACGATTCTTTGATTGGACAATTCCGGCAAAAAATTGCCGCTATAGATTATATAAAAACCGAAAATGAAACTCAGGCGCTGCTCTTGGAAGACCAGCTGATAAAAAAATATCAGCCCAAATTTAATATCCAACAAAAAGATGATAAAAGTTATTTTTGGGTTAATTTTACTCGAGATGAATGGCCACGAGTACAAGTTATTCATCGTCTAGAAACTAAAAACTATCAACTAAAAACTGACCTCATTGGTCCTTTCGTCAACGGCCGAGAATTACGCCAAGTCCTGCGCGCCCTACGAAAAATACTACCCTATCGCACCTGTAAAAATTCCTACGAAAAACCTTGCTTGCAATGGCATCTGGGATTATGTCTTGCCCACCGAAATCCAGCGCAGCGGGACGAAAGCGGGCCTGCACGCTATCGCCAAGCGCTTGATACTTATCGCTTATCTTTAAACACTCTGCGCCAATTCCTGCGACTATACGCCGGTCAGCCGATTAGGATTGAGGCTTACGACATTTCCAACATTCAAGGAACTAATGCCACGGGCTCAATGGTTGTTTTTGTCGGCAATAAACCCAAAAAATTCGCCTACCGAAAATTCAGAATAAAAACTGTCCGCGGCGCTAATGATGTGGCCATGCTCAAAGAAGTTCTTCGTCGCCGACTGAATCACAAAGAGTGGCCATTGCCAGATTTAATTTTAATTGATGGTGGACGAGGACAGCTAAACGCTACTCAGCGCGTAGTTAATAGCCAAGGGCAAACAACCAAGCCCCTAGCAATTATCTCTCTGGCAAAACAAAACGAAGAAACACGTACTATATATAGCAACAAAACTTTACGGCTTAGCGTTCTGCCGATAGCCTTACGGCTAAGCCTTCAGGCCCTTCGCAATGAAGCTCACCGCTTTGCCATTTCTTACTATAGAAAATTACATCGAAAAAGGTTAAAATTTAATAATGAAAGATTCAAGCGCTAAAATAATTCAAAAACAACTAGAAATAAAAACTCGGCGGCGGGAAAAAAAGAAAAAAACTAGCATGATAATTTCAGGCCGGAGTGTTTTGAGCCTGCAAAGAATTATAAAAAAGAAAGCTCGCAGGATTTATCCCGCATAGAGGTTTTTAACAAAGCGCCGCCTCTTGCAAAATAAAGCCGAAGGCGAAATCGCTTTCCTCTTTGACTAAAGACAGAATATCGCTGAGCCCCTAGTGGGATTGACCAATAATTAGTTTTGTAGTAATCTTACAGCAATTGAGCTTTTTTTGTTTTGCAAACAAACAAGCTAATCATTATGATAAAATTTTTAGTCAGAATCTTGGCTAACGCGTTAGCTATTTATTTAGCCGCTTATTTTGTCCTTAACTTTAACTTCCCCATCCGCCTGCCTCAAGATTGGAAAATATTAATCCTCGCTGGTTTTATCCTAGCAATCTTAAACACTATTATAAGACCGCTTCTCAAGCTAGTCTCTGCCCCGCTGATTATTCTAACCCTCGGATTATTCACCATTGTTATTAATATGGCCACCCTTTGGCTTCTAACTCAATTCATACCCGAAATAACCATTAACGGACTTTGGGCCTATTTCTGGGCAACTATTATTATCAGCTTAACTAATTGGATTGTAGGATTTTTCATCAAGAGAAAACCCAACACCTAAAAAATATGATTACTAATCTGCCAAAAATTATTTCTATCTTTCAGATTATTGTCTCTTCTTTTTTAATTTTAACCATTCTTTTGCAACAGCGAGGGGCCGGTGGCTCAGCTATTATGGGCGGTGGCGGCACCTCTTATTATACCAAGCGCGGCTTTGAAAAGATTTTATCTGCAGCCATCATTGTTTTGTCAGTCCTCTTTATTCTCGCTGCCGTTGCTTCAATTTTTGTTGCAAGCAGATACTAAACTTGAAACTCATCAACTCTATCTTAGAAAAAATCAATCAATGGAAAAATGATTTGCAGTGGCCAACTTTTAAACAATGGCGGCAATTTTTTCATGTCTCTACCCATAAGGAAAAATATCAATTCTTTTCTTATACCGCTCTGGCTCTCGCCGGATTGTTTCTTATTGGGATACAATCCTATCGCCTAGCCACTACAGTCAAGCCAGCCCAGGGCGGTCAAATAAATTTGGCCATCAGTGGTTCGCCACGTTTTTTAAATCCGGTGCTCAGTCCGGCCAACGAAGCAGACAAAGATTTAGTTGCCATAATTTTTTCCAGTTTATTTAAATATGATGCTCAAGGAAAGCTAACCCCCGATTTGGCTCAAAAATACAGCATTGGCGATAATGGAAAAATTTATGAAATAACTCTTAGAGAGAATGTCCGCTGGCACGATAAAAAAATCTTAACCGTGGATGATGTTATTTTTACTATTCAAACGATTCAAAATCCCGACTATCGAAGTCCGCTAAGAACTTTCTGGCAAGGAGTTGAAATAGAAAAAATTGATGAGCTGACTATCCGCCTAAAACTAAAAAATCCCTACTCACCGTTTCTCAATAACTTAACCTTTGGTGTTTTACCAAAACATCTCTGGGAAAATATTCCTCCGGCCCAATTTGCCCTTAATGAAATGAATTTAAAACCGATTGGCTCCGGAGCCTATACTTTTAATAAGTTTCAAAAAGATACCAAGGGAAACATAAAAAGCATCGAGCTTAAATCCTTCAAGGACTACTTTGAGGGTGAAGCGTTCATTTCAACTTTAGTTTTTAATTTCTACCAATCAGAAAGTGATATTTACACTGCCTACAAAAAAGACAACCTTGATGTTTTTAATCTTGCCTCTGCTAAAAATTTCACGGACTTAAAAAACAAAAAAGATGGCAATATTTCTGTTTATCAATTAACCCTGCCCCGCTATTTCGCCGTTTTTTTCAACCAAACACAAAATAAATTCCTGGCCGACAAAATAGTCCGGCAAGCCCTAGCCTGGAGCATCAATAAAAAAGAAATAATTAATCAAGTTTTTGGCGGCTATGGAAGCGAGGTCAATTCTCCCCTACTTAAAGACATGATTGGTTATTCCGATCAAGTAAAAATTTATGATTTTGCCCTAGAGCATGCTAAAAATATTTTAATAGCAGCTGGCTGGAAAGATACAGACAACGATACCTTTCTAGAAAAAGATAACCAAAAATTAGAACTAACCTTAACTTCGATTGACTGGCCGGAGCTTGCTCAAAGCGCCGAGCTCATCAAAAAACAATGGGAAGCGCTGGGAGTAAAAATAAATCTCGAAATAAAAGAAACTGGAAAAATTCAAAATGAAACCATAAAACCGCGGCAGTATCAAGCCTTGCTTTTTGGCGAAGTGTTGGGCTTTGAGCCTGATCTTTTTCATTTCTGGCATTCTACCCAAAAAAAGGAGTCCGGCTTAAATTTAGCTCTATATGAAAACATGGAGGTTGATAAACTGCTTTCTGCTTCAATAGAAGACATGAATCAATCTTCTCGGGCCAATAAGAACCAACGAGTAGCAAACTTAATAACCGAGGATCTACCGGCTATTTTCCTGTTTAGCCCCGACTATCTTTTCGTTGCTAAAAAAGACATAAAAGGCATTACTCTTAAGAACATCGACATTCCGTCTTCTCGCTTCTCTCAAATTAATAAGTGGTATCTAAAAACCAGCCGCGGCTGGAAATAAAAAAGATAAATTTAAAAAACATGGAGGGAGATAAATCTAATTTAAGATCGGTCATTTTAAATTTAACCAAACAACTCGCCAGCGAACCTGATTTTTTTAATCAGCTTTGTTTGACTCGTCGCTCGTTTGATAAAATCATTCTTTGCGGTATGGGCGGCTCAGCTTTCGTTGGAGATTTTTTTAACTATTTAAAAGAAAAAAAATACCTTCCGCTTTCTCTCTCCATACCAATAACAACTCACCGCTCTTATAATCTGCCTCCCAACGCCAATCAGCACTCCCTAATAATCTGTATCTCTTATTCCGGCCAAACTGAAGAAACTATTTCTGCTTATCAAGCTGCAAAAAAACAAAATCTAGAAGTCGCAACTATAACTTACGGCGGAAAATTAGCCGATTTTTGCGAACGGAATAGCACTCCTTGGATAAAAATTCCTCAAGACAGAATGCCACCCCGCTTTTCCCTGGGCTATCAATTGATAGCATTAATAAAACTTTTTATGGCCTACGGCCTTCTAGCTTCATCAGCTAAGGATGAAGCTGTTTTATTGGCTAATAGCATCGATCCCTCAATTATTGAAAATGATGCCAAGGCTCTTTGCTCAAAATTAATCAATAAAATTCCCATTATTTATGTCTCCAAGGACAATGAACTGCTTGCTCGCCTCTGGAAAATTCAATTCAACGAGAATACAAAAATTCCCGCTTTTTATAATTCTTTTCCCGAACTAAATCACAACGAGATGGTCGGCTGGACAAAAAATTTGGGTCCATTTTTATTTTTATTTTTGCAAGATGAAAATGATTCGGTGGAAATAAGAAAAAGGATGCACTTAACTGCTGAATTACTTCAAGCCAAAAATTTACCTGTGGAACTTATAGCAATTAACGGTTCAACTTCTTTAGAGAAATTCTTTCGAACTCTAGTTTTTGGCAGCTGGCTTTCTTACCATCTGGCTCTTTTTTACGGCATTGACCCGACTCCGGTAGAGATGGTAGAAGAGTTTAAAAGGCTTTTAAAGAATTAGATGCTTGGCACGCAAGAGATTTACTATTGTTCTCTCTATTTTCATCCGATAAAACCGTAGGCGAAATCGTTTGTTTTTTTTCATCGTCCAGTGAGCAAACTTGGCTGAATCTCTCCATGGGCTTGACTTTTATTTCGTTATGTGATATGCTCAGGGTAGTTAAAACTCTCTCGACGCTGTGCTCCGCACCAAGCGCCCAAGATAGACCAATCCTCTCTCTTTCTTTATCCTAACCAAGCATTTCGCTTTGGTGCTGGGTTAAGGCCATTAATATCGTGAGCCTTAAAACCCTATCTCGAGTCTCGTTATTGTAGCATTACGACTTTACCTAAAGCCAGGATGATTTCTCTTCTGTTCCCAGAAAGTTAGGTTTTGGGAAAAACGAGTTTTGAATTATGCTTTCTTTGTCTCTATATCAAAAGGCCTGTTAGATAATTAACTTATCCGGGCGAAAATTAAAGATTTAAACTAAAGGACTTAAAGGCATAATTCAGGACTTGTAAAATTATCGCCCTCCTGAGGGAGAGTGGTGGAATCCCGTAAAATTCTTCGCCAACTGGCGAATCATCACAAAACAAGTTGGCCCCTCCTTCGCCAAGACAGCGGCGCAGGAACAGACACTTTTATGATGCCGGGGGCGTGGTGGAACTGGCAGACACGTACGCTTCAGGAGCGTATGGAGAAATCCATGAGAGTTCAAATCTCTCCGCCCCCACCAGCTTCAGGCTTGCCCGCCAAAATTTTAATGCAGGCGGGAGCGTATGCCACAAAGCATGAGAGCTTAAGTCTCTCCTCGCTCACAACCAAAGATACATCCCTCTAGGGCGAGATGAAGGCGGATCTACATCCCCACAGCTTTACTATTCAAATTAAACAAATAAAAAAACTAGCTATTAAGATAACAAACAGCTTATGATTACATACACTAACCGTCGCCGTCGCCTTAATATCCAACCTGGACGGGTTGAAGGACAGGGCGGCTATAAGAAAATCGAAAAAACAGAGATACCCCAACAGGCACCTCAAAAACAAAAAATTGCTCGCAAAAAAGATCTAACCCTGAGAATCATTCCTTTGGGCGGAATGGAAGAGGTCGGCCGAAATATGACTGTTTTTGAATATGGCGATGACATCATTCTTTTAGATATGGGCATTCAATTTCCGGAAGAAGATATGCCGGGCATTGATTACATCATCCCCAATATTAACTATCTCAAGGGCAAAGAAAAAAATATTCAAGCGGTAATTTTCAGCCACGGTCATCTTGATCATATCGGCGCTGCCCCTATACTTTTAGAAAAATTAAATTATCCGCCAATCATCGGCCGAGACATGACAATCGCTATGATTAAAAAACGGTTGGAAGATTACGCCCCGGATTCCTCTAGGCATCTGGAAATCAACCGAATTAAATCGATTGATGAACGATTCACTCTTGGTCACTTCCGAGTCGGATTCTTTAATGTTGAACATTCTATCATGGATGCCGTTGGCGTAATTATTAATACCCCGCAAGGCACCGTTATTCACCCGGGCGACTGGACAATGGACGCTGACCCGGAAAATCGGGTTCCGGTCTCCTATCGCCACCTAGCTAACTTGCCCGGACCAAAAATCCTAATGCTAGAGAGCTTGGGCTCAACCGATACTTCAACCGAGCTTGTTTCTGAAAAGGAAATGTACGCTAATTTAGAAAAGTTAATCAACGAGGCTACTGGCAAGGTAATCATCGGCACTTTTTCTTCTCAAATTAGACGCATTGGCCATTTATTAGAGTATGCTAAAAAAATCGGCAAAAAGGTTGCCTTGGATGGCTACAGCATGAAAATGAATATTGAAATTGCCAAAGAGCTGGGCTACGTTAAAACAGACAAAGAGACTCTAATTCCAATCAACAATATTAATAAATTTCCCGATAATAAAATCTTGATTATCTGTACTGGCGCTCAAGGAGAGGGTAATTCCGTTTTAGCGCGAATTATCAGTGGTGAACATAAGTTTATCCGGGTCAAAAAGAATGACACGATAATTTTTTCCTCTTCGGTTATTCCCGGCAACGAAAGAACTATCCAGAGACTAAAAGACAATCTTTATCGCAAATGCGACAACGTTATTCACAATGACATTATGGACGTTCATACCAGCGGACATTGTAATGCCGCCAGTATTAAAGAAATTATCAAACAAATCAAACCCGATTTCTTTCTGCCAGTTTATGCTAATCATTATTTCCTAAAGGAAGCAGCTAAACTAGCCGTGCAAACCGGTATGTCAAAAGAAAAAATTATTGTTTTAGACAATGGTTCGGTACTCGAATTCCAAAACAATACGGCTAAAATTCATAACAAAAAAGTTGATACTAGCTACGTCTTTGTAGATGGCCTCGGCATTGGAGATATTGGCCAAGTGGTTCTGCGCGATCGTCAAGCTATGTCTAAAGACGGCATGTTTGTGGTTATAGTAACTATTGACAGTCGAACAGGCAAGGTACGTTCTAGCCCCGACATAATTTCACGCGGATTTATTTATATGCGCGAATCAAAGGAATTATTATACCAAGTACGCGAAAAGGTAAAAGATATTGTTAACCATTCAACTGGCAAAAATCAAGGGCCAATCAACGAAAACCATATTAAAGAAAATATCCGTGACAAAATAGGACAATTCTTGTATACTAAAACACAAAGGCGACCAATGGTGTTGCCGGTATTGATAGAAGTTTAGCTTTTTGCATTATTATAGGAGGCACTAGCTATGCTCATTATTGTTCTTTCTATTGTTGTTATTATTGGATTCGTCTATATTATTATTTTACTATTTCGCAATATAGACGAAGAGATGTTCCCCGACTAAAAAGCTTCTGGGCCAAGGAAAGAAAGGAGATTGCCATGATCAAGGAAATCTTAATCGTCACGGTTTTTATTATGTTGGTTTATGTCGTCCTTTGGCAATTGATAAAGAAGGCGATGGGAACCAATTCGATGTTCAATTTGTCTCCTTCCGTGGACCGCCTTGATGACAACTGAAAGAAATTTCCGTAACCTAAAAGGCCCCGACACAATCGTCGAGGCCTTTTTACTTTATTTTAACTGCTTAACTATAATATTAGGCTGCTCACTTCTTCCTTTTTTTCTTCCATCAGCTCAGCTGTGTCCGCCTCTAAGTTCAACCTCACCAGTGGCTCAGTATTAGACTTGCGCAAATTAAACCACCAATCAGGATAGATAACGGTTAAACCGTCTATTTTTTTAATTTGCGCATCTTTAAATTTTTGCTCTGCTTTCACCAAAACTTTATCCGCGTCGGCAACCCTAAAGTTTATCTCGCCAGAAGCAAAATATTTTTTAAGCGGAGTGATTATTTCAGAAAACGGCTTTTGTTTTTCACTTATAATTCGTAAAGTTTCAACCATTGTAAATAAAGTATTCTCAATGAAGCCCAGGTCTCTGTAAAAATAATGTCCCGACAATTCCCCGCCAAACAAAATATCTTCTTGTCGCATTTGTTCTTTCATTAACGAATGTCCGGGCCGGCCTAAAATCGGCACGCCTCCAGCTATTAAAATAGCTTCCGGCATAATTTTGCTTGAACGAACTTCATAAAGAATCTTTTGGCCAGAATTATCTTTGAGCAACTCCTGAGCAATTAAGGCCGTGATAAAATCACCACGCACCAACTCCCCTTTTTCGTCTAAAAAAGCTATTCTGTCCCCATCGCCATCAAAGGCAACCCCTAAATCAGCTTTTGAGCTTAATAGCCTCTCTCTTAAAACAACTAGATTATCTTCTTTAATTGGATTGGCTTCGTGATTAGGGAAATTACCATCTGGCTCGACAAAAAGAGACTCAACAAGGCAAGGCAAAAATTTTAATAATTTTTCTACTTCCGGCCCAGCCATACCATTGCCATAATCAACAACCAACTTTAGTGACTTTATTTTTGTGACATCAAGTCTCTTCTTTGTGAAAGAAAGATATTCTTCCAATAAATTTTTTTGCCAAATCTTACCGGTCAAACTCAAATTAGTTGCCTTTTCTTTTTTTGCCAATTCTCTAATTTCTGCTAAACCAGAATCCAGTCCGACCGAACGAGCATTCTCTTGGCAAATCTTAAAACCATTGTACTCGAATGGATTATGTGAAGCCGTAATCATTATGCCACCCGTCGCTTTTTGATTAATAATCGCCCAGTAAAAAAGCGGCGTTGAAACTGCGCCGATATCAACAACATCAACCCCTTGGCTTACCAGTCCTTGCGTTAATGCTTCAAATAAATCAGGAGATGACCCTCTGGCATCACGACCAACTACAATCTGCCTATTGCCTGCTTTTCCTTTGTTTTCCAAAAACTGAATAAACGCTTGTCCAATTTTATAGGCCGCATCTTCATTAACTTCGTCCGGATAAACACCCCTGATATCGTAAGCCTTAAATATGTTTGAATTTATATTAGACATAACCTTAAATCTATTATAACATAAAAACAATTCTATAATTAAAAATGTAAATCTCAAAATGTAAAATTACGGTATGCGCTACGCGCATTTATTATAGATAAGTCGCAAAGCGACATCAAAATTTTTAACTTTGATTTTTGCATTTTACATTTTTAATATGCTTTCAGTCGGAATCGTCGGCTTGCCCAATGTCGGCAAATCCACTCTCTTTAAAGCGCTCACCAAGCGCCAAGTTGATATTCAAAATTATCCTTTCTGCACTATTGAGCCGAATATCGGCATTGTTGAAGTGCCCGATGAGCGACTAGCTAAGCTTGCTAAATTTTCTAATTCTGCCAAAACAGTTCCTACCGCTATTCAATTTACGGATATTGCCGGACTGGTTAAGGGCGCCAGCCAAGGAGAAGGATTGGGCAATCAATTTTTAGCCAACATCCGCGAAGCCGATGCGATTGTTCAGGTCGTTCGCGCTTTTGAAGATAAGAATATTATTCATGTCAGCGATTCTCCTCGGCCAGCCGATGATATTGAAATTATAAATCTAGAGCTGATTTTAAAAGATTTAGATACCCTAAAAAAACATCTGCCCAAAGTAGAGAAAATGATGAAGGGTGGCGACAAGGAAGCCACTGCTGAATATGCTTTTTTAGCCCAACTTCTGCCTTGGCTTGAAGACGGAAAACCAGCTAAAGATTTTGAAACGAAAGACAAGGATTTAATCTTTTTAAAGAACCTCAATCTACTTAGTGCCAAGCCGGTTTTATATGTCATTAATTGCTCTTCGGATAAAAAAATCATTGCCTATCCGGCTAGTGCTTCGCCGGCTCTAGAGCTAGATGTTAAGCTTGAAAACGAACTCTCGGAGCTTGACTTTGAGGCTGCTAAAGAGTTGCGGGAGGCTCTGCCCCACCCCAAAAACAGCATTGACGAATTGATTTCAACCTGCTATGATTTGCTAGGCCTTGATACGTTCCTAACGACGGGCGAAGATGAAACCCGCGCCTGGACTATCGAGCGAGGCTCTAAGGCTCCTCAAGCCGCCGGAAAGATCCATTCAGACTTTGAAAAAGGATTCATTCGAGCGGATATTATTTCTTGGGAAAAACTACTTGCGGCCGGCTCTTGGAATCAAGCCAAAGAGAATGGCCTAATCAAAACCGAGGGTAAGGAATATGTAGTTAAAGACGGCGACGTGGTTGTCTTCAAATTTAATAACTAATTAATTCATTAAAAATTTTAAAAGCCGTGAACTCCGAGAGGTTATCTAACGGAGTGCTCAATTAAAAATTGAGCTCCGCTCATGACTTTTAAAATAAAAGCTGTATGTACGAACTGACTTACATTATTAGCCTTCTGTCAGTCGAGGGAGAAACTTCGCCAGTGGCAGAAAAAGTTCGCGCTCAAATCAAAGAACTAGGCGGCGAAGCGAAAAAGGAATATATTAGCGAAAAGAAAAAGCTGGCCTTTGAGATAAAAAAGCAGAACCAGGGATTTTACGCTACCGTTGTATTTGAAATGGAGCCAGAAAAAATAGATGAGCTAAATAACTTTTTGCGCTTAAACAATGATATTTTGCGCCACATGATTATCAACCAAGCTGAATTGCGGACAGAAAAAGTCAGCAAAAAACCAGCCCGAATCAAATCGGCTGACAGCGAAGTTATTGCTGGCGAAACTGCCTCTAAAACGGGCAAAGTAAAAATTGAAGAGCTTGATAAAAAGCTAGAGGAACTATTAAAGTAATAGCTATTAGAGTCTAGCTCTTAGCCACTAGAAATTTACTAGTCGCTAGTCGCTATTTACTAGTCGCTACCAATTATGAATTTTAATAAAGTAATCATCTTGGGTAATTTAACCCGTGATCCAGAAGTCAAGGCTCTTCCATCGGGGCAGAATGTCGTTAATTTTTCCGTCGCAACTAACCGAGTTTATACCGATAAAAGCGGCCAAAAACAACAGACGGCTGAATTTCATAATGTCGTCGCCTTCGGCAAGTTGGCCGATATCTGCAGTCGCTTTTTAAACAAAGGAAAAATGGTCTTGGTTGAGGGTCGGTTACAAACTCGTTCCTGGCAAGCGCAAGACGGATCTAAGCGCTACCGGACTGAAATTGTTATGGAGAACATGCAACTTGGTCCTCGCGGCGTAGCCGGCGACAACATGGGTGGCAATGCCGGTGTTAATCGCGGTCCAGTCGCATCAGCTTCGGCCGAAGAAGAAATTCCGGTTATTGATGCCGATGAAAGCATGAGCTTTGGCAACGACGAAGAAAGTAGCGGAGTTAATGTCAAGGATATCCCTTTTTAAAAATCGCAAATTATATACTAATTTATTCGAAAATAAAAATATATGGAAAAAAGTTGTTACTTCTGTAAAGAAAATATCAGCAATATCGATTATAAAAATACCGAATTGTTGCATAATTTTCTTTCCGGCCAAGCAAAAATTCTAGCACCTCGCCGAACCGGCACCTGCACCAAACATCAACGTTTATTGGCTACGGCTATCAAGCGCGCCCGGTTTATGGCTCTTTTGCCGTTTACGACTAAATAATCTTTTCAAGTGAAAATGAAAAAACCCCGAGTAATGTCGGGGTTTTTTGCTAAAAAATTTTCAAGCGGCTACCGGTGTATCCCAAGAACTACGCATAAATATTTTCCTTCGTTGCCTCTTCTTTTATTTTCTTTGCAATTTCAATCGTTATTTTAGGATTCTCAATCAAGAAAGCCTTAGAAGCTTCCATACCCTGACCAAGCTTGGTGTCACCGTAATTAAACCAGGCACCACCCTTATTAACAACACCATATTTGACACCCGTGTTAATCACGTCGCCCTCAAAAGAAATTCCCTTGTTATACATAATGTCAAATTCCGCTATTCTAAATGGCGCTGCTACTTTATTTTTCACCACCTTTACTTTCACTCGATTGCCAATAATGTTATCGCCTTGTTTAATTTGCGCTGTGCGCCGGACATCTAAACGAACCGAGGAATAAAATTTCAACGCTTTCCCGCCCGGCGTCTCTTCGGGATTGCCAAACACAATACCAATTTTCATTCGAATCTGATTAATAAAAATTACTGCCGTGCCGGACTTGGCTACAATCGCTGTTAGTTTGCGCAAAGCTTGGCTCATAAGGCGCGCCTGCAAACCCATGTGCTGCTGTCCCATTTCACCTTCAATTTCCGCCCGCGGAGTTAATGCTGCCACCGAATCAACCACAATTAAATCAATTGCCGCTGAACGAACTAGGCTTTCCACAATGTCTAAGGCCTGCTCGCCGGTATCGGGCTGAGAGATTAATAAATTATCGATTTTTACGCCAATCCGCTTGGCATATTCCGGATCCAAAGCATGTTCGGCATCCACAAAGGCGCAAAGACCGCCCTTTTTTTGAGCTTGGGCAACCGTGTGCAGAGCCAAGGTCGTCTTCCCGCTTGATTCCGGCCCATAGACTTCTATTATCCTACCCTGGGGTAAACCCCCCACTCCTAGCGCCAAATCTAAAGAAATAGAGCCCGTCGGGATTGAATCGACGTTAACCCGTTTGGCCTCGCCCAACTTCATAATTGAGCCTTCTCCAAACTTCTCCTTTATCTCATCAATCGCTGTTTCCAGCGCTTTTGATTTTTCATTCTTTTCCTCCGCCTCTTGTTGTTTTGTCATGTGAATAGTTTTTAGTTTGTAGTTATTGATTTTTAACAATACTCTGTTCTGCCTCCCTTCTACGCGCATACGAAAAGTTTTATTATAAAATCGAGATGAGCGAGGCGTTAAAATCGCGTGATGTGGTGGGTCCCCGACCGTCAGGTCGGGGCGTTGTGGATAGCGATTTTAGACGAGCGAATCTGATTTTATCAAAACTTTATCGTCGTACGGCGGTTTTTTCCGCCACTTTTTTGCCGCCAAAAAAGTGGCAAATATATTATACGATTTTTAAAAAATATCCCAAGTCTTTATTTAAACATCACTTGTCTAACCACCAAATTCTTTTTTCCAAACCGATTAGCCGCTTCTATTCTAATAATATTTAACCCTTGACTAAGAATTATTTCTTGCTTAAAACTGCCATCTTTATCAACATAAACCATTTGATCATTTATCGTCAACCTAGCAGCCATCTCAACTTCTCCCCTTACCACCAAAACAGAATTTTCTGCTATTGAATCTTGCACCGGATCAAAGACCGAAAGACTGGGTGGGCTGATTAAAAAATGAAGTTGATAAGCTAAGTATCCTGCTACCAATAAAAAAAGGAGTATCCCCATGCCTATTCCAAAGGTTTTTGGCGTAATTATCCAGCGACTATAACGCAAACTCGGCAGTGATTGATGCTCACAGTGTCCCTTGTCTAGGTGACGAATAATCTTTATTTCTTTTTCATATTCTAAGACCAAAAGACCTGGCTCAATATCTAAAATCTTAGCGTATTTTCTTAAAAATCCCTTACTATAAACATCCGCTGGCAACTTATCTAGCTCTCCTCTTTCCAAATGATCAAGGTATTTCGCCGGAAAATTTAATAATTGTGCTGCCTTTTCTTTTGAAAGACCTAACTCCTCCCTAGCCCTTCTTAGCTTTTCACTGAAACTTGGTATTTCTTCTACTTTTTTTGCCGTAAAAACCATAATAAAAATTTAAAATTAAAAAATCAAAATGTAAAGTTAATGTATGCGCTTCGCGCATTTATTATTAAGTCGCGAAGCGACACCAAAATTTTTAACTTTGACTTTTACATTTTAAACTTCCCCTAGTATTCTCCCAAAACATCATCATTCTCGCCAACTTTTGGCGTGCCAGGAATATTGCGCGCCTCTCCCACCAAAACATCCCGCGGTTTTGCTCCGTCTCCCGGACCAATTATTCCGTTTTCCTCTAACATATCAAGCAATCTGGCTGCTCGCGCGTATCCAACACGTAAACGCCGCTGCAACAGCGAGGCCGAAGCTTTACCACTTTGAATAACCAATTCTTTCGCCTGGCTATATAGCTCATCGTCCGGCCCAGCCATTTCAGTTCCATTGCTATTCCAGTTCGCTATTTGTCCGCTGCTTGAGCGAGCTTGAGTTATATCTTCGCCAAATTGCGCAATATTTTGTTTGCTTAAAAAATCTACTACTTTTTTAACCTCCTTATCCGAGACAAAAGTTCCCTGCACGCGGCGCGGCTTAGCAACGTCTCCTGATAAAAAAAGCATATCCCCATTGCCCAGTAATTTCTCCGCTCCAGCTCCATCCAAAATTGTCCGGGAATCAATTTGTGAAGCCACTTGAAAAGCAATCCGAGAAGTAATATTGGCTTTAATTAGCCCCGTAATAACTTCCACCGATGGCCGCTGAGTAGCTAAAATTAAATGAATCCCGACAGCCCGCGACATTTGCGCCAATCTGACGATGGTAGCTTCCGCATCTCGGCCATGAGAAGCCATCAGGTCGGCCAATTCATCAACAACAATAACAATATATGGCAAAGGCTCTTCCAGTTCTCCATCAATAAATTTTTTATTATAGGCAACAATATCCCGCGTCTGCTGACTAGACAGAACGTCAAAGCGTCTTTCCATTTCCGCTACGGCCCAACGCAACGCGTTAACCATTTTATCCTGGTCAACGATTACCGGTGTTAAAAGATGCGGCAAACCATTATAAACCGGAAATTCCACCCGCTTGGGATCAATTAAAATAAGTTTTAAAAAATTAGGCGCTTGCCGGTATAGCAAACTGGTAATAATTGAATTTAAACAAATAGTTTTTCCAGTTCCTGTTGCGCCAGCAACTAACAAGTGGGGCATTTTTTCAAGTCCTGCGTAAACTGGCATACCGGCCACATCCCGCCCAAGAGCAATCGTCAACATTTTATGATTCTGACTAAAATCAGGCTGTTCTATTAAATTCTTTAACCGAACTTTCATCATCGCTTTGTTCGGTAATTCAATACCAACCAATGACCGACCGGGAATTGGCGCCTCAATCCGAATTGGGTGAGCCGCTAAAGCTAAAGATAAATCATTGCCCAAGGTTGTAATTTTTGATAATTTTATACCCTGTGCCGGACGGAAAGTATATTGAGTCACGGTCGGGCCAATATTAACCTCAGACATCTCCACCTCGATGCCAAAATGCTGGAAAGTGCGCTTAATAATGTTAGCGTTAGTTTTAATATCACCGCTAGTTGGCTCACCAGTATCCGGCTCCACTAAATCAAGCGACGGAAACTTATAGTCTTCCATCACCATCTTGCTTTGCAACAACAAAAAGTCATCCCTTTTCTGTGTTTTTTCTTTCTCTCTTTCCTTGGTCTCCGGCTTATCTTTATTATCACCTTCAACTACCCCTAGATTTTTTACCTTGAAACTAGGCGTTGGCATAATTTTTTTTAGCAAGGAATCAAAAGGGGAATCTGCTGGTAATTCTTTTGCGGCAAATCGATTATCTTTTGACAATATCTCGCCATTATTTTTGCCTTTTCTGCCACCTCGATCAAAAATAAAGTTAGCTAATTTTTTCAAAGAAATATTAAAAGTAATCAGCAAGGAAACAAAAATCAAGGCGATTAAAATAATATAGCTGGCATAAATTCCTAAAAACTTAAGAAAGGGATAGGAAATTGCCAGTCCCAGATATCCGCCGCCGCGTCCATCTTCAATATTTCCACCCAAAAACATTTGTAAAACTCCCAAGAAACTTAAAAGAAAAAGTGAAATACCAAAAAACGGCGTGCCATAGAGTTCCTCATGCAAAGATTTTAAAATTGCTACACCTGCCAAAATCAAAGACAAGGGCACCAAAAAATAGCCCCAGCCAAAAAGCAGGCCCAGACCCTTATATAATAGATTACCTGCTTCGCCCGCCGCGCCAAAAGCGCTCAAGATGGCAATCAATGCAAAAACAAAAAGCAAAACTGCAATAATGCCTTTTCTTGTTTCATCTTTTAAATTTAATTTGGGCGCCTTAAACCTAGAAAAACCTTTGAACTTTTTCGCCATTCTAAAAACGTCATTCCCACGAAAGCGGGAATCCAGAATTAAGAAACCTGGATCCCACATCAAAGTGCGGGATGACAATATAAAAAATTATACCCTTTTATTTATCTAAACCCTCTGTTGGGCCAAACATCTGTTGGTCAAACATATATTTATTATATTAAATCCCCGACAATGGCGCAACTGCGAGAAATCACTTCCTCACTCCCCCCACTCCGGCAACTCCACCAAAAACGTGCTCCCCTTGCCTTCTCCTTCAGATTCAGCCCAGACTCTCCCCATGTGAGCCTCAACCAGCTGACGGGCCACGTAGAGGCCAATGCCGGCGCCTTCGGTGTGGTAATGAGAAGCTTCGCTTCCACGAACGAATTTCTGGAATAGATTGGTAATCTCTTCCGGCTTCATTCCCATTCCGGTGTCTTTAACGGAGAATTGAACTTTATTGTCTGATTCTTTTAGGGAAACTTCTGCCTTGCCCTTCTCTGTATATTTGATTGCATTATCGATTAGGTTCATTACCACTTGTCTTAGCTTCTGTTCGTCGGCTTTGACAAAGAGGTCTTGGTCGGGCAGATTAACCGTTAGTTTCAATTTCTTCTTCTGGGCTTGGATGTCCAGTTCTTCGGAGACGCTTTTGACCATTTGGGTCAAATTGATTTTTTGAAAGTTGAATTCCATCTTGCCTCCTTCCATATGGGAGAGGTCCAGGAGATCGTTCACCAACCGGATCAGGCGTTCGGCGCTTTCATAGATTTTTTCTAGTTTATCATGCACCACCTTGGTTGTCCGGCCATAGGAACCTTCTAGTATCATTGAGGTAAACCCTTTGATGGCAGTTAATGGTGTGCGTAGTTGATGGGAAGCAATAGAGATAAAGTCAGATTTGGCTTTATCCAGTTTTGTTAAGTCTTCATTGGCTTGTTTTAATTCCTTGGTTTGACGTTCAACTTCTCGCTGAAGAGTGAGGGAGAAGCCTTTGGTTTCGCTTAAAAGTTGCGCATTCTTAATCACGGCCGCAACCTGAGAAGAAATAAACAAAAGCGTCCGCAAATCTTCGTCATTATACATATCGCCGGACTCTTTGTGTCCCAAAGCGATAATTCCTAAATTTTCATCCTGAATGTTCAGGGGGACAATGACTGCCACTTTCAAAGCAATCAACAAATCCAAAATTTCTTTATGCTCTTCATAAGCCGTCGCCCTTATTTCCTCAACGATAATTGGCTTAAAGTTAACGATAAAATCTTGATGAAGCGCTAACTCGGAAGGAAAAACGATTCTATTGCCTAAAGAAAAACCCCTGCTGAATTTAAGGAAATATTGATGGCTGGCCGAATCATAATTCAAAAAAGCAAAAGCCTTTGGATGCATGCTTTTATCAATTGCCTCAAAAATAAGTTGATAAATTTTTTCCAGATCCAAAACATCCAAAGCTGTTGTCAAGCTCGAAGAAAAACTGCCCACCACTTTAGCGCCATCGTAGAGCGAAGAAAAAAAGTATTTATTGGCCACGCCATAATAATATTTTTTGACAAACGGGAAGAAAAAAAGCCAAAAAATAATCAAGCCCAAAGTGATGTGCATCATCGGCCAGCCAAAAAACTTCTCCGCGTAATACAAAATCAAACAAGAAGAAACTGCCATTACTAAAACCGGCATCAAAAATACGAAGGAATTTTTCATCGCCAATTTTATGTCCATCAGGCGATGGCGGATAATTGTGTAAGCAAAAGTTATTAAAAATAAAAGGATAAACAAAAAACCCAAGGGATAAAAATTAATTCCGTAATTTACAATGAAATCCATAGCGGAAAAAATATAAAAAAACAAAGCGATTAAAACATATTTTAATTGATAAAACTTATAAGTATTCGCTTCCTTTTCCTTTTTCAAATCGCCGAAAGAAAGATACAATATTCTTATGGCTAAAGAAAAAAGAAACAACAAATAAATCGGATGCATAAAACCGGCCTTGGGATAAAAGCCCCAATCAAACTTATAGAAACCGTCGACGAAATAGTTTGTAAAAAAAAGTAGAAAAATAAAAAATGAAGAAAAAATATATGAGAAATATGTTAAAAATTTATCCACTTTATTTTTTTCCCCAAGGAAAAGAACAAAAAAATTAAAAAAGGTTGCCGGAATAAAAGCTATGCCCATATAACCTATTTTAATCAAAATGGTGGCAAAAGATTCATTGTTGGTACTAAAAAGAAGAAACCAGCTAAATTGCCACCAAAAAGTCGCCAAACAGACCAAGAAAAAAACAAAGTTAACCGCGGATTTTTTATTTTTAAAAAAAACAAAAAACCCCAACGAAATAAACAAGAGAGAGCTTATTAAGGGCGGAAAATTATAAAGATTCAAAAAATCCATAATTTTGCTTATTAGGCAATGTATAAATTTTAACATAATCTCAAAAAACAAACAAAAAAGGGATATCATCTAAAATGATATCCCTTACTAACAACGAAGAATGCACGGAAGGATAAGTGCTCCTCTTGTTTCCAGAGAAAGACTCATTCTTCTTCCTGATTCTTCCGTAAAATAAACGATCTGTCTCCCGTGAGCATGAAGCTTCCCTGCCTCGTCGCAAAATTCGACCTCAAAAACAATCCAGTCGCCACCTATTTCGGAAACATAAAGGTTAAAAACCATTTTGTCGCCAAAATAAAAATCTTGAATATAATTGTATGAGGCTTCTTTTACTTCCACGAGACCCTTTATTTCTCGCTTGAGAAAAAACAACTCAATCATCCGGGAAAATTCCTTAACATATTCATCGTGATTTACGTTGCGTTCAGCGTTGGTCATAACTGACGTGACCACAAGCTTTTGCCTGAAAACTAAATTGCCTTGGCTAAGCTCATCTCTATTCCTTTTTATTTTCTCCGCCTTCGTCTTCCTTTCGGAAAATTTTAGAAGAAGTTTCAACCAAAAAGGAAATCTTTGAGATTTTCCATTAACAACATCCACATAGGCGATTCGCTGAGTAGCTTCAACTTTCACATTGCCTGCCGTATTCATAAACCGGCACCGCATAACAAAGCTTGCTCCATTAACCTCAATAACGTCGACTACGGTTTTAATGACATCGCCAAACTTAAAACTGTCAAAATGCCGATAGCGAGCATCGCAAGTTTTCAGCAAGTATTCCAAACCCACTTCCTTGCTAAAACCAGGAATTCTTTTAAGACCAAAAATTTCCCTGACCGAACCGAATATATTAGCAAATTTCTCGTGCCCAACAAATCCGGTAAAATTGGTAAGACCAAACGTAACCTTGAATGTCTGCTTGTATTCCGCCAAAAAAGGAAAGATTCCCGTTATAACTTTAGACATCCAACCGAAAAGAATCCAACCAATCTTCCTGGCGCCCACAAAAGAGTGGGGCTCTGCGATACTTTTGCTGTCATTAAAATACAACATCACCAACACCTCCCTTTCTCTTCAATTTTTAAGTTTCTATCTATTTAAAGCTCTTCAAGCTGTTTTGTCACCAGACAAAACGAAGAACTTATGCCTACGCATATTATAGTTTTTATCCTAAACTTTGTCAAGACATTGCCGACAAAATTGTTAATAACTGCCTTTTTTGAAGCTAAAAGATGGTAAACTGCTTACTAACATAATGGCTAAGATTTTTTGAAATTTTATCAAAATCCCCTCGCAAAAATGCGAGGGGATTTTATTCTTAATCACTCAATCACTGTTCACTTAATCACTTGTCCTTATTTTTCCTCTTCCGACTCCTGATTATTCTCTTGCCGATAACCGGTACCCGCCGGAATTAAACGGCCGATGATTACATTCTCCTTGAGGCCGCGAAGCTTGTCTTCTTTGGCCTGAGTAGCCGCGTTAATCAAAATTTTGGTTGTCTCTTGGAAGGAGGCCGCTGACAACCAACTTTCCGTACTTAAGGCGACTTTGGAAATGCCGAGTACCAATTGCGTTGCCGTAGCTGTTTTGCCACCCGCTGCCCGCTGTTTATCATTTTCAATTAAGAAACGCTGTTTTTCCACAACATCACCGATTAATAAGTTGGTCTCGCCTGGATCTTTAACTCGCACCCGGGAAAACATTTTTTTTATAATAATTTCGATGTGTTTGTCGTTAATGCCTTCGCCCTGAGAAGTATAAATATTTTGCACCTCTTTTATAACATAACGTTCTACCGACTCGCGGGAAGATAATTTAAATAACTCCTTTAAATCAACGTGTCCTTCGTTCAATTGCTGGCCACGAACTACTAAATCACCTTCTTTTACCCAAAGACCTGAGCGCAAGGAAACGGCGTATTCTTTTTCACATTCTTCACCGGGAGCTGGAATTACTTTCTTACTGCTCTTCTTCTTCGCTGATTCACTTTTGGTTTTTTTAGCGCTTTTTACACCGCCCATAACGCCTCTTATCCTAATTACACGAGAAGAGCCAACTTCTTTTATTTCAACTATTTTACCATCTAGCTCAGAGATAAGAGCCTTGCCTTTTGGTGGCTGACACTCAAAAATTTCTTGTACACGTGGCAAACCCTGTGTAATATCGCCGCCTGCCGCCACACCGCCAGTATGAAAAGTTCTCATCGTTAATTGCGTCCCCGGTTCTCCAATGGCCTGCGCTGTGACAATACCCACCGCTTCACCTAGTTTTACCAGCTGGTTGCGACCCAAGTCATAACCATAACACATCTGGCAAATTCCCTGACGCGATTGGCAAGTGATAACTGACCGCACGTGCAATTTATCCAGCCCTAATTCATCGATTTTTTTAGCCGCGTATTTATCAATTAAGGTGTTCTTTTTAACAATTATCTCTTCGCCAGAATGAACTTCTTCCAAAGAAACCCGACCAACAATCCGCGAAGCCAAGGAGCGACCCAAATCTTTTCCATCTTCTCGGTAGACAAAAACTCCTTGTTTATCACCACAATCAACTTCCATGACTACCACGTCTTGCGAAACATCCACTAAGCGGCGAGTCAAATAACCGGCCGTTGCGGTGCGAAGCGCGGTATCCGAGGAACCTTTTCGAGCGCCGTGAGTAGAAATAAAATATTCGAGCACATTCAAGCCTTCTTTCAAACAGCTCTTTACCGGTAATTCAATAATTTCACCCGCCGGATTTACCATAAGGCCCCTCATGCCCATTAACTGTGAAATTTGTCCCCAAGAACCGCGAGCACCTGAATCAACCATTAAATTAACCGGACCATGCGGATCAAGTTCGTCATGCACTAGTTTACCAATCCGCTCAATCGCCGAAAACCAAGTTTCAATAATTCTGGCCCGACGTTCTTCGCGAGATAGCAACCCCTCTAAATACTGTCGATGAATATTTTCGATCTCTTCTTCCGTTTCCACCAATAATTGTTTTTTCTCAACCGGTACACGCAAATCATCAAGACCCCAAGAAACACCGGAACGTGTTGCATACTCAAAACCGATCTCTTTAATTTTATCTAAAATATCCGCTGTTTTTTTTATTCCGCATTTATCAATAATTTCAGCCACCAAAGTATTTAAGGCCTTCTTTTTTAATTCCGAATTAACAAAAGGAATTTCTGGTGGCAACAATTGGTTAAAAATAAGACGACCGACTGAAGTCTCAATAAAATTCTCTTTATTTTCAGAATCATAATTAACCGGTTTCTTTATTTTTATTTTTGCCTTTAGGTCAACTTCTTCAAATTGATATCTCAAAATCGCTTCGTTCGCATTAGCAAAATAGGTGCCCTCGCCCTTAGCGCCATCAACCATTTTGCTCATCCAATAACAACCAAGTATTATGTCCTGTGTTGGAATCGCAATTGGCTCACCGGTCGCCGGCTTTAATAAATTATTCGCCGATAACATGATTTTGGCTGCTTCGTTCTGGGCTTCGCGGGTCAACGGCAAATGAACGGCCATCTGGTCGCCGTCAAAGTCAGCGTTAAAAGCCCGACAAACCAGCGGATGAATCTGAATAGCCGAACCCTCAATTAAAATCGGATAAAAAGCTTGAATACCCAAACGATGTAATGTCGGAGCGCGATTTAATAAAACACATTTGTCTTTAATAATATCTTCCAGAATCGCCCAAACTTCATTGGTTTCCATTTCAATTAAGTGGCCAGCGCCGCGAATATTATAAGCTAAACCAGCTTCAACTAATTTCTGAATAACAAACGGTTTAAAAAGTTCTAAGGCCATGTGTTTGGGCAACCCACATTGATGGATTTTTAAACTAGGACCAACCACAATGACAGAACGGCCAGAATAATCAACACGTTTACCAAGCAAATTTTGC
>Ga0247840_10003671_pt1 | contig 25562 bp, 19 predicted proteins | sample LaCruzMarch2015__FD_192404 | JGI IMG/M metagenome (GOLD analysis project Ga0247840, IMG submission 192404) | Freshwater microbial communities from meromictic Lake La Cruz, Castile-La Mancha, Spain - LaCruzMarch2015_17m | ecosystem: Environmental > Aquatic > Freshwater > Lake | place: Spain...
CGAATGGCTCGTTTTCTTTGACGCGGACGCTGGGCATGGGGTCCTTGTGTCTCCAGAGGATGTGTTGGGCTGAAATTTAGCCTTAGGATTTTAGCCGAAGGTGACGGGTGATTGCAAAGGGAGAGAAGCTGCCGGGTGCGATCAGAACTGATGTGTACCCTACAGCAACCGGACCGCCTCACGGACCAGGCGTCGTTGTCGTTGTCGTAATCGAACAATCCGATCACGACAACGACAACGACAAAGATGAACACAGGCGTGCCTCAGGACCCCGCGAGGGCGGCGCCCAGGGACCGCCAGCCGACGACGCGCACGCCGCTGCGTTCATAGGCCTCCTCGCCGCCGTGGACGAGCCAGGGCAGGCGGCCGGCGTCGCCCAGGATGCGCCCGGCCTTCTGGGCGGCGCGGATATAGTCGGGGGTGACGGTGCGGCCGGACTTGATCTCGACGGGTTGCAGGGCGGCCCCCTCCTCGATCAGCAGGTCGGCCTCCAGGCCGTTGTTGTCGCGCCAAAAGTACAGGTCCGGCGTGGCCCCGGCGTTGCGCCTGTGTTTGAGCACCTCGGACACGATCAGCGTCTCGAACAGGGCGCCGCGCAGCGGGTGCAGGGCCAGGGTCGCGGGGTCGCGGATGCCGAGCAGCCAGGCGGCAAGCCCCGCGTCCAGAAAGTACAGCTTAGGCGTCTTGACCAGGCGCTTGCCGAAATTGCGGTGATAGGGCGGCAGCAGGTGGACCAGATAGCTCGCCTCCAGGACGCCGAGCCAGGCGCGGGCAGTGCCCGCGGAGATTCCCGCCTCCCCCGCCAGCGCACTGAGGTTGAGCAGTTGTCCGGTACGCCCGGCGCAGAGCTTCAGAAACCGCTGAAAGGTGTTGAGGTCCACGATGTTCACGAGCTGCCGCACATCGCGCTCCAGGTAAGTCTCGACATAGGCGGCGAGCCAGTCGCCGGGCGGGATGCCGTGGGCGTGAATGGCGGGGTAGCCGCCGGCGAGCAACACGCGGTCGAGGTCCAGGGGCGGCAGGGGGGGCGCGGACAGTTCGGTGACGGAGAGCGCCAGCAGGTGGGCAACGCCCACGCGCCCGGCGAGCGACTGCGTGATGTGCGCGAGCAGCCCGAATTGCTGGGAGCCGGTGAGCACGAAGCGGCCCGGAACCCGCACCTCGTCGACCATGCCCTGGAGCCAGGAAAAGAGGTCCGGCCAGCGCTGGGCCTCGTCGAAGACCGCACCCGCGGCGAACCGCGCCAGGAAACCCCGAGGGTCCTCCTGCGCGAAGGCGCGCTCGGCCGGATCCTCCAGGCTGACATAGGGCCGGTCGGCGAAGAGCGCGCGGGCGAGCGTGGTCTTGCCGGACTGGCGCGGGCCGGTCAGGGCGAGGACCGGGAAGCCGGCCGCCAGGCGGCGCAGCGTGGGTTCGATCTGGCGATAGATCATCCGATTATTATACAAATCGACAGTCGGGTTATCAATCAGTATAAAAGTCGGATTATTCGATTACGACAACGACAACGACAACGACAGCGTACCCGGGATCTCGGCCACCACATCAGTTCTGATCGCACCCACCGCCACGGGCGCCCTTGTCCCAGGCCCCCGGCCGGCATAACATCGATACTATCCGGGGACCCTAAGGTTGTCGGCAATCCGGAGCAGAAAATCATGCGTGTCCTCGGCATCGAGACCTCCTGCGACGAGACCGGCGTGGCCATCTACGACTCGGTCGGCGGGCTCCTGGCCCACGCGCTCTACAGCCAGATCGCGATCCACGCCCAGTACGGCGGCGTGGTGCCGGAACTGGCCTCGCGCGACCATGTGCGCAAGACCCTGCCGCTGATCCGGGAGGTGCTGGAAACCGCCGGACTGGCCACGGGCGCGATCGACGGGGTGGCCTACACCGCGGGTCCGGGGCTGATCGGCGCCTTGCTGGTCGGTGCGGCCCTGGGGCGCAGCCTGGCCTGGGCCTGGGGGGTGCCGGCCATCGGTGTGCACCACATGGAGGGCCACCTGCTGGCGCCGCTCCTGGAGGACCCGGCCCCGGCCTTTCCCTTCGTCGCGCTCCTGGTCTCCGGCGGTCACACCCAACTGGTGGACGTGGCCGGGGTCGGCCAGTACCGCATCCTCGGTGAATCCCTGGACGACGCGGCCGGCGAGGCCTTCGACAAGACCGCCAAGATCCTGGGCCTGCCCTACCCTGGCGGTCCGGAACTGGCGCGCCTGGCCGAACGGGGCGACCCGCGGCGCTTCCGCTTCCCCCGCCCCATGACCGACCGCCCGGGACTGGACTTCAGCTTCAGCGGGCTCAAGACCTTTGCGCTCAATACCCTGCACAATGAGATCCCGGGTGCCGCCGACCCCGCCCAGACCCGCGCCGACATCGCCCGCGCCTTCGAGGACGCGGTGGTGGACACCCTGGTGATCAAGTGCCGCCGGGCACTGAAGGCCAGCGGGCACCGCCGCCTGATCCTGGCCGGCGGGGTCAGCGCCAACCGGCGCCTGCGCCGGGAGATGGACAGCGCCATCGCGGCCGTCGGGGGTGAGACCTACTACCCGCGCCCGGCCCTGTGCACCGACAACGGGGCCATGATCGCCTACGCCGGCTGGCAGCGGCTGCGCGCCGGCCAGCACGAACCCCTGAGCTTCGCGCCTAGGGCACGCTGGGCGATGGAGTCACTGCCGGGGCTGGGGGAGTCATAGGAACGGTTGTCGTTGTCGTTGTCGTTGTCGTTGTCGTTGTCGTTGTCGTTGTCGTTGTCGTTGTCGTTGTCGTTGTCGAGATTATCGTAGCGCCCGGACTCTCTCGCACCTCAAAGTGCATCGCTTCTTCGATTACGACAACGACAACGATCGTGTCTAACTTGAACTTGACTCGTTACTTAGGCACCGAACAGATCGCTACGGTCCGCGCAGCGGACCCTACCTCCTGCCACGCAGGAAGGGGATCAGCACTGCCGCCGTCTCCGCCGGGCGCTCCATCATAGGCAGGTGTCCGGCCCCCGGCAGGGTGATCCGGGTGCTGCCGGGCAGGCGCCGGTGCAGTGTCTCGGCGCCCGCCACGGCGTAGATCCCATCGGACTCGCCCCACAGGATCAGCACCGGGAGCGACACCTTCAGCGGACGGTCCAACACCTGGTCGTACAGGTTCACGATGTCCCAGACCTGCTGATAGTGCCGGTTGCGCGCCACATAGTCCTTGATCAGGGCCTCGCGGACCGGCGCTGGGACCGGCGGCGGCGTGGCGAACAGCAGGCGCAGTTCCAGGTCCAACTGGTTGTCATCGATGGGAATGAAGGGATTGATCCCGTCCTGGATCGCCTGGCGGACCCCGGGCGCCCAGTCCACCACCCCCAGCGGCGGGCCGACGAAGGCCAGGCGGCGCACGCCCCGCGGGTGACGCTGCACATAGAGTGCCGCGATGGTCCCACCCATGGAGTTGGCGGCCAGGGCGAATTCGTGCAGCCCCAGGCCGCCGATGAACCGGTGCAGCAGGTCCACCTGGTGCTCCAGGTCGTAGTCGGTGACAGGGAACTCGGTACTCTCACCGAAGCCCGGCAGGTCGGGTGCCAGCGCATCGAAACCGGCCGCCGCCAGGGCGCACAGCAGCGCGTGCCACTGCTGCCTCTGGGCGAAGAGCCCGTGCAGCAGCACAACCGTCGGCCCCTGACCGGCACGGCTGTAGTGGACGACCCCGCCGTCCAGCGGCAGGGAACCGGCGGCAATCTCACAGGCCGGCGGCGCGACCTGGGCATCGGCCAGGGCCGCCCCGCCCCAGAGCAGCAAGGCCAGGAGCCAGATGAACGGGGACGGGGCACGAAGGCGGCGCGGGACGCCGTTAGCGATTGTCATACCGTGACCTCGGTTGCGGCAGCCAATGACGCCCGGAGCACCGGAAGAGGAAAATTTCGGTCCGAGACCGCGATCAGTCCTGGTCGCCTGGGCCCGGCTGCCCCGTCAGGCGACCCTCGCGCCCGGTGAGCAGCTTCTCGATATTGCTGCGGTGCCGCCAGATCAGCAGGCCCGTCATCACCAACTGCATCCCGATCAACACCGGCGGCAGGCCCATGAGCCAGACGATGAGCGGCGCCAGGGGCATGGAGATCAGGGCGGCGAGCGAGGAGAATTTGAGGACCTTCGCCACGAAGAGCCAGATCAGGGCGACCGGCAGGCCGACCGGCACCCAGAACCCGAAGACCGCGGCCCCGAGCCCGAACTGCACGCCCAGGGCGGTCGCCACCCCCTTGCCGCCCCGAAAGCCGAAGAAGACCGGGAACAGGTGCCCGATGAAGGCCGCGAGCCCGGTCATCGCCAGCACCGCGGGGCCGACCCCCAGCAGGTGCGCGGCCAGCATCGGAATCAGCCCCTTCAGGCTGTCCCCGAACAGGGTGATCGCCGCCGCCTTCTTCCCGCCGATGCGCAGGACATTGGTCGCCCCCGGGTTGTTGGAGCCCTGGGTGCGCGGGTCCGGCAGCCCCATCAGTCGGCAGACGATGATGGCGCTGGAGATGGAGCCCAACAGATAGGCGGTGACGACGAGTGCGGCGGCGATAATCATGGACGCGCATTGGAACCGGGAAGCGGCACCGGGTCAAGGACCGTTCTCTTAGACCTATCCAAACCTACGCCTAGGTAGCTTCAGTGCTAAGTTCCTGCTTCAACGAGGCTGCCCGGGGAAACGGCTTGGTTTTCGCCAACAAAGCTCCCCTTGGTGGGGAGCTTTACGCCGATGAGGCGACCGCATGCTCCCCCAGGTCTCACGAACCTCTCCACAGGCTGCCACCGCGGAACTCGCGGCGGACCCAGGGCGTGGGAAACCCACTGTTTGGGAGCCCCATGCTCCCACAATTCTGTCTTGAATTCTACGTGAGTTTTGATGATGATTAGGTAGAATTGTGCAGAGTTTTTGCTGACTGGATCAGCCCCCGCGGCGTCGCCGACCGGTGGGCCTCGCTCAACGTACCGCCCGGCAGCAACCGGTCCGCACCGGGAGCCGTGCGGCGACACGCCGTAGGGTCCGCTGTGCGGACCAGCGGACCAGCGGACCAGCGGACCAGCGCCCTCGCGCTCGGCACGCCGGCTGCACCGCGACTGCGCCCGCGGTCCAGGCAACTATCGGATCATGACAAGCGGTGAACCAGCCCCCTCGGAGCGCAGTTCCAGGGTCGGGCTGCGGGACGCGACGAGGGTGAGCGAGTGTTCCAACCGGAACGGATAGAGCACGGCCGCGGACGCAAGCCCGGAGACGCTGATGGCACGGCCGGTGTAGCGGATGGCGGCCTCAATGAGCCAGGCGATCAACGCCTCGTTGGTGATGCTCGTTGCCGACTTGCGGATCACACGTCGCCCCTTGTCGACCCGCTCACAGGTGCCCCAACTCGCCTGGGTCTGGATAACTCGGTTGGCGGCGCGCCGTGTGACTTCACCCTCGCCGTAGGTCTCGGCTAGGCGGCGATGGATCTCGGCGGCAGTGCAATCGCCCTGGATGGTCGTAAGGCGGCCCACCAATTCCGCGACCTTGCCGAAGAAGGGATAGGCGACGATCGCCATCCCCCAGCAGAGGGCCGGGACAGGCACCTCGGGTGACTCATGCCAGATGCCGATGCCACGCTCGGCAAAGCCAACCAGCTCGGCGCGCGGGTTTAGCCATAGACCATTCAGAACGCTACGGGTATTGCGCTTGGACGGTATCCCGAACCCCGCGGCATCCAACAGTGCGTCGATCGCTTGCGGGTCCGCAGCCCCGCCGCGCACCTTGAGTGCGCAGGTCGCCCAGTCGAGCGGAATGAATCGATCGAAACCGATCCGGGGCGCGGCGGCCGGGGTGTCGTTCAACGCCCGTCACTCACTTTCACGAAGGGGACGATCACCTCTTCGATCGAGCAGCCGCCGTGCGACACCAGCGCTTCACCGGACGTGACGAAGGCGGTTCGGCCAGCGGCGAACAACGGCAGGAAGTCCTTAGGCCAAGCCGGGACCTCAAGGCTGAAGGTTCCGAGGAACTGCCCCGCGGACTCGGCCCGTAAAAGAGCACTACGGTAGACCCGCACCCGTTCGCCGCGGGTCTCCGCGATCACCCCCTGATTCGGCCGCCCTATCCCGACGGCCTCGCAATTACCATGGTCGGCGGTCAAGTAGACCTGGAAGCCCTGATCGAGCAACAGCGCAAAGAGCCCGTCGACGAAGCCGGACTCGCACCAACTCGCGATCTGGCTCGCGATCCCCCGTTTGCCCAGGATGGCCCCGTGCACGATCTCATCGATGGTATCAACGACGATTCCTGCCACCTGGACGCCCGGGTTCGCCAGGGCGCCCCCCAGCTCGTCGAGCTGATCGGCGCGGCGAACGCCCTTGCGGTAGAGCACCTCACCTGGGCGCAATCCCTGGTCCTGCCAGAAGCGGGACCACAAGGCCGATTCCCGGTGGGTCGTTTCCAGCGAGTCCGCAAATTCGCGGGGCCGCAACCCCGCGAACAAGGCTTGCCGAGAGACGGCGGTCAGGGTTGGGAGCCAGGCAAAGCAGGCCCCTTCCGCGAACACGAACTGCGGTGCCCGTACCGTGACCGCCTCGCGGATCTGTACCCACTGGTCCAGGGCCAGCCCGTCGAACACCAGCAGCGCCACCCGTGGCTCTGCGGCGTTGCGGCGCAGGGCCAGGAAGCGCGGGATCTGGTGCACCATGGCCGGCGCGGTCGCCGCCGACACGGACGGCAGGACCGCATAGTGTTCGGCCAACCAGGCCAGCAGACCTTCATCCGCGAGACGCTGCAACTGCGCAATGTCTTCCTGAAGACCCTGGGCGCGGGCAGTATCAAGGCTGTGGAACCGGGCGAGGGCCTCGCCGAACCGTCGTGCGAAGGCCCCCCAGTCCCGGTGCGTGGCATCGGTGGTCGGCAGTGTTTCGACCAGGGCTTTTAGGCTGCCCACGACCAGGTTACGCAGTGCTGCCGGGTCCTTGACGATCCCAATCGCGATGCTCTTCGAGACATTGGCCGGCAGGTCGGCGGGAAGGTAGTGCACGGCCAGGGGGTGAAGTGTCCCGTCCAGGAACATCAAATCGACCAGGCCCCGAATATCCGGATGAGCGAAGTCAATCGCGATCCTGACCCCGTGCCCCGGCGGCGTTGCCTCCGCGATGCGTGAGCCCGTGATCCCGAAGTCTTTCAGGTACCGATACCAGGCATCCTGAACCAAACGCAGCGTACTGGCCTTCGAGGACAACAACTCGCTGATCGGCACTCCTGTGAAGGCGTCGTTTGCCCCGATGATCTGGGCTATATGCTCGATGAGCACCGGGGGCAGCGCGAGATCCCGGTGATGCAGCCGCAGCAGCTCCCGCCAGAGGTCGTCGGCGCGGCTGATCAGGTGCGGGGCGAGGCGGAACACATGGGTCAGGATGAAGTCCTTGGTCGCCGCCTCACCGAGCGACCCAGATGCGTGCCTGGTGTGCGCATTAAACAGGGCGTCCAGATGCTCCGCGGCGACTTGTCTGACCACGCCGTAGCTTAAAGAAGGAAACAGGTTCGCCAGGCTCAGGTGAACCGTCCGCGCCTGACGCAGATAATCCCAGGGCAGCGAGTCCGGTTCCGCGGAGCGCAGATGCAACACCAGGCTCAAGGCCCGCCCCTCCTCACCGCGGTCCCATGCTTGCCGGTAGCGCTCCTCGTACTCGGCCCGAAAGGCCATCGGGTCCTCGAAGGGTAGCACCTCGAACCCACGGGCGCGCAACCCGGCCAGTATCCGCTCGTCCAGCAGCACAGCGTCGGGGTCCGCCGCGATCCACAGACGGGCCAGGTCGGACGGAAACTCACCGAGGATACGATCGACCCAGGCGCTCATGCACTGATCCGGCTTGCCGGAAACTGCGGTAAGGCCGCATTCCAGGCTGCGAGATTCATCACGGCACAGCCGGCGACGAACGATCTCACCCAGGGTGCATTGCGTGGCCCCACGACCGGTAATTGCCGTTCCAACGCGTCGCTACGCGCCAACAGATCAGCAGCGGAAAGTTCGGCCGCGCCGATGAGGACCAGATAATAGATTGGCTTGTCGGCCCGGCCCGACGCCCATTCGTAAAGAAAGGAGTCCCGAAACTTCGTCTTTAGATCGCCGTCGATTTGTCCGCCGAGGAATTTGCGGATGAATCGCTGGCGATCCTTCGCGTCGGCCTCTGGGTGATCTGGGTCTTTGAACTCAATGAACAACAAGCGGTCGTCAAGCTCCACGATGAAATCGACCGCCTTCATACAATGGCTAAGCCCGTGCACTGCGGCGTCGTCGAACTTCCGGCCAACGGCTCCCGGCGGGAGCACGATCTGCAGGGCGTCATCGGCGAGCACCGTCATGCCTTTAGTCCACCAAGGCTACGCACGAGTTGCCGATCGTAAAGATCGCTGAACGTGTCCAAGATCGCGTTCGGCGCGATCCCGGTATAGGCTTCGCCGGAGTTTGCCGACACGGCCCCGGACGGGTCCCGGAACATAGAGATATAACGCATCGCGTCCCCGGGTTGCTTGCGCAGGTCAAACTCTTTGAGCAAAACATAGTCGTGTGTAGTGAGGAAGACCTGCACGCCAAGCCGCTGAAGCTCCAGGATGACATCCACCACTTCGCCCATCAGCGACGGGTTGAGATTGGCTTCCGGCTCATCCCAAAACAACACTGAACCGGCCAGCAGGGTCCCGTTCTGAATCAGCAGCCAGACCAATGCCAATTTGCGTAAGCCCTCCGCCAACAGAGTGAATTCCAGTTCGCCCTGGTTGTTCTTCAGGAAGAAGTATTCGCCTTTGATCAAGACCTTGCCGTTAATCAACGTTTGCAGGACCTTCAATAAGCGTGTGCGATCCTGATCATTACCGGTCAGCCGCGGAAGGTAGGCTCGCTTGAGGATGTCGGGATAGATCTCCTCGAACTGGAGTTCCCGCTTGGCAACGGTCGACAAGAAGCCGGGGGCGTTGGCCAGCATCTCCTTCACCGGAATGTAGGCCGCTTCAATTGCTGTTGCCTGCCACTGCGGCTCACCATCGACGCGAATCTCGTCGCGGTCCCCTCGTCGACTGCCGAACGCAACCGTGATTGCGCGGCCATCGTCGCGCCTCACCGTGATATCGGCCGCCGTGAGTCCGGGCCGTCTGCGAATCAGGCGTGTGATACGCGATTCATAGGGTTTAAAAACAGCGAGCAACTTGCGCACAAATCCCTTCTCTTTATCCTCACCCATGGTCACCGCGCAAGCGGCGTAGAGAATCTTCAGCAAATGGGTCTTGCCCGTCCCGTTGGTCCCAATGATGACATTGACGCCCGGCGAAAAGGTCTCGTGCAAGGCCGCAAAGGCCGTGACATTCTCCAGCACGACTTCGGTCAGCTTGCTCATTCTCCACTCTCCAACCGGGTCAGCGCCTGGTCATACCAGAGCAACAGCTTCTCGTCTTCTTGCAGGGCCTCGTCGGGGATCTTCGCGGCGATGGCGACGATGGCCCGGTAGTCCTTGGCCGCCCAGGCGGCCCTGAACCCGGCGCGCAGGACCTCGAGGCGGAACTCCTTCAGGCGTCGGCCGGAGTGTGCCTGGTAGGTCGCGAACTCCTTGAGCAGGGCCTTCTCGCGCTTCTTCTCCAGGTCTTGGGCCTTGTTCGGGTCGGGTACATACCAGCGGTCTTGCGCCTTGGCGACCAGGACCGGGTGGTCCTTGGCGAGACCGCGCAAGTCCTTGTGGTTGGTCGAGAGGTAGCTGTGGATCTGGCTCGGGACCTCGCCCGCGCCGTCGTAGCACAGGAAGCTGTCGTCCAGCAGTTGGCCCAATTCCGGGATGATCTCGCCCTTCTTCTTGGCCGCGCCGATCTGCGGCATGTAGTCGGGGAGGATCTCCGAACGGGTCGCTGGGCGTTTCAACAAGAACTGGGTCAGCCAATCGATGGCGCTGCGCTCGTCCGAAATGAATAACTCGGCCTGTTTGGATTGGGGAATGCGCGACCTGGCCTGTTCGTAGGCGACGCGCTGCTCCGGCAGGAACACCATCCCATCGACCATCTCGAAGCGCGCGGCCAGTTCCGCAATGAATTCGGGGCTGGAGAGGGGCACCATGGCATCATGGCGAATGAACCAGGCATCCAGCCGGTCCTTGATGCGCCGCGGGTCGCGCTCGACGTTGTTGACCAGTTCCTGAAAATCGCCCTGAGTGACCTTGACCGAGGGCAATTGCCGCAGATGGGTGCGCACAAAGTCCCAAGCGGAATCCGGCGTGGCGCCATTGCGCTTGAAGCGCTCTTCCAGGCCGCCATTCGGTTTATAGGCCGAGATCACCAGGTCCTGCTTCATCGCCGTCGCCGAGGTCACCTGGCGATAGCTCCCCTGCACCTTGTCCAGGGCCGTCACCTCCGCCACCACGAAACCCGCCTGCTGCAATGCGACCTGAATCGCGTTCCAGACCGCCGCCTTGCTGTTGGAGAAGACCACCGTCATCCAGCGGCCGGGTTTCAGCACCCGATAATATTCGGCGAAGCAGCACTGCATCAGGTGCTGGTATTCCGGCAGGGCCTTGTGTTTGAAGCGGTCGATGATCGCTTCGGGTCCGGCATCGGTGAAGACCCGGTGCCAGGATTCGACCAGGAAATTCAGGTCGGCGTAAAAGATGTTCTCGCCGAACGGGGGGTCGGTGAAGATATAATCGATGCTGTTGTCCGACAAGGGTAAGTGGGCGGCCGTACCGGTGCCGACAAATGCGCACCCTGGGGTTGTCCTATAGGCGCGAAAGGCGGCCGCGAGTCTCGACAACTTGCCGTCGAGGATGTACCAAGGACTGCATTCAGCGTGCTGTGATGCAACGTAATAAACTCCGTTGAGGTACTGATTCACTTGCGAGAAATGTGTCGGCGCATAACGAGCCAGAATAGACATGCCCCATATCGCCTGCTCGACGAAGAACAACAGCATCTCCCAGATGCGTTCGTCAGGTTGCTCTTTCGCCTTCTTCCAGAGTACGCCAAGCGCTTGCCCAGAACGCGGTAAAAAAAAATGATGTGTATTGGAGAATCCCTTCGGCGCAATTCGTGATCCGTGGTACATGGCTTCTATGGGAAACCGCACCGTCGGCATCTCTGGCGGCAATGGAAGCGCGTCGATCCGCTCCAGTACCGCCAGGTCGTGCGCATCCGGCCGCTTCTCCCGGCGCTGTCCCTGCGCGACATAAGAGATAATGGCCGACCGAAACTTCACCCGTTGCCAGGGCTCCCCGGTCGCCGGATCGATCCGTGATTCAAGGACGCGCTCCAGGCGATCCTTGTTCAGGTCGGCCCCGCAGTGGGGGCAGGGAAAGCTGTCCCGCACGCGCTTGGTCTGCGCATCCAGTGCCTCTGCGATGAAGTCGATCTGTCCGGCGCACTCGGGGCAAGCAAAGACCTCGCTCCAGACGGTATATTCGATTCGCCCCTTGGTCTTGCCGTCCGTGTGCAGGGTCTCATACATCCAGCCCAGTTCCTGCTCCAGCTCCTTGAGTAATTGGCGACCGGCAGCGGCGAAGGCGCCCACGTCGAATGGCAGGTTGTAGTTGGCGGCGATGAAGGTGGCGGCCGGCGACAGGTCGTTCAGGATGACCCGCCGTGCACCCCACCGGGGCGGCTCCTTGCCTTGGCTCTTCCACTCGCCCTCCAACTGGTGCCGGTAGGCGGCCGGCGCGGCGCCGCACCATTGGGCGGCGACCCCGGTCATGCCGGAGCCGGCAAAGCCGTCGAGCACCAGGTCACCGGGCTCGGTGTAGTGCAGGATCGACGGAACTATGGCCAGGTGCGGTACCTTGGTGTGGTAGCCGTGGGCCTTGTAGAGCGGGTCCGTCTTGCCCACCGAGACATCGATGGTCAGCGGCTCCCGACGATACGCAAGCTCCGGGTCATAGGGTCGCCCGTAGTGCGCAACGAATTCTTCAAGAAAGGGATTGGGGCAGGCGGTGTAGTAAGGCGGGTCTGACATGGCCAGGATGTCCGCGTCCGTGCCGATCGGAAACCCCTCGATTTTGCGAAACTCCGGGTCCTTGAGCCGCTCCCGCAGGATGGCAATAAAGTGCTCGCGTCGGGCTTGCTCACTCGGGAAGGTCTGTCCCAGACATTCGACGGGTCCGCCAACCGTGGCAATCTGGCCGTCAAACAGGTCGTTCATGGGGCCTTGTCCTTCTGTTGTTGCGCGGCGAGCAACGTTGTCCCGCGCTCGGTCAGGCGGTAGCGTTGCTTGCTGCTTTGCGGTTTGTCTGGAATGGTCATCGTAACAAGCCCCAGTTCCAGCAGCGGCGTCAAGCACTGATCACGGAAGTCGGTGCGGTTGACGCGCTCGGCCACATCCAAGAGCTCGGTGATGGTGTGCGCTGCGTTCATCCTGGTCAGGAGTCCCTGTTGGTCTGCTGTCAGTTGAGACCAGGTGACGACTTGGTCCTCACTTGGTTGCGACAAGAGCCCCATGCGACGCTTAAGCTCATCGATAAGACGCTCTGCCCAACCGGAAGCGACGGTGACTTTGGCCGGGTCGATCAGGCGCAAGAGCTTGAACGAGTGCTCGCCCTTACCATACTCGGCCTTGGTCTTGCAGTGGGCAGTGGCGGTCTTGAGGCTCTGATACAGCGCTTGCTTGTCGATACCTTCGATGGAGCGCGATTGCGTCGGGAGGGCATTGGGTTTGAAGCCTTGACCAAAGAATGCCTGAAGCCCTTGCCGATCCGCGATGAGCCAACTTTCCATGCAAACGACCATGAGGTGGCAGTCTTTGTCTGTCGCGCCTTCTGGCTTGCTCCAGTTGTCATGCTGGCGCAGATGCTCCCAAGGCTTCCATTGGCTCTTGTCCTCGCCGGGTTGGTGCGCGGCCGACACCAGGGCTTCGCTATCCACGAGCAGCAGTGCCGACGCGCCTTGCGCAACCGCAATACAGAAAGACTCGTAAGCCTTGCCCCGACTGCCCCGGGCGTTGATGGTATGTGGACCCGTCACGCCGGCTTCGGTCAGGAATGTCTTGAACGCCCGACGACAGGCCGTACGCAGATCGTTGGTGTCGCCGCCACCTTCGACAAAGACGGTGATTGCTACCATCGTGTCCCTCCCAGATCGCCGCTCATCCATAACTCACCGAGGCGGTATTTCTCCAGCCAGGGTTTCAGTTCGTCCGCCTTAAGCCTCTTCAGCCTGGTGCCATTGTCGTCCTTCTCGGCGACCAGGACGTTCTCCGGTTGATCGTGCATGCAGTTCACCAACACATCGGAATGGGTGGTCACGATGAGTTGGCAGCGCTCGGACGCTTCTTTTAGCAGTTCGGCGACCGTGGGCAGGATGTCGGGGTGCAGGCCAAGCTCGGGTTCCTCAATGCAGACCAGGGGAGGCGGTTTGGGGTGACAAAGGATGGCGAGCAGGCAGAGGTAGCGCAGGGTCCCGTCCGAGAGGCGGGTTGCTGGAACGATGAAGCGGCCTTCCTGGATGAACACTTGAACGGTTCCGCCCTCGACCTGGACATCGTAGTCATCAATCCCTTCGTAGAGGGTACGCAGTGCCTTGAGCGTCCGTTCTTTGACGCTGGGCTCGCGACGCAAACGGTTCAATACCAATCCCAAGTTGGCAGCATCGGCTGCGAGTGCATCGTTGGGTAGGTCGGCCTTCTGCGGCAGACGCAGTGCCGTCACCGGCCCGAAACTGGCGTCGCGATAAAGGCGAATCTTGCTCAGGACCTGCGCGAGATAAGTAATCTCCGGGTATTGGTCGGGGTCCCGACGCTGGGAAAGAATCGATTGGTTGGGATCGATATCCTCATGCTGTAGCGAGCGCTTCTTTCCCTTGACGTTGAGGACGCCGCGGCCACCCTGGAATCTATAATAGAAAATGGGCTGCTTGTGTCCGGAGTCGGGATGCTCGTTCTCTATATGCTCTCCGGTCAATTGAAACCGCTGGCCAACTTCGGTAAACGCGAGCCCGTACCGCAGGTTGGTCGGGCCTCTCGGGTTAGAGACCACCACTTCCACGGCAGCGGTTGGTGTTCCCTCGTCACCTTTCCAGAGCCAGTCACGCACACCGCCGCCGTCGCTGATCGGGGTCGGGAGGTCCTGGGGTGCCCCGCGTATCAGGTCGATGGCTGACAGCAAGTTGGATTTGCCCGAACCATTGGTGCCGATGATCAGGTTCAAGGGGTTCAGGGGTATCGCCTCGGCGGTCGGGCCATAGCTCAGAAAGCGATTGAGTTTGATGGAATGGATCAACATTGGATGTTTCCGGCTACTCGACGACAAAGCGCAGCTTGCCGGCCTCTTTGCCCTTGCAGCGGTCATTGATGAAGGTCTCGAAGCGCTTGCGTAGTTCGTCCGGCGTGGCTGGCGAGCCGCCCGCCAGTAGCGCCTGCCTGATGGACTCTCCGGTCACGGTCACCGGCTCCAACCCCGACAGGGCCTCGGCGACGGCGCCCACGAACCCCGGGTGGATCGGCTCCGGCAGGGATTGGGCGTCGAGAAATGCCTCAATGGTTTGGCGGTCGCCCCCTTTCAGCAGGGTGAAGTTGGCCTGGATGATCGGGTCGTCCAGGTTGTCGAGCAGGGTCTGCTGCCAGGCGGCGAGCAGACGGTCCAGGTCATCGTCGAGCTTGGTCAGGGCGTTGGCGGCGGGACCGAAGGCAAGCGATTCATTGGCTGGTTTGAAGCTGCAATGGGGGCAGATCGGGCTTGCGACCAATTCGGTGTCGGTGAGCTGATAGCAGCTCTTGAGATTCGCCAGCCGCTCCTCGAAGGCGGCAAGCTGACTGGTCGGCATCAGTGAGATACCCGCCAAGGCGCGCAGTGCGATCAGCCGGGTGTCCTTGCGCAGGGCGGTCTTGGTCTTGTCTTCCGTGACACCCAGACGCGCCTTGCTGTGGCTCGCGATGTAGGCGGTCACATAGTCCTTCTTCAACTTCACCAGCGCTTGACGGCAGTCGGCGGCGATCTGAGCGCTGATCGTTCCGGACTTGACCACACCGGGGCTCACATCAGGGGTCCCACCGCGGGCACCGCTGAGCTTCGCGACGGTCGCGGCCCGCTCGGTCTGGGCCTGCACGATCCATGGGTGATCGCCCGGTAGGACGATCTCGGCTTGGGACAGATACGCGGCCGTGGGACCGAGTTCGGCGACCAGCGTCAGCAGGGCCTCGCAGGCGGAGAGCAACTCCAGGTTTTGCTTCTGGGCCGTGATGTCTTCCAAGCCGATGCGCAGGTTCTTGAGCTTGCCGACGGTGTTGTAGGGCGAGAGCGCCTCGGTGAAGGTCTTGAGCGTGTCGAGTCGGGTCCGCCAGTCCCGTAGCTCCTCATCGCGCAGCAGTGACTGACCCCAGAAGGCCAGGCGGCCCGACATATCGGTCGTCGCCCTGAGGCCGCGGTTGACCAGCTCGCCGACGGCCTGTTGCAACTGTTTGACCGGCTCCTCTGAGCCTTGTGTCGCAAGTTGGGCCAAGCCGGGTGACAGGCCCAGCAGTTCGAACAGTGCCCGCAGAATCTCTACGTCGAGTACTTTCGGCGCCTCGATGTGCTTGAATGCCGCGAGCGAATCGAGCGAATGCTCGGCCAGTTGGGCGAGTTTGCCGGAGTCGATCTTGTCGCCGGTGATGGCGAGCACGCAGTTGCCGCTGTAGACCAGGGCGCCAAGGACGACCGCGAACAGGTCCGACTCCAGGCGGAACCGGGCGGGCGCGAAGTGCTCGCTGTCGTAGGCACCGGTCAGCAACTCACCATGGTTGAGCACCTGGCCGTGACCCTTGGCCTTGAGGCGAATCAACACCTCTTGGGCATAGGGCGAGCGAGCAGCGTCGATGCGGTCGCCGTCGAGCATTGCCAGTGCGTCCAGGATCGCCACGGCGTCTTTGGTTCGGGGGCCGCCGGCCAGCCACCGCAGCGCGCTTACTACGAGTTGCTTGCGGTTGGTCTCCGTAACCAGCAGCGAGAAGGTCGGATACTCGGGGGCGAGGTCGGCAAACTGTTGGCCGAGCGCGAGTCCGGAGACCACATTGACGATATCGCGGAAATTGATGCGATCGTCTGCCCCCAGGCGGGCCTTGTCGCGCAGCGAGACGCCGCGCACCCAGTCTTGAAGGGGTTTGGTCTTGCCCCCGTGGGTGACTTCCAGGGCGGTCATCTGCTTTTCCTGTAGCCACTTGCTCATGGCCTTCAGGGCGTCTGCTGCCTTGGAAAGATAGATGTTCTTGGGGTTACCGCTGGCCGTGGAGGCGAGATCCAGGGCCGCGGCATAGGTAGCCAGGTGGTGCTTGATTGCTTCGTCGAGCCCCTTGAGGCGGAAGAACACCTCGTCCGCCAGGTGTTCGTCGCGAAAGCGCGGCGGGTCGAAGGGCTGGATGAAGTAAATATAGAAGTCCCGCGGCGGCTGGGCCGTGGGGCGGTCATTGGGGGCACCGAAGAAGAGATAACCGACGCGCTCGACCCGCCGCTCCTGCCATTCGATCTGGTACTGCCAGATCTGGAAGCCGGAGACGTAGGTGGTCTCGTCGGTGCGCTCCATGAGCTGGCGCACCGCGCTGAAGTAGGCGCGGTCGAGAGCATTGTCGGACAGGGCATCGGCGCGCTTCTCGATCTGCGCGTCGTAGTCGATGTCTTTCTTGAGATCCAGGTAATACTGATCGGTGCCTGGCGCCTTGGAGATGAACTGTCCGTTGACGGTCTTGCTGGTCTCGCGGAGCACCGTCTGGACCAACGAGAGCAGATCGGCTGCCGGGTCGCCGCCCATGTCCTCAATGCCCGGCTGGTACAGACACAGGGTATCGCGTAATTCCTCGGCCGTGGGCCCTAGGGGTATATAGATGTCGCCGCCGGTGGTCAGCCGGTGCACCGACAGTGCGGCGATCAGGCGCAGGGCCATGGGCTTGTAGGCCGGGCGGGCGAACGCTTGTTGAACCCGTCCGGACAGCACCTCGGAGACCTTGACCACCGGACCGATGGCGGGGTCGGCACGCAGCACCGAGTTGGCCGTAACGGTGTCCCAAAAGCGGTCATACCCGAGCAGTCCGGGCCGGTCGGTGGGGACTTCATCCGCAAGCATGGCCTGAATCTGATCCCGGATGGTGACAAGCGCGCCGCGCTTTTCGGCGAAGATCAGGCGCTCGAAGGTGCCGATATAGTCCGGATGCACCGGGAACAGGCGAACGTACTCGTCCATCCGCTCGTTCATGCTGCCGTAGCAGCGGGCGAAGGGCGTCAGATAGGTGCGAATCTTGTCCTGTTGGTCGGCGGACTTTTTCAGCAGTCGTTCCGCGACCACGAAACTCACATCCGCTCGGGCAAGCAGTACCTGGGTGAACCTGTCCTTGACCCGTCGCAGGCTGTCGGCAACATGCTGGAAGCGGCTACTGTCGAAGACGGCCTCCTGGACACCGGCCACGAAGCGGAAGCGTAGGTGCTTGCAGACCTCGCCGATCTCACGCAAGAAGGACAGATCGAGCACCAGGTCGTGGTCCCTGCGCGAGCGTAGATACTCCAGGAATTCGTCGACCACCAGCAGGACGCCCTGGCCCGGATAGACCTCGTCGAAGGCGGCCATCATCGCCTCAAAGGCGGCCTTGTTGTTGACTACAAGGTCTGCGGACGGGAATCGGTAGTCCACGCCGATCCGTTTGAGCAGTGACTCCAACTCGCCGGTCACGATCTGACGCAGCGACATCTCGCTGGAAACCTCGGTACGGTGGACCTGGAACCGGCCAGCAATCGCGCTGGCCGCCTCCGCGACCTTGGGGTGGCGCAGCATCGGCAGATACTTGGCGTCTTCCGCGACCAACGAGAGCACCGACATCAGGTGCGATTTGCCGGTTCCGTAGTTGCCGACGACGAGCACGCCCTTATGGTCGACGGACTCATCGAAGGAGAGTTGCGGGATCATGGCGCCCGCGATGCGCTCGGCCATGTCGTCGGAGATAACATAGGTCGAGACCAGCTTTTGTCCCTCGTCGGGACGGTTCGCGTCGAGCAGTTGAATGACCGACTCGATCGGCTCGAATTGGATGAGATCCCCGTAACGCATGCGTTCCTGTCCCTTTTCTATTGTTTCAGGTCGAGGGCGACCAAGCCGTCGAGGCCATAGTCGCGGTATTCCGGGTGCCCCATCTCGGCGTAGGTCAGTCGCGGCCGATAGGAGCCGGGGCGTCCCGCCCCGGTGTCAGGTTCCGGCTCAGTGCCACCCGGCCGCAGTGCCCCCGGCCAGACCGCCACCACCCGCCGACCTTGGGCCTGGCGCTTGAGTAGGTCCAGGGGGTTGAGGGCGAGCGAGGCATCGAACAGTAATTCGATGTTGTCGATCAACAGCAAGTCGTCGCGCACCTGGGTGCCCGCGATCTCGCGCAGGAGGCTGCCCGCCTGGAGTTGGCGCTCACGCTGGGAGACCGCGGCAAGCCGTCGGCCCAACTCCGCGCCCAGATTCAGGGGCTCCGCCCCGGTGCGGTCGCCGAAGGCCCGCAGCAGGGCGGTCTTGCCGCTCCCGGGCGGACCGGTCAGCAGAACAAGCTTGCTGTGCAGGGCAGCGAGATCGTCGACCAGCCGTTGCAGACGCGCGAGCATTTTTCCTGTGGCTCCTTACTCGTTGCTTGATCGTGAGGATCTCACCTTTCGTGGGCGGCGACCCATTTTTTCGGGCCGGCGCCGGAATTATCTTCCGGACCAGGCGCGAACCGTTAGCATGGATCAGCGCCGTACGGCCAACGCCGGCCGCCCCCGACTGTCCGACAACCACCACGATAGAGCACTAACCCATGCCCCAACCCCTCGACGCCCAAGCCCTCGATCAGCTTTTCCGCACCGCCCGCACCTATCCCCGCTGGCAGGACCGGCCAGTGACTGAAGCGCAACTGCGCGAACTCTATGACCTGACCCGGTTCGGACCCACGAGCATGAACGCATCACCGGCCCGCTTCGTCTTTCTGCAGAGCGCCGCGGCCAAGGAACGGCTGGTACCGGCCCTGATGGAGGGCAATGTGGCGAAGGTGCGCGAGGCACCGGTGACGGTGATCCTGGCCCATGACACCCGGTTCCCGGAGCTGATGGCCGAGTTGTGGCCCCATACCCCGGACGTCGCGGCCATGTTCGCCGCCGACCCGCCCTGGGCCGAGGTGACGGCCTTTCGCAACAGTACCCTGCAGGGGGCCTATCTGATCCTGGCGGCGCGCGCCCTGGGGCTCGACGTGGGGCCCATGTCCGGGTTCGATAACGCCCGGGTGGACGCCGAGTTCTTCCCCGACGGGCGCTACCGGTCCAATTTCCTCATCACCCTGGGCTATGGTGAACCGGGCGCCTTGCACCCCCGCGGGCCGCGGCTGTCGTTCGAGCGGGCCGCGACCCTGCTCTGACGGCTGGGGGTCGACGGTCAAGGATCGGAACGCGCTGCGATGCGTCTTTTGTGACCCCCTTCCCATCGGGCGGCGAAGCGCGGCTATACTTTGTCGGAGCCGTCTGTAACACGATCGCGGTCTGCTGCGGCCGCGAGCCCATCGACCGGAGACATCCAATGGACCGCCGCGACTTTCTCAAGTTGTCCGCCATGGCGCCGGTAGCCGGCGGCCTGTTGTTGCTCCCGCAGGGCGTCGGCGCGCGCGGCATCCCCGCCGCGGCCTTGGGCGAGCGGCCCGCGGGCCTGTGTTACCAGGCACCGCCGGCCGGGGCGATCGCCGCCACCCTCAAGGACCTGTTCAAGATCGGACCTGGGCCCTCCAGTTCCCATACTGTGGCGCCGATCCGGATTGCCGGCAACTTCCGGGCGGCGATCGCCACCCTTCCCGCGGACCAACTGGCGCGGGCCGCACGGATCGAGGTGACACTGTTCGGCAGCCTGAGCGCCACCGGCAAGGGCCACCGCACCGACCGCGCCATCCTGGCCGGCCTGCTCGGGCAGCAGCCGGAGACCTGTGACACCGCCTTGATGGATGCCCTGCAGGATACGACGCCGGTGCGCACCACGCAGATCGGGGGCAAGCCGTTTGAACTGTCGGGGGCCACGCTCGTGTGGGACCTGGGCGACCACGCCTTTCCCTATGCCAACACCATGATCATGCGCCTGTTGGCCGGCGACGGCACCAGTGTCTTCGAGCGCGAATACTATTCCACCGGCGGCGGCTTCTACACCTGGAAGGGTGAACCACCGCCGGAGCGCGGCCAGCCCGTACATCGCTTCGGCAGCATGACGCAATTGCGGGAAAGGGCCGCCGCTACCGGTCTGCCGCTGCACCGGATCATGCTGGACAATGAAATGGCCATCATGGGCATCGGGGAACCGGAGTCAATGACCACCTCGAGCTGGTGATCGACACCATGGACCGGGGGGTGGCGCTGGGATTGACCGAGGAAGGGCCGCTGCCGGGTCCCTTTGTGCTCTATCGCAAGGCCAAGCGGATCAATGAGCAGGCCGCCAAGGCCGATGGCGGCGAGGCCTTCATGGGCGAATTGAGCAGCTTTGCCCTGGCGGTCGCCGAAGGCAATGCCGCCGGGCGTCTGGCGGTGACCGCACCCACGTTGGGCTCGGCCGGGACCCTACCGGCGGTGCTTTATACGCTGAACCGGCGGATGCAGGTCCCCCGCGAGGCGCTGCGCCAGGGGCTGATGGCCGCCGGGGCCGTGGGTCTGATCTGCAAGACGAACGCCAGTGTGGCCGGGGCCGAGATGGGGTGTCAGGCCGAGATCGGCGTGGCCTCCGCCATGGCGGCAGCGCTGCTGGCCCATGCCACGGGCGCGCCGGCGCAGGTGACGGAAAACGCGGCGACCATTGCCCTGGAGCACCACCTGGGCCTGACCTGCGATCCGGTCGGGGGATTCGTCCTGATCCCCTGTATCGAGCGCAACGCCTTCGGCGCCATCAAGGCCTATAACGCCTGGCTGATCGCCAAGAACGAGATCGCCTCCCAGCACTGGGAAGACCTCGATCGCGTCATTGCGGCGATGGCCGAGGCCGGCCGCGCCATGCCGGCGCGATTGCGGGAGATGGGTACCGGCGGTCTGGGCGTTACGCTGGTGGAATGCTGAGTAACGAGTCAAGAACAGGTTAAACACAACAACGGCGCTGTGCCACCTGCCGGCGCGCACTGCCGCTCTCGGTTTAGACCAAGCACGGCGGTGTCGACGCCCGGCGAAACCGATCCAACAACGGCCCGTCATCGGGCATCATCGAGGCTGATATGCTAGACCCTATCTTTTTCGCCAACTCAAAGGCCCAAAGCTATTACCAGGACGCCAATTTCAACATCTGGAAATTCGCGACCGAGGTGGCCGCCGACAAGCGGCAGAAGCGGCCGGTCATCTTGAATTATTCAATCATGACCAGGGCCTACGGCACCTTCTTCAATAAGGAGAGCTTCATCGAGTTCATCAACCGGCAGGGCTTTGATGTCTTCCTGATGGACTGGGGTAAGGAATCGCTCTTCACCCTCAGCGGCTGGACCCTGGACCGGCTGGCCGACGCCCTCAACGAGAAGGCCGTACAGCCGCTGCTCAAAGAATACGCGGTGGATAATCTCAACGTGTTTGCGATCTGCATCGGGGGGCTCATCACGTCACATCTCATCAACCGCGAACTGAAGAAAGACAAGGACTTCGCCAAGAAATTTCATAAACTTGCCTACTACGGATCGCCCATTCTCGGCAGCCGTGACCTGGGCATGGCCAGAAGCTTCATGGGCTTCTATGAAGGCATGAAACCGTTTCGCCCGGCATTGGATCAAACCGGTATTTCCCTGTATGCCCTCGACCTGCTGATCTCGCAGAGTACCAGTCATACGATGATCGGGGGGTTCTGGCAGCACTTTTGGGAGGCGGGGCCCGAAACCTTCTCCAAGGCACTCGCACTCACTGGTGATGACCGGCTGGTGCCGTTCGCCGCTTTCATGGACATCCTGGAAGAGGCGTTTGCGCCGAAACCCGGAAAAGAAAAAGAGTCGTTTCACTTCGACGGCGATGTGACGAATATCCACTTCTTCAATCTGGTGGGCGAACATGATTTTCTGGTCATGCCCTCGGCCTCCATCGTAGAGTGGAACTCCCCGATACCCAAACAGTTTGCCTCTTTTGACCAAACCATCTTCCCTGGCGGTCACTTTGTCTTTGCGCGGCCGGGATTCCAGGAGGTCAAGCAGAAACTGGCTGAGTGGTTCAGCGAAGGCCCCTGAAGGATAATGCGGGCGGGCACAGAAAACCGGCTAGTCAGCCGGTTTCTTTACCTGAGCCCCGCGGGCTGGCCGCGAGACGCGCGCCCAATCGGCCCTCCGGTCGTCCAGGTCGAGCGAAACCCGCAGGCCCGGATCGCGGGCCGCGAACCCGGACAGCAGGGGTGCCAGGGTGCGCACCCCGAAGGACAGGGGCGCGATCACCCGCAGGTTGCCGTGCGGGGCGTCGCTACCGTGCGTTACCCGGTCTTGCGCATCCGCCAGTTCGCGCAGGATGCGGACCACGTCCTCCAGGTCCTGCTCAGCGGCCGTGGTCAGGCTCAGCGTGCGGGTGGTGCGCTCGGGCAGCCGGAACTTCTGCTATCATTTACTGAGAGATACCAGAACGTTACCCCCCAGGTTTCCGGTCTTGAGACCGGCACGTCATGACCTGGTGGGACTGGCTTAGGGTTGAGCAAAGGTCCTGACCATCCGCCCGGGACTTCCCGCAAGTCCCTCGCCCACGAGGAGAAACATCATGCGTCCAACGGCCTGCAACGGCTCCCTGACAAGACGGCCAGATCTGCGGGGATTGCTGATAGTCTTCATGATTGCGGGTTTGATCCCGGCCTTCGCGGCACGCGCGGCCGATTTGATGATTTATGAGGATGCCCTGGCGGGCGGTTGGCAAGACTGGTCGTGGAATACGATGCGTGCTACCGACACGGCGCTCAAGGCGACCGGCGCCTCGTCCCTGGCGGTGACCTATACCGCGGGCTGGGCGGGGCTGTCGTTGCGCACCAGCCCGGCGATCAACACCGCCGGGTACTCATCGCTCCGCTTTTCCGTTTACGGCAAACCGAACGGCGGCAAGCTGTCTCTATTCACCCAACCGACCGACAACGGCACCAATAGCACCGCCTTTTTGTTCACGCCCACCCCGAACGCCTGGAGCGTGATCGATGTGCCCTTGAGCGCCCTGGGCAATCCCGCCCAGATCGCCCGGCTGACGATCATGGACTGGACCGGCGCCGTCCAGCCGGTCTACAACCTGGACACCCTGCGTTTGATCGGCAAGACCCTGCCGGCGCTGTCGCTGACGGTCGATGCCACCGCGGCACGCAAGCCCATCAGCCCGCTCATCTACGGCATCAACGGCAGCAGCGCGACCACCGCCGATGCGACCTTCATGAAGGGCCTGGGCGTGTCGGTGCGGCGCTGGGGCGGCAACAATACGTCGCGCTACAACTGGCAGCTCGACGCGAGCAACACCGGAGCCGACTGGTATTTCGAGAATGTCCGGATGAGTGACGCGGTCAATCTGCCGGCCGATTCAGGCGCCAACCGTGTCATCACCCAGAATCGCCAGGTGGGGGTGGCCACGGTGCTGACCATGCCGTCGATCGGTTATGTGGCGAAAGACGCCGCGTCCTGCGGATTCGGCATCGCCAAATACGGCGCGCAGACCGACAAGGACTGGCAATGGCGCCCCAACTGCGGCAACGGCGTCAAGACGGGCGGCAGCCTGGTGACGGGCAACAACCCGGCGGACACCAGCCTCGCGGTCGGTCCCAGTTTCGCGCAGGCCTGGGTGAGCGCACTGGTCAGCCGCTACGGCAACGCGGCCAACAGCGGTGTGCGCTATTACGATCTGGACAACGAGCCGGACCTCTGGTGGGACACCCACCGCGACGTGGCACCCACCGGCCTGAAATACGACCAGTTGCGCGACCGCACCTACCAATACGCCGCCGCCATCAAGACGGCCGACCCCGGGGCCCAGACCCTGGGGCCGGTGGTGATGGGCTGGACCTATTATTGGCATTCACCTTACGACGGACAGCGGCAGGATTGGCAAACCCCGGACGACCGCAATGCCCACGGCGGCACCCCCCTGGTGCCATGGTATCTGCAGCAGATGAAGGCCTATGAGCTGGCCCATGGCAAGCGCATCCTGGATTTTCTGGATCTCCACTATTACCCGGCCGCGTCCGGCGTCGCCTTGAGCCCAGCGGGCAGCGGCGCCACCCAGGCCCTGCGGTTGAACAGCACCCGCTCGCTGTGGGACCCGAGCTATGTGGATGAGAGCTGGATCGCGTCGGCCGGCCCCGAGGGCGGTATCGTCAAGCTGATCCCGCGCATGCGCGACTGGGTGAGCGCCAATTATCCCGGCACCAAGCTGGCCATCACCGAATACAACTGGGGCGCACCCGAGCACATCAACGGCGCCCTGGCCCAGGCCGACGTGTTGGGCATCTTCGGCCGCGAGGGACTGGACCTCGCGACCCTGTGGGCGCCGCCCCAATCCAGCCAGCCGCTCGCCTTCGCCTTTCACATCTACCGCAACTATAACGGGAGCGGCGGGCGCTTCGGCGAGACCAGCGTGAGTGCCGCCAGCAGCGCCCAGGACCGGCTGGCCATCTATGCCGCCGAGGAGAGTGCCACCGGCGCCCTGACCCTGGTCGTCATCAACAAGACCGCCGGCAATCTGTCCGCGCCCCTGACCCTGAGCCACTTCACATCCGGCGGTCTCGTGCAGGGATGGCGCTACAGCGCCGCCCGGTTGAACGGCATCACGCGCCTGCCCGATCAAGGCATCAGCGGTGTCACCTTCACCAGCACCTACCCGGCCAATTCGATCACCCTCTATCGGATACCGGGCCGACGCCTGTGACAGGCACAAAAAAACCGGCTCTTGAGCCGGTTTTCTTGTCCGGTCCCGCGGACAGTGCACGCGGGACCTGGGGGTAGCCGATCGGCCTTACGCCATCGCCTTGATATGGGCGTTCAGACGGCTCTTGTGGCGGGCGGCCTTGTTGGCGTGGATGATCCCCTTGGTGGTGGCGCCGTCGATCTGCGGCACTGCACTCTTGTAAGCCTCGACCGCGGCCGCCTTGTCGCCCGACTCGATGGCCTTGACGACCTTCTTGACGAAGGTGCGGAAGGTGCTGCGCTGAGACGCGTTCTGCTGACGACGCTTCTCGGCCTGACGGGCGCGTTTTTCGGCTTGTGCTGAGTTCGCCAAGGGTGGGTCTCCTGGGATCCATTGGGCTGGAGCCCACGACAGGGGCTCGGATAAAGACCGCGTATTTTCCACAGTCGCGGGGCCGCTGTCAACTCGGATTCCGCCACCGGGTGCGATCGGAACCGATGTTTTAACGCACATCTCGTAGGGTACGTATCGCGTACCCTACAGCGACCGAACCTTCTCACGGGCCGGGCGTCGTTGTCGTTGTCGTTGTCGTTGTCGTAATCGAACAATCCGATCACGACAACGACAACGACAACGACAACGACCTGCCCATCCTACGTCTATACTCAGGGACCTTTCTTCGGAGCCCCCGCCGTGTCTTCCCTCGCCGCGTCCATCGCCAAGGTGGGCAGCCTGACCTTCCTCTCGCGCCTGCTGGGGTTCCTGCGCGACCTGGTGATCGCCCGCGTGTTCGGGGCGGACGCGGGCACCGAC
>Ga0247840_10003677_pt1 | contig 25541 bp, 28 predicted proteins | sample LaCruzMarch2015__FD_192404 | JGI IMG/M metagenome (GOLD analysis project Ga0247840, IMG submission 192404) | Freshwater microbial communities from meromictic Lake La Cruz, Castile-La Mancha, Spain - LaCruzMarch2015_17m | ecosystem: Environmental > Aquatic > Freshwater > Lake | place: Spain...
CTCTTTTATATTTTTTTCTTAATTTATTTTAAAATTTTATACATCATCTTGTTTACCTTATTTAAAGTATTGTTTTTATTTCTTGCACTTTTCTGTCAAGCTAAAATTTCGTTGCTGAGTAGTTACTAAAATATATAAACAGTTCTATTATTTAGAACACAAAAAGAAAGTATTTGCTTTGTAGTCAAATACTTAGTTTTTTTGGGTGGTGGGGGTTTTGTGTTAAAAAGGGGGATGTATTATAAAATAATTAATTTAATTCTCATTTAATAATCTCTTCATTTTCTTCCTTGTGAATTTTATTTATAACTTCATCTGTAATTCATGATATTAATTCTTCTAGTATTTCAGAATATTCTAAATATTCCTTCCATAAAATCTCATGCAAAAATACTTCATTAATTTTTATCATTACTGTTGTATATTTTTGTCTATAATATCTGTATGGTTTAATATTATATTTTCTACAAATTGCAACAAATAATTTTTTATGCCAAGAATCTTGTGTTTTAATTGTATATTCAACAATGTTATTTTTTATATCCAATTCTGGATATTTCTTAAAAATTCTTTCCTTTGCTGCCATTGCAGCATTTTTTTCTCAATCACTTTTAGCTCAAGAAATAAGAGCTTCTACTTTTTTAATTCTTTCTAATATATTTTGCATTTAATATATTTATGTTAAATAAAAATTTTTAGTACAATTATTTCGAACTTTTTCTTTCATTAACTAAATATGTCTTTTAAATCTACTTACATAATTTTCATTATTTCAAACATTTTTTACTCTCTGTATAATTTCAATTATATTTATTATAAATTATCTTCAATAAATTTAAGACCAATTTTCTCATCTTCTTCAATATATATTTCAACTGCTTTTTTAGCAACTTCAAGAAGTTTCTTTGATTTAGTTTTTGATTCAAAAGATTTTTGTATCCTTTCAGTTACAATTTTTTGTATTTCTAAATCTATTTTTGGTAATAAAATTCTTTCTATTCAAGTATTAGAAATAGCACTCATTATAGTTCACAAAGCTTCTCTTGCAATATAATTTTGTCAAAAAATTTTAAGTAATACAAGTAAAGTTTCTTTATTCAAAATATTTTCTTTAAATATAAAGAATCAAGTTGACGCAACTAAATCTTGTAGTTCACTATCTATAATAGCAACTTTATCTATCGATCATTCAAGAGAAGAAAATAAAACACTTCATTTTTCAATTTTCATTCTAGCTCTACTTGGTAATTCTTTTCACAAAATTTCTGTTATATTTTCAACCATTCAATTTGATTTATTTATATCTGCTAATTCAATATAATTGTATAATTTTTCTTCATCTAATATGATTTTTTTCTTAGAAATTTTTATTAAATTTGAAAGTTTATCAAATCATCATCTATAATTTTTTATTTTTTCTACTATTTCAAAATAGCTATAATCCCAATATTCAGCATCAAATCTATCAAGTTCTTTTAAAATACTATAATTCGTTATTGAATGATTTTCTTTTGCATCTATTTCATAATTTCAATCAAATTTTATTTTTTTTGTTTTAGTTTGATAATTAAGTAAATTAAGTTCTGTTAAAAGTAAAGTTTCAGCTTCTTTATATAATTTTTCTGCAAGTTCATTTTGTTTATAACTTTCTATTACAAGAGATTCTATTTTCTTTTGAAAAGATTTTGATGGAATAGGAATTGTAAAGTTTAGAATATCATCTTCTGAAACTGCTGGATACATAGTTGCTGTTGTATTTCTAACAAGTAAATCTCTATAAATATTAGTTCTAAATAGAATATATAAATACTTTGGATTTAATTTATTTGTACTTAATTTACAAAATCAAGTACTAGCAACAATATTAGTTTTTTCATCATTAATAAAAGTTACTCCACCTCTATTTGGTCTTACCGTTGATATTAAAATATCATTCTTATTTACTGTTTTTTTAGCTCTTAATGGCTGATTTTTTGTCTCTAAAGTTTCACTTTGAAAGGTTCAAGTTTGTGTATTTACTCAAGAAATTTCTATATATTCAAAGAATTCTCAATTAGGTTTATAATTTTGGTACTTATTTGATGCTAAATTCTTTAAATAATCATAATTTTTTCTAATTACTTTATTTTGAATATCTAAATAATATTTATCATAATATTCACTATCAATTCTCATTTCACCTTCTAGTTCTCAAATTTTAACACTTGAATATTCAATATCAAATAATTTTCATTTAAATTTATGTGTTTGCATAATTATTGTTTTAAAATTTTAATCCCTTCTAATCTGATGTGTTTAAGGTTTTTACTTCTTTATTTTTTAATAACTTCTCTTTTTCTCTTCTTTTTTCTATCAGTTTTAAATCTTCTTGTTTTTCTAAATTTTCAGGAATAATATCTCTATCAATTAATGTTTTTCTTGTTGCTTTACTATTATCAACAAGTTCATTTTCTAAACTAGTTTTTCAGTTTAGATTTTTTTGTTTTATATTATGATCTGTAATTGCATAAATAAAATCCTTTGCTCTCAATTCTACTTCTGTATCAAAGTCTGCTAATGCTCTATTTTTTTGTATTCATCTTTTTTGTTTTAAAGATTTTACAGATAAATTATACAATGCTTCAATTCATTTATTTTTAAAAGTTGCAAATTCAACTGGTTGAATTATTCATCTTTGATACACGGTTTCTTCTATTTTTCTTTCATTTTCTTTTAATTTTTTTCTTGCTTCTAATCTCTTTTCATCTTCTATTCTTTGTTCCTGAACTTCTTGTTTTCTTGTTTGAGTTGCAAAATATTCTTGTATTAAAGCAATTTCTTCTATTCTACTATTTCCATTTAATGCCACCAGATAACAAGCATATCTTGTAAGAAAAAAATCTTCAATATTTCTTTGGCTTCACGAACCTAAATTAACCATTTTGTCTTTAGGGACAAAATGGTCTTCAATATTTCTATTATTATTTTGACAAGATATTTTAGCTTTTTCTATGACATTAGAAAATTTTCTCCATTCTTTATATCATAATGGTTTCATTAAATCTCTTGCACTCCAAAACTCAAATCAAGTTTCATCTTGATTTTTAATATCTTCAAATCTTTTTTGAACTATTTTGGTTAAATCTTGTTCCATATTTTTATTTACCTAAAAAATTAAACATTTCATCTCAATCACTTAATTTTTTCTTTCAAAAATCTATAAAAGCATCGGCTATATCAAGTAAATCTGTTTTATAAATCAAATCTCATTTTTTATATGGAAAATTATTTTCAGGTGATAAAATATCTCCTCCATTTTCATCTTTTAAAAATATATAATTTCAAGAATTATCTTTTGCAGGTACTTTATTTACTCACATAAAAATCTCATAATCATCATTTATATATTTTTGTCTTTGTTCTACATTTTCCCATTTTTTCAAAAAGAAAATTGAAGTTTTTGTTCAAGTATGAGGTTTAAAACTATTACCGTGAAGACCAACAACTCATAAAATATTAGCTTTATCTAAAATAAACTCTCTTATATATTTATCATTTGTATTATTAAAAACTCATTGAGGCAAAACGATAGCTGTTCTTCATCCTGGTTTTAACATATCAATTATTCTTTGAATAAACAAAATATGTCTATCTATTGATTTATTATCTGCTTTGTCTCAAAGCAAATCTCTATATTGAGCTATTAAATCTTTTTCTTGAATATCTCAAGCAAAAGGAGGATTTGAAAGAATAATATCAAAATTTAATCTTTTATTTTGCTCTCATAAAATTAAATTTTCATCATTTAATCAAACTAACACTTTATCTGACCATTTTTTATAATCAAGTGTATTTTCATTAAAAATATGTGTTTTTCAGTCTCAAGAAATAAGCATTATTGCTTTTGATATTTTAGCCGAATTTTCATCAAAATCTATTCAATAAAGATATTTTCAAGCATAATGACTTTTTTGTCTGTATGTAGTTAAATTGTACTTTTCCCAAACATATTGCATATTATGCACTAAAAATCAAGCACTTCAACAACTTGGGTCAAGTACATATTCTTCATTTGTAGGATTTAACATTTTCACACAAGTATCTATAATTATTCTTGGAGTAAAATATTGTCATTTTTTTGATTTAGATGCTTCAGGAATAAGATATTCAAAAGCTTCATCTATAATTCTTAAATTATTTCAAAATAACTTAACTTTTTCAAGTTTAGGTACACAAATATCAAGATGTTCAGGTCTTAATTTTATATAATCTAAACTATCAAAAATATCTTTCCATTCTCTTTTCGCTCTTTCAAAAAGATTATTTATTTCTTTTCCTGTAACTTCAGCAGATACATAACTTTTAAATTTTAATTCTCAATTTCCTGCATTTTCAGCCTCAAACTCATCATAAAGTTTAGCATAAATAAGTTTAAATATTTCATTAAAACTATCTACTCAAGAATTAGCTAAAACAAGCTCTTCTAAATCTTCAATAATAGTTTTTAAATTAAAATTTTGAGTTTCATTATATTCAACTAAATCATTATATTTCCATTTTCTTGATAAAATAATATCTCTTATCCCTTTTGTTGGTTGATCTAAATTTTTTACTTGTTCAAATTCGCTATATTTTGGAATATCTGGCATTACTTCAAAATCTTTCGGATATGGTCTTAAAAATATATTTATATCTTTTCAATTTATTCAAACTCAAATTGGAGAACCTTCAGCATTTAAATAACTTTTAAGTTGTTGTATATTATTTCTTTGATTTGGATCTTTTGCTTCTATTATTATCCAAGGAACTGTGTATTCTGTATTTTGATATACTACTATATCAGCTCTCTTTTTTTCTCTTCAAAAATTCACTGAAACTTCAGACTTTATAAATTCTTTAGGATAACCATATTCATCTACAAGTTTAATCAAATATAATTGTCTAACTATTTCTTCAGGTTGTGCTGTGTTTTTATCTTCATTTAATATTTGTTTTTTAGTTCACCATCCTTCATAAGACTTTATAAACCAAATATTTCATTCATTAAATAATTCTAATTTTACATTAAAAATATTTGTTAAATCTTTTTCTTCATCAATATAAGATTTAAAAAGTGGTAAATTAGTTTCATATCAAGGAATTATTTTATTTAATAATTCTTTTATTTTTTCAATTGAATAAATCATAAACTATTTTGTTATAAAATATTAAATTGAATATAAGAATATTTTATAATATTGCAAACTAAAAAGAGTATAAAATGTGTATGTATTAAATTATATCTTCTTTTTTCCTAAAATCCCATACTCTCAATCCTTAGTTTCTAAAAATATTCTCATAGTACTTTTAATTCTTTTTTTACTTTATTTTTTTCATCCAAAACTAAACTATAACCTCTATTTAATACGGCTTCATAATTGTCTTGTTGAATTATTTAGATTAGTAATTTGTAATTTCAATAATGATTTCATTTTTATAATTAAGCAAATTTAATTCTTCTGAATTTTTATTTATCTAGTAATTTTATATATTTTAAAACAACTTTTCCCCAATCATTTTATTATCTCATAAATAAACTCATAGTTTTTTAAACTCTACTCCTAGAAGACAGTAATTTTATAATAATTCTTCTATTTTATTCATAGTTTTTGTAAATATCTAAAATTAGTTTTCTTCTGCAAACTGCAACATCTTATCAAAATCGGATTGAAACAATCCATCTTGCACTATACGATATTTTTCAAATTCAGTTTCCGCATAAAGCTTTGCTTCTTCGTAACTTACTTTTCAAGTATCCATCAATATTTCTCTATTATTGAATTCTATAAAAGAATCAAGTCTTTTACTCCAATCTTCCATAGTCATAGGAATATTTCTTTCTGCTTGAATCTCCGCATAATCTAGATACATCGATACAAGTCTATTTAAAAAATCAATTTCTTTTTCAGATAAGTAGTTTTTTGCAATACTTACATCATATTTTTGTATTTTCCCATTTGGAGCATCTTCCCAATTTGTTAATCACATATTTTCTTTTTCAGCATCTGCTCTTTTTAAAATCAACTCTGATGCTGTGTGTCTATGTACTGCATAATGAAGTTTATTTTTTACAATTTTAAAAAATTTTATTGTAACTATAGAAGATGAATTATAATCAATACTTGTAGCATAAATATCAGTTACTTTTTGATAAAACATTCTTTCACTTGCACGAATTTCACGAATTTTTTGTAACTGTCTTTGAAAAAAATCTTTATCAAATTTATGTCATTTTTTTAGCCTTTCATCATCCATACTCCAACCTTGAATTGTATAATCTTTTACAATACTTCTTGCCCATTTGCGAAAATTGATAGCTCTTTCGTTTTCTATCTTAAAACCAATAGAAATAATTGTTTGAAGATTATAATGTTCTTGACTTCTTTTAACTTCCCTATTTCATTCCTTTTGAACTATTAAGTATTTCTTAATAGTTGATTGAACAATTTCTCCATTATTTATAAGTGTTTTTATATGTTGATTAACAGCTGGTATAGAAACTCCATACAATTCTGCTATCATTTTTTGAGTTAACCAAATATTTTCATCTTCATAACGAATTTCTATATTCTGTTCATCTCATCATGTAGCTGCAATAAAAGTGAGATATTCAGCAGTAGAATTTGTAACTGATGATAATTGTTGTTTTTTAGCACTCATTTTTAGATATTTTAATAATAAAAATTTATTTTCATTCAATCCCTGCAACTATTTTATCAATGTCATAATTGTTTAGATTTAATATATGAAATAAAAATTAATGTAAATATATTTATAAAGTCTGTAGTGTCTAATATAATAAGTAAAATAATGAATCTCAATATTCTAAGCTAAAACAACCTTTCCCCCATCATTTTATTATCTCATAAAAAAACTCCTAATTTTTTCATAATCTCTGTTTCATAAGACAATTTTATTAATTTTTCTCAATCATTTATTGGTAATTTATTTAAAACATTGGCAATATGCTTTGAGGTAAACAAAAAGCACTAAAAGTGCTTTTTAATGATTATTTATAAATACTATGATTTCACACCAATAATAAAATGATTTTTCAATCATCCAAAATTTCAAAAATTATTCTATTATCATAATCAATAGAACAGGAATAATATGGGTATAATTTTCAAGATAATTTATGAACTTTTAATTTTTTTGGAAATGGATTATTATTTAATTCAGAAATAATCTCTTTTGTTTTTAACTGAATAGATAAATCTAATTTTTTATATAACCTCTTGAATTTATTTGTATATTCTATATCTCTCGTATTAGTTATCTAAGTCATCTATAGAATTAAGTATATTAGTTCATGAGTTTTTACTTTCATTTATCTCACTTAAAAGCATATCTTCCTTTATAAGTCTTGATAAATAGGAGTTTACATCTCTATGTTTTGATGTAATAAAATTTATAGTTGGAGTATCAACTTCAACTGTTAATGTAGTCATAATCAATAAATTAAATTATAATATATATGTTTATTATACTATTTTAATATAATGTTTCAAATTTTATTAATATATCTTTCAATTAACTCCTAGTTTTTTCAGAATCACTGTTCATAGTTTTTGTATTACCTAAAATTTATTCTAAAAAATTTTTAGGGTTTTGAAGTTCTTTTGCATTTTTGGTAGAAATAATACTATCTCCTGTTTGTTTTTCGAGAGTTACCCTTGCTTGTTTTGCTACATTTCATCATTCTTTGGCTACTTTTTTATTTTCTTCTAGTCATTTTGGTTTTTGTTTTTTAGAAATTTCACTAGTAGAAACTTCTGCAAGCATATTCAAAACAAGTTCAAGATTTGTCATATTATCTCTTAGATTTTGTTTTTTCAAATTCTTAAACTTTTTATATTCTTTCACAGATTTATCAGCCCAAGCTTTTGTGATTTCATCAGTCAAAATAGCATATTCCAAGCCTTCTTGCATTCCTCTATCTTTCCATTCATCAGTAAGTTCTTTTCTTACTTCTATACTTTTTATTCTTTGATTGATCCAATCTTTACTATATCATTTTTTGAGATATGTCTGCATTGCTCTTTCGAAGGCAAGTTCTGGATCTTCTGTTTCTTCTATTCTTTCATATCATACTTTAGCTAGCCAAAGTTTAAATGGTTCAGCTTTTGGAGATGGAATAGATTGAATAAGCCTAAGAATATTTTCCGTATCAGCGACATCTGTAAGATATTTTTTACCATCAGAAGCTAGTAGTTTCAGTTGGTTACATTTTGTAACCAACTGACTCCCTTCTTTTTTTAATCTGTGCTTAAGAACTTTCCAATAATTATTTGGATTTATACTTTCAGTTAAAATCTCTATTACATCAACAACAGAAAAATACCAAAGCTCTTTTTCTTCATCAAAGTGACGACGAACTTGTTTTTCGTTAAAAAGTATTATTGAGTTTTCTTTTTTCATAATGGTTTTTGTAAATATTCAAAATTATTCTTCTTCATAATAATAGCTATAATCAATTCATTTCAGAAACATATCTCTATCATGTATTTTGTCAGTCAAAGCATGTTGTATCAAATGTTTAATTTTGTTATCAATTCTTACACTTTCTACCATAGCATTCATATAATCATTTTTACATATTTGACTCCAATCCACACACTTTTTAAGTCTCTTTTTTAGAATTAAATCAAGCCAAATTCTTGTAGTTCTTCCATTTCCTTCCATAAATGGATGAGCTATATTTGTTTCTATATATTTATTTAATATTTCTTCAAAAGTGTTTTCAGGCATTTTTTCAATTTCTTGTAAAGTATTTTCCAAAAACTCTACACTTGCAAATCTAAAACCTCATTTTGAAATATTTTTTTGTCTGATTTTACCAGCAAAATCATATAATCATCCAAAGAGATATGCATGAATTTGTTTTAAACCTTTAATTGTTCGTACTTCAATATTATCAATAAAAGAACTTTCAAAAAGTGCATAAGCTTTGATTTTACTTTTTCAGTCTATAGTCTCATCACTATATGTAAACCATTCTATAAATCTATTTGCTTTTATTCAAGGAAAAGTTTTTCAAAGTAATATAATGCCTTCATAATCAAGCATATCTGATAAACGACTTTTTCCATCTGGTGCAATTAATTTCAACTGGGTAATATTACTAACCACTTGATTACTTTCTTTTTTGAGTTTTGATTTAAGATATTTCCAATAATTACGAGTTTTTGTATAATCATCTTGATCAGTCAATACTGCAACAATATCAATCACAGAAAACCACCATTTAGAATTTTCTTCATCCCAAATAGCTCTTACTTCTTTGTTACCATAAAACTTAATAGAAATTTTTTGATTCATAGTATTTTTCTAAAAAATAAAAATAAGTATCCACCTGTATAGCAGGTGGTTTATCAAATATTAATTAAAATAATTTTTATACTTTTCTAAATTAAGTAAATAATTTTCAGTCCAAATATTTTGTAATAAATCTACATTATTAAGTTCATAAACAGTAAGTATTGCTATAATATATTTTTTCTTTTCAAGTCGGATAAGTGATAAAACTGGTAAATTATGTTTTATTAAAGGTAAATTACACATAATTCTACTTGTTCTTTTATTTATATCTAAAAATAATTGAAAATATGGAATAAATACATTTATAAATAAACTTTGTTCAAAAGGATTTTTTATAAGATTTAATTTTTCTAAAAATATTTCAAATTCTTCTTCTAATCTAAATTTATTATCAAGAGGAGTGTATGTACTTCATCAAATTTCAACTATTTTATTTCTAATAATTCACAAATCACTTTTCAAAAGTAATTTTTCTCAAAGTAAAGAGTGGATTTCAAAAAAAGTATTTATATTAAAATCTAATTCCTTTTTATAATATATCATATATTCTATAGCTTTTTTATGATTCAAAATCATTTGAGTTTCTTCCTGAGTTTTCTCTTTATTTACTTCATTGTATTTAACTAAAACTTCTGTATCTAGATATGAATAAGTATTTCACTCAAGATAAGAACTTGCAAAAGATAAATCAATCAACAATGTTTCTAGAAATCTTTTATTTGTTTTATAAAAATCTGTATCAATAGGTAAATCTGCAATAGAATCTTGTAGTTTTTTTAGATTTTTTTCACTAAAAAAGTAAGTTTCATTTGGTTTATAGTTTCTTAAAAAATCTGGATTATAATTTACTTTTTTTCTTTCCCAAGTTGGAATATTGAAATATGCTTCTATTTTATTTTTTGTAAAATAAAAAGTATTTCTTCAAATTTTCTCTTTTTGTAATTCTCAAATTTTAATAAAACTATTAAGATGTCTTACTAATGTTGATTCATTTATGCTAGTAAATTTAAGTTTTAAATCTTTATATGAAACTTTATCTTTTAAATTAATAAAATCTAAAATATTTTCTTTTGTATTTTTCATGCAAGTAAAATGAAAGTAATTAAAATAGCTTATTTAAAAGTATATAGCTATATAAATATAGTTAATATTCATAAAAATGCAAGTAATAATGCAAGTGATTTTATAATAAGAAAGGTTTTTACTTCTTCCCTTTCACCAAAATCTCATACTCTCAATCCTTAGTTTTTAAAAAATATTCACTTCCGACTTTTAATTCTTTTGTAACTTTATTTTTTTCATCTAAAACTAAACTATAACCTCTATTTAATACTGTTTCATAATTATTTTGTTGAATTATTTTATAAGTTTGATTTAGATTATTTTTTAGATTAGTAATTTGTAATTTCAATAATGATTTTATTTTATAATCAAGCAAATTTAATTCTTCTGAATTTTTATTTATAAGTAATTTTATATTATTAAATATGTTAAAATAATTGTTTAATCCTACTTGATAAACATGTTTCTTTGATAAAATATTTGTATTTATAGATTGATAATTTCTATTTAATTCTGTATCTAATCTGACTATTTTTCATTTAATTAAATTATCAATATTATTAAAACATTGTTTTAAATCAGCCTTTAACTGTAATATTTTTAATTCTATTTTTCAATTAATTTGAATAGTATAATCTTTTATTGTGTTATGATATTTTTCATAAATATTTATTATTATTTTTGCTCATTCACTTGGTGTTTTACAAGGAAATTTGGCAATCAAGTCTAACAAAGAATTATCACTTGTATGTCAAATGGCTGTAATTATAGGAATATCAACATTTGCTAATAATTTTACGATATCTGCATTATTTGCCCAATTCATTCATTCACTACCACCTCATCATCTGACTATTGCGATAAAATCAAATTTATTCTCTTTACTCTCTCAATCTAAATTATTTTTTCTATAAATATTATTCTCTTTTATAATCGAGTTTATAGATTTCAATATATCTGGAATTGATTTATCTCAGTGAATATTAGAATAAAATGGTGATATACTATAATTTACTTTTTCATTGTTTAAAATCGATATAAAATCCCTTAATCATTCACTATTTTCCGAACTAATAATAGCTATATTAAAAGGAGGATAAGAATATTTTAAATTTTTGTTTTTAGTTAATAGATTTAATTTTTCTAATTCTTCTATTATTTTTTGTTTTTGAACTAAAGCATCTCATAAAAAATATTCTATATCAAAACTCAAAATATTAAAAGAAAATCAATAATCTTTATGAAAATTTGCTTTTCAATTTATTACAATCTTTTTTCATATAAGATCACTAGGATCTGAAATTGAAACTCATTTTAAAAATCTATACATTTGACTTATATCAAATAAAGTTCATTTTATTTTAGCTTTAATTTTTCAGTTTTCATCATATTCTACTAAGTCAAAATAAAAATAAGTTCAAACTTGTTTAAATCTTGAAACTTCGCATTTAACGGAATATGTATTATCTGAAATATAAGTATCAAATAATTTTTGAATTTTATCTAAAAAATCTCATAAATTAATTATATGATTATCTTTTTCCATGATTAATTTTTTATATTATCATCCAATTTTTTTATCTTTGATTCACAAAATTCATATAATTCTTTTGCTTCTTTTTGCAATTCTATAAGTTCATCCACATCTATTATTTCCTCATCTTCAAGCTTTTCTTGAATTTCTCTAAGTCTTAAGAATGATGTTTTAAAGTTTTTTTGCATGGTTGAAAGGTTAAAGTTAATTTTGTATTATTGTAAAAGATATGTAAGAATTTACAAATTATTTGCTTTTTTCATACTTTCCATACCTAATCTGATTATTAATATTCATTTTACTTTTTTTCGAACTATTAGAGTTACATCAAAAATTTCTGATAATCATAATGCTGTTAAAGAAAAGGTTGCATCCTTATATGGTTCTCAAACTATACTTTTAATTCACCATTCAAATCAGTGAATTATAGGAACTCTGTTATTATCAATAATTCTTTTTACTCTATTTGCTATTTCATTTGCTAATTTTTCAAAAATTTCATCCTCACTCCCTGATAAATCAATATTTTCAGTAACATTCCCTAAATCAACGACTTCAGCCTCCAATCATTCTACTCACAAATCATTTATTAATCCTTGTTGTATTATAGAAGATAAAATTTCTCAAAATCATAGAATAGAGATATTTCAAGTACCAATGTTTATTTCAAATGGTTTTCCACCAATTACTATTGCTGGGTTGGAAAAATCTAAAAGTTTAGTATTTATTGTATAACCATTACTCTCTGTTGGTATTATTTTATTTTGAAATCATACGTATTTTTCAATATCATGAAATAATTTAGCAAACATTTCATTAACAATTTTATTAATTTTATTTTTGTCTCACTTATATTTTTGAGCTATAAATGATAAATAAAAATTTTCTAGTTCATCTAATTTCTCTTTTACATCTCATATTTTAAAATCATTTCTGGCTAATAATTCTCATAATGATATAAATTTATCCATAGTATTAAATTTTGGGGTCCTCATAATAGAAACAACTACCGCTTGTTTTTCTAATTTACTAAAACCTTTTTTTACTCTCTTTGCAGTTGACGTAAAATCTCTAAGATCTTCTCCTCTAGACATATATACACTTAATGATTCTGACATTTTTCAATTTAAAAAATAAAATAATAAATATATAATACATATTTTTTACAATTGTCAATATCATCTACTCTCAACTAACAAAATTAGGTAGTAAAAAAACATACTAAAGTTTCACTTTAGTATGTTTTTCACTTATTTTATTTACCACTTATTTTATTTACAAAATCCACTAAGTCTTTTTTTATGGTAGCTATTAACTCTATGTCCTTTTCTCTCATATAATGAAAAAATTCTATTTTCCAAGAATGCAAAGCTTGTCTATTTAATCAATATTTTTTTGTAAAATATGAATTTAATTTTTTATCTCAGTAAGTCTTATCTCACAAAATAGGATTTCAAATACTAGCTAGATGAACTCTTATCTGATGCATTCTTCATGTTTCTATTTTTACCTCTATTTCTGTCAATATTAAAACTCCTTCATCTGTATGAATTACATGTTCTTTTAAACTTTTATAATGTGTTATTGCTGTTTTTCATTCTTCTGATACTTGAACCTTATTTTCATTTTTAGCATCTTCTACTCTCAAAAGATTTTTCTTTATTGTTCATTTTTTTCTAGATAGTTTTCACAAAACAATAGCATAATATGTCTTTTTCACTTTTTCATGAGTTTTGAAATCACTTGCTAATTTAGTTAAAATATCTTTTTTCTTAGCTACTAAAACTATTCCAGAAGTATCTCTATCTAATCTATGAATTAAACTTGGTTTAAAAGTTAGACTATTTAATTTTTCTCATAAATAATCTTGCACTTGTGAAATTAGATTTGATTCACTCGTTTTATGATCTCATGGATGTACATTTATTCAAGCATTTTTATTTACTACTAATAAATATCAATCTTCATAAACTATATCTTCCTTATTAAATTTAATAACTGAATTTTCTCAATAATTTTCATTTTGTAATTCTTCTGGTTTCTCATTTAATATTTTAAATTCATCATCACTCAAAAATATCTTCACTTCATCTCAAAGTTGAAGCTTATATTCATTATCCATTTTTTTAAACTTTCAATCTGTTAAATCATTTTTTATCTTTATTTTATCTTTTCTATTAAATTTATATATCAAACTCCTTGTTGCAATAGGAAAAAGTTTTTTTAAAAACTTATCAAGCCTCTGGTTTGCATCATTCTCTTCTATTGTAAATAATTTCATTGTTTATTTTTTAATTTTTATTATTGGAATACTGTAAAATCAAAAGCTTCACTTACAGTTGGAGATGGAACATTTATATCCAGATCTTTTTTAAATCAAAAAGATTTTCAAGAAGATACAATTTTTGTATATCGAAGTGGAATTATACTATCTTCAACATTAATTTTCCATTCTAAATAAGGAATAGCAACACCATCATCTGTTTCTAGTTTATTAATTATTGAAAATTTCAAAACACATCAAGATAAAGTTCCATTGCAATTAGCATCATAAAAGTCTACAAAACTAATTTCAATTCATGATAACTCTGATCATTCTTTTGTATTCATTTCAAACTCAGATCCATTAACCACATCTGCTGTTATGATACTTCAACTAGAATTAAGTGAACTTGAAGATGAGCTTAATTGCCAATTAACTATTGGTAAAGATGCTCAACTTAGAACTTCTGTTGTCCATCATTTATTATCTAAATTTGGAACTTTAAAATCTAACTTAAAAACATCAGAAAAAGTATCAAAATATCAATTTCAAATAACTAATTGAATAGGATTTCATGAATAAATTGTATTCCGATCTAGATCATACTCACTATTTCATTCTCAATCAGGGGGTAAAACACTTCAAGAAGATTCTGTTGAATAAGTATAAGATTGATTTCAAGGATCCATATTTTTGTAAAATTCATCTCTTGTATCACCTCATCAGTAATTTCTTTTAGAGACATTATAAAGTCATACTTCTAATCAATTATTTGCTTGATAAAAAGCTACCGAACTATTTTCTACTCACTTTATGTCTCTAGAAAATGGAATAATATATTCTAAAACAGTGAATGCTAAAAGAGTTATTACAATAACTATTCAGATCGCTATAATCAAACTAAATCATTTATTATTATTTTTCATATATTTTATATTATTTCCTTAACAAATATAACTTATAATTTTTCTATTGACTGTACAAATCTGTCAAATTAATAGTCATTGAAAAATTCATTTTATCTCTATTTCAGATCATTTTTCTTTTATATAACCAACTCGGTTCTAAGCTCAATTTTAACACTGTATATGGTGATATATTAACCGATTTATTAGTATCTTTCCACGAATATATTATATCTTTATTTGGATAACTAATTGTTTTAAATTCGGATACACTAATTGAATTAGAAAATAATTCAACCCAAGGGGTATTATTTTTTCATGCTATTTCCTCAACTCATCAACTTATCTCTGGATCTATTATCCAAGTATCTACTATTCAATCATTCTGACTTTTGTCTAGTATACTTATGTTATGATCAAATCAATAATCTTTTCAAATTAATTTTATATATTCAACAGTTCAAATACAGCCAGAACCTGTAACATTATTATTTGAATCCACTATACATGTAGATCAAACTGGCGCCTTATCGTCTAGTTGTAATGACCATCTAAACATAAGTCTTTCTTTCTTATTTCAACTTATTAAATATAATTCTGGTAACTCAATCCCCGTTCAAAAAACAGCTGGTCAATTTCATATATACTCATCATCATCATCTCATTTTATATTTCCATCTCCATTTTCATCTCAAAGAGATCAAATATCAATATTATAATTAGAATTATAATCAATAAATTGAAAACTGTATTGTCAATATCTTTGATGTTTTCAATCTACACTTTCTCAATATGTATTTAATGAATTATTATAGCATCAACTATCAATTATCTTATTTGAATATCAATCTCAACTAATACAATAATAAAATATATCTCAATAAGTGCTCGTTCAAACAGTTCCTCAACTTCAAAAATTACCGAATCATGAAGGATATTCAAAATGTCCTGAAGAATATGTCGTATTTCAAATAACCATTCTGTTAAAATATTCTTCATAATCTAATGTTCATCACTTTTTTATCATTTCAAAAAGTTTTTCTGTGAAATAAAATCCTTCTTTCTGAATATCAACTTTTTCTATAATTCTAGCTTTTCAAATAGTAATTGCAGATAAGGCTTGAAATCATCAAAGAATTATAAGTGATACAATTATGATTCATACCATTATTTCAATTAGAGTAAAAGCAAATTTATTTTTTAAAAATTTATTTGTAATTTTTATCATTTTTATTATTTTAATAGTTATTAATATTTATTTCTAAACAAAGAATTTAAAATATTTCAAAAGAAAGAACTTATTTTATATAAAGATGGCTTTTCCCAAAAGTAATAACTCCATTTTCTAAAGATGAAGTCCAAAAAATTAAAGAATTTGTTATTTATTTTTAATTCTCTATGCTTACTAAAGAAAAATATATAAATACTTCTAAAAAATGAAAATATAAAACTTAAAACAAATGCTAACAAATCAAAAAAAGTGTTCTGAATGAGTATTTTTTTATTCATAATCTTGTTATTTTTCTTCCTAACAATATAAATTTATATTAATTATTATAAACTATTTGCAAAAATATCAAATATTATTAATGTTTTTAAAATTAATTCTAAAAAAATAAAAATGATAACAAGAAATAGAAACACAAAAAATAAAATTAAACTTGAATTTAAAAGACTAATAAATAACTTAAATTTTAAAAGTTTAAATCTAAGCATTTCAAAACAAATTGTATTAGTTTGATGCCTTTTCGGTTACTTAAGCTTATTTCTACCTTGGATAGAAGCAAAAGATATTCATTGGAACTCATTTTATTCCCTCAGTTGAAATATTTGATATTTACTCATGATAATCTTATTTTTACCTATATTTGTTTTATTCTCTACAAATTACAAAGAAAAATTAAAACTATATTCTGACTTGACTTTGAAAAATCATTTTATTATAATTACATCCTGATTTTTTGTAATTAGCTTTAGTATTATAACTTTAAGTTTTGTAAATTGATTACATACATTTGTATTAAACACAAATTATTGAAAATGAGTGATTTTATCATTGACTTCTTGAATTATAATATTAATATGATGATTGATTATAAGAAAAGAGTATTATAAAAATAGTTCTGAGATTATTTTGAACAAACTAAATAAAGATAGAGAAGAAGCTAAAGAAAAAGATAATATGAAGTTACCTTTCTAATAATCAAAAATAGTTTGACTTTTTATATAAAATAATTATATATATATAGAATATCTAATAAAATTTTTACAGAATGACTAATCAAGTATTAAGTAATAAAAATATAGTAAAATCATTTAGTGATATACTAGATTCTCTTTCTATGAAAGAAAAAAATGTTATTGAAAGAAGAGTTTGACTTTTTGAAGAAAAAGAAACACTTCAAAATATAGGTAGCTCATTTAAACCTGGCATTACTAGGGAGAGGGTTAGACAAATTGAGGAATCTTGAATAAAGAAAATATGAAGGATTGTTAGATCAACGATCTTAAAAGATGTACAGGATGTTGCGAATAAATATCTTGAACTTAGTTGATGAATAATATCTAGAGATAATATAATTAGTATAATTATTAAAGAACTAGAGTTAGAAAATGATGTAAATTCTTGAATTTTAGAAGCGATTATTCAATCTGACTATGATATAAAAAAATCTAAACAAAAACTATGATGTAAGATCTATTTTTATATGCCTTATATTGAAAAAAAGATTATAGAGCAAATACATAGAGAAAGTTTGAAGATTTTGAAAAAGAAAAAGGATATAATGAAAAAAATTTCTCTTTTTGAAATGATATCTAACAATATTAGTATAAAAGAAAAATTATCAATAGCATTAATTAATTCTGTTTTAGATTTATATGATGACATAGTTTTTTGAGAAGAAGATTTAGTTTGATTAACAAAATGGAAAATATTAAATCCAAAGACTCTCAAAGATAAAGCTATATATATAATGAAAAAAGAAAAAATTCCTATGCATTTTGTAGATTTATCTAACAAGATCACAGACTTACTAGGAAAAACAGTTAAAGTAAACACAATTCATAACGAATTAATTAGAAATAGTGAATTTGTATTAATAGGTAGATGAATTTATGCTTTAAGAGAATGGTGATTTGTCCCATGAACTGTATTAGATGTTATAGTCAATATTCTTGATAAAAAATGAGAACCAATGAGTACTGAAGAATTAACAAAAGAAGTATTAAAAATAAGAAATGTAAAACCTACTACAATATATATGAATTTACAAAATAAAATGCTTATTGAAAGAGTTTGAAGAAATTATTACCAATTTAAAAAACAAAAAGCTTCATAATTTAAAATTATGAGGTTTTTTTATTTCCTCTTTACAAAACACTATAATTTTTTAAAATAATTAAATACTTGAATTTATAATAGGACTAGTATAAATATAATATTAACTAAATATAAAGTGAAAATATTTGTCTTTGATACAGAAACAACATGATTTATTAATAAAAAAGAAACAGGTTTAGAATTTCAACCAAAAATAGTACAGTTTGCATGAATTTTATGAGAAATAAATAATTGAGAATTTATAGAAAAAGATAGAGTAAACATATTAATAAATCCAAATAGTCCAATTCCGTTTTGAGCATCCCAAATACATCATATATACGACATAGATGTGAAAGATAAACCTTATATAGAGAATGTAATAGATGAAATAATTAAATATATTAATGCCTCTGATATAATTGTTTGACATAATATAGAATATGATGAAGATATAATAAAAATAGAATTGAAAAGACTTGGACAAGAGTATAAATATCAACCTAAACAAATAGTATGTACTATGAAAACAACCATAGATTTTTGTTCTATACAGTGAAACTGAGCAAGATTTAAATACCCAAAATTATGAGAATTACATAAAAAAATTTTTTGAGAATATTTTATATGAGCTCATGATGCCATGAATGACGTAGAAGCAACTCTTAGATGTTTTATAGAATTATACAAACTATGAATAATCAAGGTGGAAGAAAAAAAAAGTGAAGTAATGAGCTTATTTTAGTGAATAACTAAATTCAATAACCCATCCTTGTCCACAGGATGACCAAGGCCTAATTCCTTCCCTTATATCTAATGAAAGGAGGCTACAAGTTTTACAGATAACTATTAACTAAAAATACTATGTCAAATTTTTCGGATTTAATAAATATAGATGAAATAGATAAGAGAGATGATTTCTCAAAAGATAGAGGAAATGTTTCTTTTTACTGTAAAGATTGCAAAAAAATTGTAGATGCAGAAAGGCCTGATGCAAAATGATATGTTTTTGTATGTCCAGTATGTAAGTGAAAAAAAGTCGTTATATGAACATATGAATGAATTAAAGCAAATTACAAAGTTAAATAAAAAGAATTTTAAAAAAAGTTTTGACATAGTGTATATTTTTCATATACTCTTTTTATATACATTTAGTATATTATTTTAATTTTAACTCTATTATATGAACAAACAAGAAGCTCTAAACAATGCATTAGCAATGATAGAAAAACAATTTGGAAAAGGATCTATTATGAAACTTTGAGATGAAGGAATGAGACAAAAAGTTGAGACATTTTCATCATGATCTCTATGATTAGATATTGCATTATGATGAGGATACGCGAAATGAAGAATTGTTGAAATATATGGACCTGAATCATCATGAAAAACAACTCTTACTTTACATGCGATAGCAGAATGTCAAAAAGCTTGAGGTACTGCAGCTTTTATAGATGCAGAACATGCTTTAGATCCTGAATATGCTAGAAAGATTGGTGTTGATACTGATAATTTACTTATTTCTCAACCTGATTATGGTGAACAAGCTTTAGAAATAGTTGATGCTTTAATTAGATCATGAGCTGTTGATTTAATTGTTATTGATTCAGTAGCAGCACTTACTCCAAAAGCTGAAATAGAAGGAGACATGTGAGATTCTCATATGTGACTTCAAGCAAGACTTATGAGTCAAGCTCTTAGAAAAATTACATGAGTAATTAGCAAAAGTAACTCAACCGTTATTTTCATAAATCAAATTAGAATGAAAATCTGAGTTATGTTTGGTAGTCCAGAAACTACTACTTGAGGTAATGCATTGAAATTTTATGCATCTCAAAGATTAGACATCAGAAGAAAGGCAAAAATAGAAGGTTGAGCAGCTTTGGAAAAAGAAATTACCTGAAATACTACTGTTGTTAAGGTTATTAAAAATAAAATTGCTCCTCCTTTCAAAGAAGCTACATTTGATGTAATGTATAATGAAGGAATCTCAAAAGTATGAGAAATACTTGATATATGAGTAGAAACTTGAATAATTAAAAAATCTGGATCTTTCTTTTCTTACTGAGATATTAAACTTGGTCAATGAAGAGAAAATGCAAAAGCATTATTTAAAGAAAAACCAGAACTTGCAAAAGAAATAGAAGAGGTTATAAAGAATAGTTTGTAAGCTAAGAGAGTTTTTACTCTCTTATTTTTTTATAAAAAACAGTTAAATAAAATTATGTCTAAAAAAAGAATGGAATTAAGACTCAAACCTAAAAACTGGTATAATAAAAACTTAACAATAGAATTTCCAACAGAATTAATAGTAGATGAAATAAATTTTAGAGATTTTGTAAAAAAATGATGAGACATGAAAAAATATTCTAAATTAAAACTAGATGATAGTTTAAAGATAGAAAATAATAAAAGTACTTTATTAAAAAATTTATTAAAAAAAATATTAAGAAAATAAATCTTAAAAAAAGAACTAAAATATAATCAATATATTATTAGTTCTTTTTTTCCCCTTTTTCTTGCCTTTTTCCTCTTTTTATATATATTTCATTAAATAATAAATTAATACTAAAATACTATAAAATGAAAATATCGTACAAAGTCCTAAAAGATTATATTCCTGATATAAAATCACCAGAAGAAGTAGCAAAATGATTGGTAATGCATACAGCAGAAGTAGAAGATATTATTTCTGGAATGAAAAATTTTGAAGCAGTTTTAACTTGAAAACTAGTAAGTTATGAAAAAGTAGAATGAAGCGATAAACTACATGTTGGTCAGTTTGATTTCTGAATAAAATGAATCATACAAATAGTATTTGGTTCTGTTTTTGGACTGAAGATTTGAGAAGTATATCCTATAGCATTAGCCCCAACAGTATTACCTACGGGTATAGAGATAAAAAAATCAAAATTATGTTGAGTAACTAGTAATTGAATGGTTTGTGCTGATGAAGAATTATGAACAAATTTTACAAATGAATGATTGATAAGATTACCAGAAAATACTCCATTATGAATTCATGCAATAAATATTATAAATAAATGAGAACCAGATTCTATACTAGAAATAGATAATAAAGCTATTAATCATAGACCTGATTTATTTTCTCATATATGAGTAATAAGAGAAATATACGCAATAAACTGAAAGAAATTTGATTTTGAATATGAATGTAGAGATTTTTCAAATCTACCTAGCTTATGAATAAAAAATGAAATCCAAAAAGAAGTAAAAAGATATATTTGATTAAAAATAGAAAATGTTGCTAATATAGAATCTCCAGAATATATAAAAAAAGTTTTAAATAGTGCAGAAATAAATTCAAAAGGATTATTAATAGATATATCAAACTATTCTTTATATCTTTATTGACAACCAACTCACTGTTTTGATGCTGATAAAATAAAATGAAATATAACTATTAGATATGCAAAATCATGAGAAAAGTTTATTGCATTAAACGAAAATACATACGACTTATCAGATGAAGATATAGTTATTGCTGATGATGAAAAAGTTTTAGCTCTTTGATGAATTATAGGATGAAAAGAATCTAGTGTTAGTAACGAAACTAAGAATATAATAGTAGAATGAGCACATTTTAATCAAGCAATTATAAGAAAAACTTGAAAAAGATTATGAATAAGGACTGATTCATTAAATGTATTTGAAAAGGATATATTACCAGAAATGGCAATTAGATGAGTAAGTTTAATAGCATCTGAGTTAGAAAAAAATATTAAATGATTAATAATTTCATGATATTCAGATATATATAGTGAAAAACAATTGACTATAAAAATTCCATTCGATTTAGAATATATTAATAATTTAATAGGTAAAAATTATTCTAAAGAAGTAGCTTTAAATATTTTAAATAATCTTTGAATAACTGTTGATTCTGGAAAAAGTTCAAAATGAAAAATAGAATTAATTGTCCCTTTTTGGAGAAAAGATTTAAGTTTTAAATCAGATATTGCCGAAGAAATAGCTAGAATAGATTGATATGATAATATAGAATCAACTATCCCAAAAATAAATATTTGAGCAGTTATTCAAACAAATGTGTATAAATTAAAAAATGATTCTAGAAACTTTTTCACAGATAAATGATACTATGATATGTACACATATTCATTTGTAAATGAAGGATTAATGTCAAAAGTATTATGAAATACTACTGATTTAGTACCAATGAAAAATCCTCTTTCAGAGGAGTTATCACATCTAAGATGAAGTATAATACCAAATTTATTATTATCTATAGAAAAAAATGATCGTGAATTTGATAGATTAAGGTTATTTGAAATAGAAAAAGTATTCAAAAGAAATTGAAACGAAATTAATGAACATTACTCCCTATCATGAGTAGAAGTTTCAAATAAAGATATAGTTTATTATGATGTACAAAATACTATTTCAGATTTATTAAAAACTGTATGAGTAGATAGATATATGTATGATAATTGTGATGTTATTCCTACTTTTGCTCATAGATGAAGAACTGCGTCCATTATAGTTAGATGAGAAGTAATTTGAACGGTATGAGAAATACATCCAAAAGTAGCTAATAATTTTGAAATAAATACTAGAATTTGATATTTTGAAATAGATATTGAAAAATTAGAAAAATCATTATATGGAATAACTAAAGCAAAAGAACTATCAAATTATCAAGAAAATAACTTTGATTTAAGTTTTGTCGTAGACAAAACTATAAAAACAAAAGATATAAAAATAACTATAGAAAAATCAAATCAAAACCTTATAACAAAAGTTGAATTGGTAGATATATATGAAGATGAGATTAAACTTCCTTGAAAAAGAAGCCTAAGTTTTAAAATTTATATACAATCTATGGAATGAACTTTGGATGATAAAATAAAGAACGAACTAATTAATGAAATTGTTAATAAGGTTGGAAAAAAAGGGTGAGTTTTGAGGTAAAGAAACTGGAAATAAAGATATTTATTTAAACAATAATTTAATTTAAAAAAAAAGTTGACTATTCCCTTAATCTTCATATAATTTTCGCACGAAGAAGACTGAATTAAATAATCCAATCCTCAAATATGATTATTTAAATCAAAAATTATTTTTATATTTAAACAATTTTTTTTATGCCATTAATACAATCAGCAAAAAAACAATTAAAACAGAGTCTGAAAAAGAAGTCTAGAAATGATCATTATAGAGCATTATATAGAGAATCTAGAATAGCATTTGAAAATGCTATTAAAGCAAAAGATGCAGATAAGGCTAGAGAACTGTTTGTTAACAAAAAAGATGACAGTGGTAAAACAGTAAAAGCTTGATTACAAGCTATTATAGATAAATTAGTAAAAAAGAATATAATTCATTCTAATAACGGATCTAGAAAAAAAACTAAATTCGTAAAAATGATAAAAGAATTATCTTAATCTCTAAATTATATAAATTGAAGGAAAAGAAAAGAGCGTTAAATAACGAAATAAGAGCTTCAAAAGTTCAACTTATTACTGATTCAGGTGAGAATCTAGGGGAAATGTCTTTAACCGAGGCTAAAGCTCTAGCAACTGAACAATGATTGGATTTGATGGAAATTTGAAGAAATGATGATTTGAGTATTGTTAAAATTCTTGATTTTTGAAAGCATTTATACAGACAAAAAAAACAAGAACAAAAACAAAAACAAAAATGAAAAGCTCCTGATTTAAAAACTATTAGAATAACATTCAAAATAGGAGAACATGATTTAGAGGTAAGGAAAAAACAAGCAGAAAAATTTTGAGAAACTCATCACCCATTAAAAATAACTTTAATGTTAAAGTGAAGAGAAAATCAATATATTGAAATAGCTACAGATAAAATTAGTAAATTTGTTGGAAGTTTAACAGAATACTATAAACTTGAATGACAAATTAAAAGAAACTGAAATACATTTATAGCTATGATGAAACCAATTAAATAATTTATAATAATAATTAGAAACCATGACTTTAAAAACAAGAAGTTGAGTAAAGAAAAGAGTTAAAATTACTTGAACGGGTAAAATTAAACTAGGAAAAGCTTGTAAAAAGCATTTACTTAGCGATAAAACAAAAAAAGCAAAAGGTAGAAATAAATATGGTTTAATAGTTGCTGGTGTTGAAATTAAAAAAATTAAACAACAATTACCAAATATGTAGTAAAATTTATTACATAAATACTTAAATATATAAACTTAATATAGAAAAATGGTTAGAGTAAAAAGAGGTCTAATGACTAAAAAAAGACATAAAAATATTCTAAAAGCTACAAAAGGTTATAGAATGTTAAATTCTAGAGCGTTCACAAAAGCAAAAAATGCTTGGATGAAGGCTGGTACTAATGCTTTTATTGGTAGAAAAAGAAAAAAGAGAGATTTCAGAAAACTTTGGACAGTAAGAATTAATATTGCTGCTAGAGAAAATGGAACAACATATTCTAAATTAGTTAATGCTTTATACAAGAAAAAAGTTGTATTAAATAGAAAAGTATTATCTAATTTAGCAATATCAAATCCAGGAATCTTCTGAAGTATTGTTAATTTTGTAAAATAAGAACTAGTCTTTTATAGTTCTTATTTTTTTTTGAGAATTTTTTTATATATATTTTAATTTTTAAATATTTTTATTATGATAGAAAACGGAATGTGGCATTATGATACTCATGAAATTTGAGTAAAAGTAAATTGAGGCTGAGAAATTATTTGAACTTTAATTAACCCACAGGTTTCAGAACAAAGAGATATAATAAGAATAAAAGTATCCTCTGCAATTTTATATGCAATAGAAAATGGAGATGAAAATGTTCTTGAAAGAATGAATTATATTTACAGAGATAAAGTTGATGAAATTTTAGAATGAAGTGATGGTATTAATTTAGATTCAAATGGGGAATTAACAATAGAAAAAATATGATATAAAACGGTATATGCTAGTGTAAATGAACAGTGAATAATAACTGAAATTTTATATGATAAAAAATATGGTAGTATGTCAAAACATTTTGTGCATAAAGTTTCAAATGAGGATACATAGTAACTAAATCGATAGAAGTTTTTCTGTCGATTTTTAGTTTTTGTAAAGGAGTACACTTTAAGTCTCTTTGAAA
>Ga0247840_10003678_pt1 | contig 25540 bp, 20 predicted proteins | sample LaCruzMarch2015__FD_192404 | JGI IMG/M metagenome (GOLD analysis project Ga0247840, IMG submission 192404) | Freshwater microbial communities from meromictic Lake La Cruz, Castile-La Mancha, Spain - LaCruzMarch2015_17m | ecosystem: Environmental > Aquatic > Freshwater > Lake | place: Spain...
ATCCGGCTTCCCGCAAGCTATGCCAATTTCTACATCGCGAACGAAATTGTCCTGCTTCCTTTCTACGGCGAAAGCAACGATGCCTGGGCCGAATCCGTTCTCCACGAGGCGTTCCCGACACGCAAAATCGTTGGCATCGACTGCCGCGAGCTGATCTGGGGGCTCGGGGCCTTCCACTGCCTGACCCAGCAGCAACCCGCCGTCTGAGCCCATGAAATTCCGCCGCAACGTCGCACTCATTCTCACCAGGCCTGGAGGAGAAATCCTTGTCTGCGAACGCAGCGATTTCAAGGACTCCTGGCAGTTTCCCCAGGGGGGGGCCCGCGATGACGAGTCGGACCTCGAAGCCCTGGAGCGCGAGGTGCGGGAGGAGATCTCGCTGCCGCCGGAGTCCTACCGCATCGTCCTCCAGAACGGACCCTACCGGTATACCTTCCGCGCCGGCTCCCGCAAGGACGGATGCGATGGGCAGGAACAGCTCTACTTCCAGGCCGAGTGGCTCGGCGACCGGGAGATCGCTGTCGATAAAAAAGAATTCCGCGCCTTCCGGTGGATCAAGCCGGAGACGTTCCGGATCGAGTGGGTCCCGCCGGTCAAACGCGACGTTTACCGCAGGGTTTTCCGCGATTTTTTTCAAATCGAGCTGCCGTGAATTTCGCAGGATGTGCGGAATATTATTGACTCCGGGCGGAAAACTTGGGATTTCCCCGCCGCTGCCTATGCTTACATTTTCCGCTTTCACCGTGCTCTCGGCCACGCTCCTCGGATGCGTCTGGTGGGTGAGCCGCGATGATCAGGGGGTCTCCTGATCGCATCCATGCGTCCCTCGGCGCGTATTCCCGGCACTATGATTTCCTGGCTCTGTTTCGAATGGAAGACAAGCGGTCTTCCGAAAGACGAGGTTTCCTTTGAACCTTTCACCATCCGCGTCGCGGAGAAGCCGGAGCAGGAAAGCATATTGAAGGCGATCAAAAGCGCGTTCTCGATGGACTCGGTCTGGGGGGATGTCAGCCGCCCTCTGGCGGAGAAAATCGCCGTGGACCTCGAGGCTGGGTTTTTGCTTCCGGAACCATCCTGCGTGGTCCTCGTGCACGGGACCCGCGTCATCGGGGCATCGGTGCTGGACGTCAATCCCGATGCCGAAAACCACCTCTCCAGCGGCCCCTGCATCCTCCATGAATACCGGAACCGCGGGCTGGCGAGCGCCTTGCTGGGAGCTTCCCTGGCCTTTCTGAAAAAATGCGACATCCCGGTGGCGAGGGGGTTGACCCGCGCCAATTCGATCACCGCGCGCTTCATCTACCCGAAGTTCGGCAGCGTTTCCCGCCCCGTCGAGGGCGACCCCTTGAAGCCGAAGGCTGAATGATTCTGCGCGGGGCTTCGCATTTTCCGCTTTTCTTGGCGTAGCAACTTTGCGAGGTTGCTGCCTGGGATGCAGGGGATTTTTCAACAATACGAGCCGGGGTCATTTTTTGACGAGATGTTTGGGAAGGACGGGCAGGTCCGTCCGCATTACGAGCAGCTTTTTCAACGGTTCGGGGAGCTGGAGCCCGCAGAGTTCGACCGCAAGCGCGTGCTGGCCGAAAAATCCTACCTCAACCAGGGGATCACCTTCACGGTTTACAGCGGCGACGAAGGCACCGAGCGGATCATGCCGTTCGACCTCATTCCGCGGATCATCCCCGGGGACGAGTGGAACTTCATCGAGAGGGGGCTCACCCAGCGGCTCCAGGCGCTGAACCTCTTCCTCCGCGACATCTACCACGAGCAGAAGATCATCAAGGACGGCATCATCCCGTCCGAAATCATCCGCAGCGCCAAGCACTTCCGCCCGGAGCTGGTGGGGTTCGACGTCCCTCACGATATCTACATCCACGTCTGCGGAACCGACCTGATCCGGGGCGCGGACGGACGGTATCTGGTTCTCGAGGATAACGGGCGGTGCCCGTCGGGGGTCTCGTATTTGTTGGAAAACCGCCAGGCGATGAAGCGGGTTTTTCCGCGGCTCTTCAACCGCTACGCGGTGCGCCCGGTCGGCAGGTATCCGCAGGAGCTGCTGGCCTCGCTCCGCTATGTCGCGCCGCGCGGAAACCCGGATCCGACGGTCGTCGTGCTGACCCCCGGAGTTTATAACTCGGCCTACTTCGAGCATTCGTTTCTCGCCCGGGCGATGGGGATCGAGATCGTCGTCGGGCACGACCTCGTCATCGAAAATTCCCGCGTCTTCATGAAGACGACCAAGGGGCTCAAGCAGGTGGATGTGATCTACCGCCGGATCGACGACGATTTTCTGGATCCCACCGTTTTCCGGAAAGACTCGCTTCTCGGGGTGCCCGGCATCGTCGAGGCCTACCGCGCGGGGAACGTGACTCTTGCCAACGCGCTCGGCACGGGCGTCGCTGACGACAAGGTCGTCTATTACTACGTGCCGGCGATGATCAAATATTACCTCGGAGAGGAGCCGGTGCTGCCGAACGTCGAAACCTATCTCTCGGCCGTCGAGACCGACCGGAAATTCATCCTCGACCACCTGCCGGAGCTCGTGGTCAAGGCGGCGAACGAAAGCGGCGGCTACGGCATGATGATCGGCCCGCAGGCCTCGAAGGACGAGATCGCGAAGTTCCGCGACGCGATCATCGCCGACCCGCGAGGGTATGTCGCCCAGCCGGTCGTCCAGCTCTCGCGCTCGCCGTGCTTCGTGGACGGAAAAATCGAGGGCCGGCACATCGACCTCCGCCCGTATATTCTCTCGGGGGAAAAGACGGCGATCATCCCGGGCGGGCTCACGCGCGTCGCGATGCGCAAGGGGTCGCTCGTGGTCAATTCCTCCCAGGGCGGCGGGAGCAAGGACACCTGGGTTCTGGATGAAGGGGAGGGCATATGCTGAGCCGCGTCGCCGATGCCTGCTTCTGGCTCAGCCGCTACATGGAGCGCGCCGAGGCGAACGCCCGCATCCTCGATGTGAACATCCAGCTTCTTCTCGACTTCGAGGACCAGAACGCCGGAACCATCCAGCAGCACTGGCTGCCGATTCTGGCGACGCTCGAGGACCAGGAGCTGTTCAACGAGATTTACGAGGGGATCTCGGGCGATGCCGTCATGGCTTTCGTGACGTTCGAAAAGAAAAACCCGCATTCGATCATCTCGAGCGTGACGTCCGCCCGCGAGAACGCGCGCATGGTCCGCGAGCAGATCTCCAGCGAGATGTGGGAGCAGCTCAACCGGCTCTACCTCTACCTCCTGAGGCCGGCCGCGCGCTCGGCGTTCGTCGACAGCCCGATCGATTTCTACCGCTCCCTCGTGGACAGCCTCCACTCGTTCCAGGGGATCACCGACGCCACGATGACCCACGGCGAGGGGTGGCAGTTCCTCCAGGCCGGAAAATTTCTCGAGCGGGCGGATTCGACCTCGCGCGTCCTGGACATCAAATACCACATCCTGCTGCCCTTCGGTGAGCAGGTCGGCGGCAACGTCGATATCACCCAGTGGATGGCCGTCCTCCGCTCGTGCAGCGCGATGGAGGCGTTCCTGAAAATCTCGCACGGCCAGGTCACGAGCTGGGGGGTCGCCCGGTTCCTGATCCTCCACGACACGTTCCCCCGGTCGCTCCGGTTTTGCGTGGACAGCCTGGACCTCGCCCTGCACCAGATCTCCGGATGCGACCGCGCCCACTTCTCGAACGAGGCCGAGCGCCTCTCCGGCATGCTCCGCTCGACCCTCGACTACACAAACATCGAAGCCGTTTTTTCCACCGGCCTCCACCAATACCTCGACCAGACCCAGCTCCGCCTGATCGAAATCTGCGACGCCCTCGTGAAAACCTACTGCCGCTGGCTCGGTGAGGAGTGATCCTCTCGATTACGGATTGGAGGGTGCAGATTTTAGAGGGGCACCACGGTGAGAATCAGCTTGGGGCGGAAGCTTTGGAGATCCCCGGCACAGTCCGAGGAATGGAACCGGTCTTTTCCGTTGACAAACGAATCCTCCTCTTTCAGCAGAAACCCGGTGTTGAGCTCGGGCTTTTGTGCCCACTCATTGAGGAAATCGACCTCGTCAAATGAGAAGACAACCGGGGCGGAGAGTTCGGTGCCAGTCTGAGCGGAAGCAACGGGCTGCTCGACATAGTCGACTCCGGCGGCAGCCAAACCGGCTTCTCCCGCCCACGGAGTAGCCGGGTCGGCTTTCAGGTTCCAGACGGCAGCGTCGGCCTGGGGCGAGTGATCTTTGGTCCCGGCCTTCCAGCCTTGGTTGGCGGTGGATATGCGATAGAGGAGTATTGTTTCGTTGAGAAAATTGTCGCCGTTCGGGCTCTGGGCCGATTTGGTCAGCACCAATTCGGCACCCACGATTTTCCCCTTGATGCCGGACAGGTCGAACCGGAGGAGTGCTCGGGCATTTTCACTCGTTGAGCCTCGCTCGTAAACGGCAAGCTCCGTGCCGCCGCCAAAGCATAGGTTGGAGGTGATCTTTCCTTTTTCCGGCCGGTAGGTGTCCGATATCCAGGTGTCCTCCACGCCCTGATACCCATCCAAGCCCTGCTGAAGGATGATGGTTTTTGTTTTCTCCGCAGGTGCCGCCAAGGAGAGGGCCAAAGTGGCAACAAGACCAAGCAGGAACAAGGGGAGGCATTTTTTCATAGAAGAGTTTTGGAGGAAGGTTTGCGGATTTTGGGCGGCGGAGCGGAGGATTCACGGATCTCAAGCTTCGGGGTAAGTTTTGCGCCGATTGGTGGGCCCTGAGGATTTTCAAAACGCTGCTTCAGGACGTTCACCGCCTCCTGTCCCCAGCTTTCCTCATCCACGCCCACTTCGGTGATGGACGGAACCAAAAAGGCGTTTTCGCGTTCCCGTCCAATCGAGGCAAGGCTGCAGGCGTCAGGCACTTTGAGGCCCGCTTCATGCAGCGCTCTCAACGCCCCGACAATGCCCTTCGCGCTCGATGTGATCAGGGCCGTGAACTCCAAACGACCCCGGGAGGCGGCCAGGTGATCTTTCAAACCCTTGTAGGCCTGGAGGAAGCTGCTCTCGCCGCGCGCGGTTCCGCAATCAATGACGAGGGGGTTCGCTAGATCGAAGAGGTTTGCGATATCCAGAAAGATTTCTGCTCTCAGGTCCCGGGCATGCATGGGAGGCTCGTTCGCCAGAAGGGCAATACGGCGGTGCCCGAGATCACGGAGATGCTTCACCAAAAGGCTCATATACCGGTGCTCATCACCTGTCACATAGTCGAGGTGAAGCGGTCCTCCAGACTGGCCATACACAAGAATCGGGGCGGACTGCTGTGCGAGCTGACTGTAGAACGAATTGCCCGTTTCAAAAATCGCCGACATCACCACGTGAGCGCAGGCTTTGGAATCCGGTTGGATCTCCGGATCGTTGCCGTGCAAGGGGTGACGCTTCACGAGCAGCTTCCATCCGGTTCCCGCGATGGCGTTCGCCAGGGAAATCTCCTTGATGTCCATGCTCACGGAGGGATATTGCGGGCGGTGCAGTTCGATGAAACGCACTCCCTTCTGGGGGTTCACGTATATGCCGCTTCCTTTTTTTGTCGTGAGCAAGCCCTCCGACTCCAGCCGGCGCAAGGCAACATTGATGGAATGCAGGCTGCCTCCATACCGGGCCTTCAATCCTCGAATCGATGGAAGCTTCTCGCCGGGAGCTTGAGTCTGCGTCTTCCGGCGCAAGATCTCAGTTATTTTGTCTGCCTGGTTCATGACTGTGTATCGGTGAAAAATTGGTGAATAGGAAATGGTTTCCGGCCGCGTTGTCCCTTCGGTGCCGCCCGGACTACCTGGCCCCGGGCGCTGGCAGAAACGGTCGGGTTCGTGCAGCCAACAGTTGGTAGCCGTCGGCGTTGAAATGGAAGCCGTCAGCCACAAACAGCTCGGGGCGGGGCTTGCCGCCGCCGTCCAAGGTCATGTCCGCGCAATCGACATATCCTAACAATGAGTTGCCGGCAGCATGTTCCCGGATCAGTTGGTTAAGCTTGTCACACTGCGGGAAGCGTCCGATGTGGGCGACGGTCGGACACAGGCCCAGATAGACGATCCGGGTTGCGGGCAACCTGGCATGCACCGTCGCGACGAACTCCAGATAATCCTTGAACACCTGCTCGGGCGGCTTTCCGGAGTTGATATCGTTGACTCCGGAACGCAGAACGATCAACCGCGGAGCGCATGGAAAGACAATCCGCGGGGCAAAGTGGGTGGCGTCGGCGATCTGGGAGCCGCCGAATCCATGATTGATCACCTTGTGTTCTGGAAAGTCGGCGGAAAGGGTCTTCCACAAGCGGATGGCGGAGGATCCGATGAAGAGGATCTCGCCCTTGGGCGGCGGCTGTGCTGCAGACTCGATCTCAGCGATTTCCTTCTCCCACTTTGCGGAGGTCCCGGCGACATTTGCAGCCAAGCAGGCGACGGGAATGAAAAGGGCGACGATCAGCGGAATCCCGGGATGGATAAGGACCATGGTGATGGATTGGTTGGCGGGGGCATGGGCGATTGGCCGGTTCTCCCATTTACCGATTCCAGCGGCCAGGGAGGGCGGTTTCACCGGGCGCTTCAGCCTGCGTCTTCCGGCGCAAGATCTCAGTGATTTTGTCTGCCTGGTTCATGAAAGCATATCGATACACTTTGTCATGCTTACTGCAAATTAATATTGATCGCATCGTATTGTTTGATATTTTTTGAAGCATGAACCCCGACACCCCTCAACATACCCGCAGGAATTCACTTGTTTCCCGCGCCTTCTCGTCCGCCACATCGACCTTCGTGAAATGCGCGGCGGTGATTGTCTCATTGGCGGCTTCCGCGACGGCGGCGGTCATCACACAGGACTCCGCTGATTCAGGCGGGGACAATCAGAGTAGTCTGGTTCAGGGAGCAAGATGGTCGAACCTGGAGCCCCCGAGTGCAGCGAATGACTATACCAGCACGCGCCTGATCCGCACTCCGACAGCAGGGTCCACAGGCGGGGCGAGCGCAACTTTCGCTGGAAATTCGCTCACTCTGAATAACATCGGACTGAACAGCGGACAGTTGTCGTTCAGGGGCAATAACACCACGATCATCACGATTAACGCTTTTACGTTGAATGGCACCGCCTTCATAGAGAATTCAATAAACTCAACCCAGCAAACATTATCCGGAAACCTCACGCTCGGTTCGCCGACCGTCGGGTTCAAGCACGCTTCATCCTCCGGCGGCATTACTGTCGCCTCGACGATTTCCGGAGCAGGGACTCTGTTGGTGACTAATACGAGTAATGCAACATATGCGGGAGTAACCCTCACGCACGCCAACAATACCTATTCTGGTGGCACGAGCGTCTCGGCCAATGGGTTCCTGAACGTGGCGGCGGACGGGGCGCTCGGCGGAGGCAATGTCACGGTTACCAATGCCAAGCTAACCCTTGGTGGAGGCAGTGTTCACAACTACATCGGCAATTCCGCAACACTGACATTTTCCGCAGGATTGGCCGCGAGCGCGATCAATCTCAATTTTTCAGGCACCGATACACTGGCTGGGATCAGCTTGAACGGGGGGACCAACTATTTGGCCAACGGAATTTATTCCGCTTCGGCTCTCAATACCCTGTATGGGTCCTCTGCGTTTACCGGTGCGGGAAATCTGCAGGTTGTGCCCGAGCCAGGTTCCGCGGCATTGCTTGGCCTTGGTCTTTTGCTCGTCACAGCTTTGGTCAGAAGGCAGCGCAGGGAGTAAAGACATCCACGAGGGAATGGCGGGAACCTTCTGCCCAGCGTGGAGCAGATCGGAATGCTCGATCCCGGCAAGGCCGATTTTCCCCCGGCAGCCGGAGCCCCGTGATTGGCAAACAACGGCCTTCCTCTCCACCATCCGCCGCGCAGCGCACCATTTTTCGATCGCCCATAGCGCATGCGGGATAACCCATCCAGCCCACCAGGGCAACCGGCAGCCAAAACGTGGAAGGCAGGGACCCTGACCTACACGGCAGCGGGGCTGGTCGTGCTCTTCGCCTGGCTGCTCGTGGGGGATTTTGCCTGGCAGCTCAAGGAGCGTTCGGTCGGCGCAACAGCGCAGCTCATCCTCAAGAAATTCGGAGCGGCGGACCTGCTGGTCGGGCTGTTGATCGGTTCCGTTCCGGCGGCGCTGGGGATGATCATCGGCCCGGTGATCTCGATGCGTTCCGACCGCTTCCGGAGCCGGTGGGGCCGACGCATCCCGTTTCTGCTGGTGCCCTTGCCGGTGGTGGTCCTCTCGATGGCAGGTCTCGCCTTCACCCCGACATTCGGCGGGTGGATCAACGAATGGCTCGGGGCGCGCTCGCCGGGGATGTCCGGCTGCGCCCTGCTCGCATTCTCGATTTTCTGGGTCTTCTTCGAGCTGGCAACCATCATCACCAACGCGCTCTTCGGCGCCCTGATCAACGACGTGGTTCCGCAGGCGGTCATCGGGCGGTTTTTCGCGCTCTTCCGCATCGTGAGCCTCATCGATGGCATCCTGTTCAACACGCTCCTCATCAAGCACGCCGAGGAGCACTTCTTCTGGATATTCATCGGCACGGGATTGATCTACGGGGTCGGTTTTACGCTGATGTGCCTGATGGTCCGGGAGGGCGGGTATCCCCCGCCGCCCGCACTCGACGGGACGAAGTCGGGAAGGTTCCGGGCACTGACCACCTATCTGCACGAATGTTACACGACCCCCTTCTACCTTTGGGTGTTTCTCGCATGCATCCTCTGCGCGCTCTCGTTCGGGCCGGTCAACTCCTTCAGCATTTTCTATGCAAAGAGCCTCGGTATCAGCATGGAAGACTACGGGCGATTCGTCGCGGCTTCCTATGCGCTCTCGCTTCTTTTGGCCTTTCCTCTCGGCATGTTGGCCGACCGCTTCCACCCGGTGCGAATGGGAATCGCCTGCATCGGGCTCTACGCGGCGGTTGCCTTCTGGGGTGCCGGCTTCGCTACCGGGCTCACAAGCTTCGGCATCGCCTTCGTAGGGCACACGGTCATCTCGGGCGCCTACCTCACTTCGACCGCATCGATCACCCAGCGGCTGTTCCCCAAGCTGAAGTTCGCGCAGTTCGCCTCGGCAATGGGCATCCTCCACGCCATCTGCAATGGAATCATGCCTCCCGCCGTCGGATTGTTCCTCGACCTCAACGGCCATGCCTACCGGATGACCTTCCTCTTCTCCGGCATCCTCGCCTCGCTCGGTTTCGCGGCGCTCCTGATGGTCCATCGCGGGTTCATCAGCCTGGGCGGGCCCCGCAATTATGTGGCCCCGCTCTGAAAATGCTCCAGCCTCATTCCTTCCATCAAAGTGCCTAATATGAACCAGCGAAACGAACGAGGACGGAAGCAATCCCGTGTGCCGGAATTTTAAGACGGACTTTTTGTCCTTGAGCCAGGGCGCTCATTTCATTCACCGGACGTTCAATCAGGTCGACTTCAACAGCGCTTTTCAACTTTCCAAACAGCTTGGGATTAAACTCTGCTGTCAGCGTCTGATCCTTTCCGGTTGGCTCAAAGAATGTCAGCACCAAGGCATTTTCATGATGGGCTTTTTTTATCCCGCTCAGGACGCAGGATGCAGGATTCAGCGAGACGAGGGGCATGCCGGCAGGCAACGTGCCCGTGTGAACATCCGTGCCAATAATCCGCAATGGATGGTTAAACGCCCGACCACTTCCAATGGCCTTTGCCACATTTAATTCACCGCTGAATGGCTCCAATGCGACGTGTATCTCGTGGCTTCCAATCTCCGGCAGCGGATCGGGATCATAGCTTGCCCGGATCAAAGTCAGCCGGAGGGTATTGCCATCAAGTGCATGGCCATGCTTGGAATCATTCAGCAGGAGCACGCCGGCTTTCTTGCCGCCAGCTTTCCCTGCAACTCCCGCCCACTGAAGCGCAGGGACTTCCTGATCTCGACTAAAGCGGCGCTCCTGAACGCCAAACGGAATCTCATAGGTGCCCTTGGCCTGCTCCAATGCCAGGGGGAAAGCCAGCCGGAGCGTTGGGATGCCGCTTTTACCCGTTCCGCGTTGAAACCAAGTGCCAGTCAAATGGATGTAAAGGCGCGGATCACCTGCCCGCAATTCATAGACCACCGTGAAGTCAGATTCACGGATGCGAAATGTCGCCTCAAAACTCACCTTGTAAGGGCCACCGGCCTTCCGCTTGTATCCCGTCATGACCGGGTATTCAATCGCACCATGATGATCAATAATCCATGACGTCATGCTATGAGGTACCTCCGTGGCGTATTCAAAAGCCGGGGAAGGTGCTTGGGGCGAAATCAACTCGACGCCGCTTTTCCGGTCAATCAACGAACGAATCCCCCCCGTCGCCATGTCGAACTCGACGCTTAGGAATTCATTTTCCAAACCTTCCTGCTCCCGCTCATTCCGAGCATACAAACAGTGATGGGTGCGTCCCAAATGCCGGACGGAGGGAGGCGTCGTTTCCGGAGTCATTTCCTCAATGATGGCAAACGTCGTGTATCCCAGGGCAGGGACCGTCACCGGCACCGCCAGCACCACAGCCTGATGCCCCCCGCGCCAGCTGTAGGAATCAATGACCTGCGCCGGGATCTTTTTCCCATCGGGATCTTGAAGCGAAAAAGATCTCTTTTCAAAAGCTACCAACTCCCCGGGAGCGGCGTTGTCCCAAATCTTGAATTCGATCACCTCACTCCGCTTGTAAGCCGTGGGATTGAAGATCATGAATGGACGGTTTCCATGCCCGCCGCTGCGTTCCGCCGAACTGATGGCGCCATGGCTGCCGTCAATGCCTGCCCCCGCCCCCACTCCCGATGAAACTCTCGATGCAGGCAGAGGCTCCTCCTTCTCTCCAACATAGGAGGAGGTGTCCACCTTGGAGGCAAAGTGCCTCAGGGTTTCCGTCTCCAAAATGCTCGTCGAAGCCATGACCTGCTGGAACAATCCATGCGCATGGGTCCGGGTGTCATGCACCCCCGATCCCGGCAGGATGTCGTGAAATTGATTGAACAGCACGTTCCGCCAGTTTTCTTCGAGATGATCGGACGGCACCGGGCGATTCCAGGCGGCCCATGAAAGCGCGGTGGCAAGTTCCATGTCCACCAAGCGGTTTTCTCCCAGGCGGTTGGCTTTCTTGATGAGCGTTTGTGTCGTGTAACAACCGGTGAATTCAAAGTTCAACTCTTCTTCAATCACCGGCAGCTTGGCCGCGACTTTCTCGAGTTCCTCGAAAAAGGTTTTTGCCTTGGAAAATTTCATCTCCGGAAAGATGGGCCAGGTCGCCATGTCACGTCCACGAAGCAAATCCCGGCGGGTGGGGCCGCCGCCGTGGTCACCCACTCCATAGACATACATCGCCACGGACAGATCGACTTCTTTCTTCATCGTGCGGACACAATTGAGCAGGTTTTCCGGATTGATCGTGCCATTGTAGCCCCCCGCCATATCGTTTCGGACAAGGACTTTCGCGCCATCGGGGGCCTTCCACCAAAAGGCGCACGGTTTCCTGGAAGTCTCGTTGCCGGGGCGGTGCAGATAGACATAGCGGACGCCACCCTGCACGAGATAGCTTGGCATCGTGGCCGGATGACCAAAAGTATCCGGACACCAGTCGATGGGAACGTCCTCCGGCCTCAGACCAAAGAGCTTCCGCATGTAGTCCCGTGTATATAGAAGATTCCGCGCCAGGCTTTCCGAACCCGACATGTTTTTGTCATTTTCCACCCAGTGGCTGGCGGCCACTTCCCAGCGTCCTTCCTTCACATAACGCGCAATGCGGGGAAGCATCTCGGGGTGGTATTTTTCAACAATCGCATAGATGCTCGCCTGGCTCTGGGTGAAATGAAATTCCGGGAATTCCTCCAAAAGCTTGAGGACCGTCGTGAACGAATCATTCACAATCGCCACCGTCTCCGGCCATGACCACATCCAGTTCATGTCGATATGGGCATGCCCGACGAGGTGAATTTTGTATGACTTTGCCATTGCAGTCAAAGGAGCCAGAATTTTCTCGGCCGCCCGGACCGCGGACTCAATTCTTGAGATTTCCCCGGACAGGGAAGCCTTGTGAACCAATTGCCCAGCTTTCTCAATCAACGGCTGCCAGGCCTTCGCTTTCGTCGGATGCCATTCGATCAATTGCTGCGTAAATTCCAATTCGGCGTTAATACGCTCGATCCAATCTGCCGCAATATTCTGCGTCCTATTGAAGGATTGTTTAATCTGGATGATGTGGTTCTTCATTTGTTGCAAGTGCTAACATGACTGGCTCATTTATCAAGGCATATCGATACACTTTGTCATGTTGTATGGAAATATACATTGATCGTATCGTTTCTTATCATAGGTTGTGAAACATGAAAGCCAGCAATTCGGCGCTTGATGCCGCAGGACCGAAGGTGTCCGGCTTCACACTGGTTGAGCTGCTCTGCACCATCGCCTTGGTGGCGATTCTCGTGGCCATCCTTTTTCCTGCCTCCTCCTCTATCCTTGCCAGAACCAAGCAAACCCGCTGCGCCGCGCAATTGCGTCAGGTCCATCAGGTCATCGCGCTCTACGCCAACGACCACGACCAGTATTTTCCGCCGACATACGGCAGCCTGGTTGACCCGTCCGCCACATGGTGGTGGTATCAGGAGACCTCCCCGCTGGCGGCCTATATTGACGCCGCGTCCTGGGCAACGATAACGATCTGTCCCTTGAATCGAACCAAGGAGGTGGTGCCTTCGAAGAGCCACGTCAAAGGCTATCCCTACGTCGTGAACTACAATGTCATGGCCACGACCGGAAACAGCTACAAGCTGCGGAAAGGGGCGTCCATTCCCGCGCTGTCGACGATTGTCCTCATGGCGGATTCCGTGCCCGGCAGCTCATGGGGTTGGGGCTTTGATAACACGGATCCCGCGAATCCCACCTTTGGCGGCTTTCCCCGGCTGTCCAACGCTCATCAGGGAAAAGCCAACATCCTCTGGTGTGACGGCCATGTGACCTGGCAGAGCCTGAACACACTGGTTCCCAAGAACTCCATGAACATCAAGCTCAAATACTAGCCGGCCGCCCCATACAACCTCATGTCCGCACGCTCAATCGCTTCCGCCTGTTTCGCTGTCCCGGCCGCAATCCTGTTCACGTCCGTTTGCTCGCTCGCGGCGGACTATTACGTCAATGCCGCCTCCCGTGGAAGCAGCGGGGCGGGCCTCGAACCCGGAAAGGCATTTGGCACCATCCAGGAGGCCTGCGATGTGGCCGCGCCGGGCGATGTGGTGCATGTGGCACCGGGCGTGTATTTTGAGAATATCCAGCTCAAGAACGCGGGACAGCCCGGTCGGCCCATTACCTTCCGGGCCAGCGATGGGAAACAGGGAAGCGTGACCGTCACAGCCGCGCGCGAGGATATCCGGAAGAAAAGCGTTTCGTGGGAGATCGTTGATCCCGCCTTGAATCTCTACGCGATTCCGCACCCGGCGAAGCCTTCCCGGGTTTTGTATGATGGCGTCGACCTGCTGCCCTACCCGGATCTCGAAAGTCTTAAGAAATTTCGTTTTGCCGCGGGATATCCAGGCACTTTGCATGGCTTTGCCTTTTCCAATGGCACGCTCTACGTGCGGCTGCACGCTTCGGGGCGATATGGAAGCCTCGATCCCAACGAGCACACCATGGCGGTTGCGCCGGCCGGCAGCGGATCCAGGGGGGCCGCTGCCCAGATCAAGGGGCCTCGCGACTACATCTGGGGAGTGGTCACCGGCGGGCCCTCGCATGTCATTTTGGACGGGTTCACGTTCGAGACGCCCGGCATCGCGGCGATCTATGCGCCGGACGGCGACGTGACCGTGCGCAATTGCTGGTTCGTGGGATGCCGCTCGGGAGTGGCCGGCCGCCCGGTGGTCCCCGACAGCACAAAAAATACCAACCGTGTCACCGTTGAGAATTGCGACTACCATCAGTTCCCAGCTTTTGACGATATGAAGGAGGTGATCGAACTGCACCGCAACGATCCCTGGCGGGCTGACGGCAAGCAGCTCAAGCAACGCATCTATTGGTGGCAGCGCAAGGGCGACCAAGAGGGCGATGGGATCAGCTACACCACGACGTATGAAGCCGGCATGGCGACCGACATTGGAAATGACTGGGTGATCCGGCGCTGCCATGTTCACGACGCCTTGGAAGCCCTCTCCATGTGGGGTGTCGATCTCAGCACAAATTTGCAGGTCTATGAAAACCGCTTCGAGCGCCTGATCGACAATGCGATCGAGGCAGAAAACCGGGCGGTCAATCTGTCGTTTCATCACAACGAGATAGTCGATGTCTTTGAGCCGTTCTCCTGGCAGCCGCTCAGAGCAGTGCCTTGGCCGGGCCCGATCTATATTTACGAAAATCTTGTGCTCACAACACCCCCCATCCAGGGACTCTGGAAGAAGACCGGCACCGTTCCCGGAGTGTGGAAGCTGGGTGCCTCGGAGCGCAACTGGCAAAGGACGGACATCAAGCTCGATCCCCATGAACCGGTGCGCGCACCGGGCGAGGGTTTTCTTGCCTTCAACAATACCGTCATCTGTCCCGGCAGCGTGGCCATCACCCGCATCCAGTCGCCTTCCCGATTCTTTGAAAACTTCTTCCTCTTTAACAACGTCTTCGTGCTCGATGATCTGAGCGCAAATCCGGCCGACCGCTTTGCCAACATCGGGTTTGCCGCAAACGTGGGCGTCTTTCTCGCGCCCCAGGATCCGGCCACCGCAGCGGCTTTCACCGCGAATGACGGGGTCCTTCTGCCCACCGTGGAGCAGATCGGAATGCTCGATCCCGGCAAGGGCGATTTTTCTCCCGGCAGCCAGAGCCCCGCGATCGGAAAACAACGGCCTTCCTCACCCCCATCCGCCCTGGCAAACGCCGGAGCCATCGTGGCAGGCAAGGCATGGACCCTTCCGCCCGTCGGGCCGCAAGCAAGAGGGAAGTAGATCAAATCACACACCAAAAAACCACATATGAAAAACAAACCAACATCGTTAACCCTCCTGGCCGCCGGCCTCGCCACCCTCGCCTTGTGCTCGATAAATCTGAGAGCCTCATCTCTTCCCGAGGAGGCCATCGGATGGTGGACCTTTGAAGGAAACACCTCGGGGACAGGCAACAAGAATCTCGTCGCCGTCGCACCGGAAACCTCAAAGCTGGCCCCGGTGGTTCCGGTGGCCTTCGAGCCCGTCTCGGGGATCGGAGCGGGAAATGCCGGCCAACAGGCGGTGAAGCTCGACGGGAAAAGCGTGCTCAAGACGAACGACCCGACCCTTCGCCTGCCCGGTGCCCAGACATGGTGGCTGCGGGTCAAACTGAATTCCATACCTGCCGGGGACGTGGTGCTGATGTCGCGGAGCCGCCCCCTCGACGGGTCCCGCGGCCTGGCCCTCCAGTTGCTCGACGGCCGGCTTGTGGCCCTCGCCTCGACCGACGGAGTCGCCTACGATGGCACCTTGAAGGATTTGAACTCCGCTCCGCTCGCGGCGGGAAAGTGGTATGACATTGCGATGAGATTTGACCCTTCCAACCGCTTGCGGGTGGATGTTTACGATCCCTCCACCGGGAAGCTGGTTCAAACCCAGGAGATCACTGTCGGCGTGCCCTCCTCCGTCCAAAAAGCCAACAATATTGGAAGCGGCTATCTTCAAATCGGCTCGATCAACAACGGCAGCGCAGGCAGCGCCTGGAGCATCCCCGACGGGCTGATTGAAGCGGCCGGGGTCTGGAATCGTTCACTCACCGACGCGGAAGTGGCGGGTCTTTCCACAAAAGCGGGCCAGTAGCGCCGTGGAAGCCGCAAAGCCCAACTGCGCTCTCATTGGCCTGGGGGGGTTCGGACGCCAGCATTTCCGAACCCTTCGCAGCTTGGAGAAGGCGGGCCGGATCCGACTGTCGGCCATCTGCGATCCCAATGCCCGCGGTGTCCCGGATGTTCAGGACGAACTCCCTTCTCTCAACGTGAGAATTTACGACGACTGGGAACAGATGTTGTCCTGCGAGCCGGACCTGACGGCGGTCACCATCGCCGCACCGATCCCGCTGCATTATCGGATGGCAAAGGCGTGCCTCGACAGCGGCCTCTTTGTCTACTTGGAGAAACCTCCGGTTCCGCTTCTCGAACAACTCGATGAGCTGATCGCCGCCGATGCCCATCAACGGATTTCCGTGGGATTTCAGATGATCCACTCGAAATGGAGCCGTCAGATCAAGAACTGGATCATCGACGGGGTTCTGGGAGAATTGACAGAGATCCGTGCCGGGGCCTGCTGGCCGAGATCGGACGGATATTACAACCGCGCAAAGTGGGCAGGCCGCATGGTCTTGGATGGCGAACCCGTCTTCGATGGCCCAGCCACCAATGGCTTGGCTCACCTCATTCACAATATCATGTTCTTTGCGGGTGGAAGCTTTGAAACATTCGGGTCCCCCATTGAAGTTCAGGGCGAACTCTATCGGGCTCGTCCGATTGAAAGCTATGACACCGCCTGCCTCCGAGGCAGTTTTGAGTCCGGCGTGCAATTCTCGGCCGCCTTGACACATGCCAGCGAGAAGATGCTCGACTTTGAAGTCCATGTGATCGGAAGCAAAGGTTGGGCCAGGGTTTCACAAGGCGGGAAGATGTTGGAAAGTCATCTCGGATCAGCCCGGTGCACTGCCGACGCCGAGATCGAGGACGCTTACTGTGATTTCTTCGATTATATCGGTGGCAACAAGACGCGTCCGGCAACTCTGCTTCGAGACACACGTGGCTATTCGCTGGCCACGAACGCGGCGCTCCTCTCCTCTGAAGGGATCCACTCTATCGCCCTATCCCATTTCAGTCAGGTCGGAGATGGCGGTGCCTATTCGATTCGGGATATTCACGGACTCATCACTGATTCGCTCCAGACTCCGCAGCTCTTCTCCGAGACACAAGTGCCTTGGGCTGTAAAATCCCATGTCGTCCGCACTGGCTGTTTGGCCCGGCCGGAGGCGTGTTCCTCACTCCGCAAGATTCTTGGGCAAAAAGCAACATGCGGGTCAGAGTGGTCTGACCAGATCGAGGCTTCTCTAGTCCCGTGCTGAAGATCTTCTGCTTTTGCTTTCTGCTGTTTCACCATCCCCATCTGGAACACCCCGCGATCTTGGAGACTACGCCGAAAAAGCACCTCGCCCCGCCCCTCCGACAGACCCGAATTCTTTGAAAAAGAATCTGGATGTCATAAAATATTTTTACGGCTTGGCTAGTTTTTTGGGCTTCGGGGGTGACGACAAGGATAAATAAGATCCGCTCGCGCATCTCCGGAAGTTGCAGAGCACAGGGGGAACGGGCGTCCCGCCCGTTAAGAGACTGGAAATCGCATCGGAGTGATATGCCTCACACGGGCGGGACGCCCATGCCCCCTTGGAAGATTCGCGATGTTGCACCTTGCGGAGATGCACCCTCCACCTCTAGGGCCGGAATCCCGCCCTTTACCGCAACCAGGTAAGGATCTAGCATCATGCAGATGCCCGAGATTCCAGACATCCTCAAGGCGCTCATCGCCATTGTCGTGCTGATCAACCCTCTGGAGGGAATCCCGCTCTTTCTCGCGCGGACCTCCGCGATGACCGACGCGTTGCGTCTCGGAGTCGCCAAAAGGGCATCGCTGACCGTCCTCGCGCTTCTCCTCGGTGCCATGGCCGGGGGGAAGGGCATCCTCTATTTGTTCGGAATTCAGATCGCCACGTTCACCATTGCCGGCGGCATCATCATCCTCCTGATCGCGCTCAAAATGGTGCTCGCTCCACAAAAGCCGGATGATTCTCCGGCCGAGGGCAGCGGCGATATTGCCATCGTTCCGCTCGGAACCCCGCTTCTGGCCGGCCCCGGTCCGATCAGCAGCGTCATCGTTTTCTCCAGCAAGGGCATCGGCCAAGGTGGTTCTATTTGGATCAGCGATGTGATTCTGCTTCTGCTCATCGCGCTGGCCGCCGCGATCACCTATTTTTCCCTGAGGATGGCCCTTCCGGTCGGCAGGTGGCTGGGGCAGACAGGAATCAACGTTCTCACCCGCCTGGCCGGGATCCTCGTCGCTGCCATCGCCCTCCAGATGATTTTGAGCGGGCTGCTCGTGACATTTCCCGCTTGGAAATGACAAGGTCCTCTTTGCCATGAAAGAATCCTCACAAGCCCTGGGTGCCGGGTTGCCTGCCGTTCTTCTGGGCGGGTTGCTCCCGGAAACATCCGGGCGCACTCTCGACGAGATCCAGTCCGTCTGGCGCGAGCGCGCCGCCACGCTATTTTCACACCGCCACAAACCAACTCAACAACGCAGGCGTCGAGAAACACGCCGACTTCTGGGACGTCACCGAGGAGGAATTCGATTTCGTCCTCAAAATCAACCTGCGCGGCACATTCTTCCTCACCCACGATTTCGTGAACCACCTCCGCGAGACGAAGCGCCCGGGAAAAATCATCAACATCAGCTCGGTCCACGAGGAACTCCCGTTCCCGCACTTCTCGACCTACTGCGCGAGCAAAGGGGGGCTGAAAATGCTCTGCCGCGATCTCGCGATCGAGCTCGCCCCGCTCAATATCACGATCAACAACATCGCGCCAGGAGCGATCCAGACCCCGATCAACACGAAGCTGCTCAACTCTCCCGACCTGCTCAAAGCCCTGCTCTCGAACATCCCGCTCAACCGCCTCGGAACCGGCTCCGATGTCGCCGGAGTCGCCGCCTTCCTTGCGTCCCCGGATGCCGATTACATCACCGGCACGACGGTCATTGTGGACGGCGGACTGCTCTGGAATTACTCCGAGCAGTAAAGTTCCCATGAGCAACTCCCTGCCGATCTACGATCTGGACGAGGAGATCGTTTCCGCGCTGACCTCCGGGAACCGGCTCGTCCTCCAGGCGCCGACCGGCTCGGGAAAATCCACGCAGGTCCCGCAGATCCTGATCGACGGCGGAGTTCCGGGCCGCGGGCGCTGCGTGATCCTGCAGCCGCGGAGGCTGGCGACGCGGATGCTGGCTGCGCGGGTGGCCTCCGAGCGCGGCGTGAAGCTCGGCGGCGAGGTGGGATACCAGATCCGGCTCGACAATGTTTCCTCGGCCGCGACCCGGATTCTTTTTGTCACGGAGGGGATCCTTCTCCGCCAGATGCTGGCCGATCCGGAGTTGAGGGGCATCTCCACAGTCATCTTCGACGAGTTCCACGAGCGGCATCTTTACGGCGACATCAGCCTGGCCCGCGCGCTCACGCTGCAGGAAACGGCGCGTCCGGATCTGCGGATTGTCGTGATGTCCGCGACCCTCGACCGCGCCGGGCTTGCGGATTATCTCTCGCCCTGCACGACGCTGCAGTCGGAGGGGCGGGTTTTTCCGGTCGATGTGGAATTTCTCTCGCATGATCCCAAAGACGATTCGCCCTGGGAACTCGCGGCGGATGCGGTGGCGGACAATTTCGAGCGCACCGAAGGGGATATTCTCGTCTTCATGCCCGGCGCCTACGAGATCAACCGGACGATCCGGGAAATCGGCGGACGGCTCGGAAACCGCTGCGTGATTTTCCCGCTGCACGGCGAGCTTCCGGCCTCGGAGCAGGACCGCGCGGTCAGCCGGACATCCGCCCGCAAGGTCATCGTCTCGACAAATGTCGCCGAGACGTCGCTGACGATTGACGGCGTGACTTTGGTCGTGGACTCCGGGCTCGCACGCGTGGCCCGCTACGATGCCCATCGCGGGATCAACACGCTCCTCATCGAAAAAATCAGCCATGCCTCGGCGGACCAGCGGGCGGGCCGGGCGGGGCGGACCGCCCCGGGCGTCTGCATCCGGCTTTGGACAAAGCGCGACCACGAGCGGCGGCCCGAGCGCGAGGTTGCGGAAATCAAGCGGCTCGACATGGCGGAGACGGTCCTCACTCTCAAGGCGGCGGGCATCGAAGATCTGGCGAATTTCCGCTGGATCGAGCCGCCCGAACCCCAGGCGCTGGCGCGGGCGGAAACATTGCTCGACGATCTCGGGGCCACGCACGGCGGCAAGGTCACTCCGACCGGCCGCCGGATGCTGAGCTTTCCGGTCCACCCGCGCTACGCCCGGATGTTCCTCGCGGCGGAGGAGCTCGGCTGCGTGCGCGCCGCCGCGCTGATCGCCGCGCTCACGCAGACCCGCTCGATGCTCATGCGCGCAGACAAAAAAATCGAGGAGGAGCGCGCCGAGCTGTTCGGCACCGGGGTCTCGGATTTCCAGGTTCTCATGCGGGTCTTCTCGTATGCCAAGCGCAAGGACTTCCGCGCGAACGAATGCCGGTCGCTGGCCATCCATGCGGATTCCGCGCGGCAGGTCGGCAAGCTGTTCGAGCAGTTCCTCGATATCGCGCACGCCGAGTCCCTGAATATCGATTCGGCCCCCGCCTCCGACGAGGCGATCGCGCGCTGCATCCTCGCCGGATTCGCCGACCACGTCGCGCGGCGCAGGAGCGAGGGGACACTCGTTTGCGATATTGTTCACGGGCGGCGGGGCATGCTCGCCCGCAGCAGCGTGGCCTCGCACAGCAATCTTCTCGTCGCGGCGGAGATCACCGAAGTCGAAGGCCGCGACGGGGACGCCCGGGTTCTCCTGAACCTCGCCACCGAGATTGAGGAGGCCTGGCTGCACGAGCTGTTTCCCGACGATTTTTCCGACACGACCGAATATTTTTTTGACTCCAGCCAGAAGCGCGTGGTGATGCGGCGCGCCAAAATGTTCCGCGACCTCCTGCTGGAAAACCAGGACCGCGACGCCGAGCCGGGGCCGGCTGCCGCCTCCTGCCTCGCCGGGGAGGTGCTGTCCGGCGAGCTGCGCCTGAACGGTTGGGACGATGCCGTCGAGCAGTGGATCCACCGCGTCAATTTTCTCTCCCGCCTGCTCCCGGAGCAGGGGATTCCCGCGCTGGGAGCCGACGAGCGGCACCACATTATCCTGCTCGTTTGCGACGGGGCGACCTGCTACCGCGACATCAAGGACTCCCCGGTCCTCCCGCACGCCCGCTCGCTGCTCACTCACGCCCAGCAGCAGCTCGTGGACAAACACGCCCCCGAACGGCTCCCGCTTCCCGGTGGTCGCAAGGCAAAGATCACCTATGCGGAATCCGCCGAGCCCTTCCTCTCGGCGCGCATCCAGGACCTCTACGGGGTCGATGACGACATCAAAATCGCCATGGGCCGTCATGTCCTCACTCTCCACATCCTCGCCCCCAGCCATCGCCCGGTCCAGGTCACAAAAAGCCTGCGGTCGTTCTGGTCCGAAACCTATCCGAAACTCAAACAGCAGCTCCAACGCCAATACCCGAAACACGAGTGGCGGTGAGGATTTCCCGTCCCTTTGCCTTTCGGCGAAGATGATGATCCACTGAATGTTTAAATTATAGGCCTGACCCCTTTCTGTCTCGCTCTCGATGATGCGCGCGCGTTGACGCTTCTTGATTTTGCTCCTCCTTGGGGCCACAATCCCGGCGTGGCTCAAGCAATCATGGATCCCGAGGAGGTGCGTCGCTTCGCGAGCGAGCTCAAGCGCTTCAACGACGACGTGCAGGGCCGCGCCTCCGCCCTGCAGGCGCGGTTCACCGCGCTGGGCGGCTCGTGGCAGGATCAGGAGCACGACAAATTTTCCGAGGAATTTGTCACGACCATGAAGGTATTGAGAAAGTTCGTGGAGGTATCCGAGAAGCACACGCCGTATCTCCTGCGCAAGGCGCAGCGGATCGAGCAATACCTCGACCAGAGGTAACCCCATGGCGGATCAGGCCCATATCACCTCGTTTGATGCGCTCGAAATTTTTCGCGTAAACCTGGTCCTTTTCCTCAACAAGGCGCGTGTCCAGGTGGACGAGGCCGGCGGCGGGATCCGGCGGATGCAGGGATGGCTCCAGAACGACCAGCGGCTTTATTGGGAGCGGGAAATCCGAGTGAGGCGCCGGGCGTTGGACCAGGCCGAGGCCGAGCTCCTCAATGCCAGGATGTCCAGCCTCCGCGATAATCTTTCCGTGGAAATGATGGCCGTGCGGCGGGCGAAGAAGGCGTTCGCTGAAGCGGAGGAAAAGCTGCAGAACGTAAAGCGTTGGTCTCGCAACTTCGAGTCCGGCATCGCGCCGCTGGCGAAGAAGCTGGAAAGCCTCCGGGGCGTCCTCGACCACGAGCTTCCCAAGGCCGTCTCCTATCTCCTCGAGGTGCAGAAAGCCCTGGAGTCCTATGCGGAGACCGGAACGCCACGCGATGTGAAAAGCCCTCCCCCGGTGTCGGAAGAAAAGGCCTTGGCCCCGGCAACAACCCCGGCGGCGCAGCCATGAGCGCTTCTGGCGGCGGCGCGGTGCTCATCCAGGCCATGAAGGAGCTTTCTGCGGAGTGGGATCAGGCTCGTTCGTCTTGGCGCGACGCGAAGAGTCTGGAGTTCGAGGGAAAGTATCTGGCCGAGCTGCCGCAGCACATCCGGCGGGCAGCGGAGGCCATGGAAGAAATCGAAACCGTCTTGAGAAAGGTTCGAGCCGATTGTGAATAGCCCCGTCGAATTGCAGGTCCACCGGAGCCTCGACCTGATGGCGGGGTTGAAGGACACCGCCGCGGACTTCGCGCAAAAGGAATCCCAGCTCACCCGCGACCTCAGGCTCCGCCGCCTGGCGGAAACCCGGAAGCACCGCGAGGAAACGGAGAGGGTGGAGAACAGGCTCGCTGACGAGACCTCGAAGGCTGAGGCGCGATTTGCGGAAAACGAAGCGCGTATCCGGGCGGTTTACAACGGGCGCCGGAGCCGGATTGAAAAGGCCCGGCGGCGGAGCGTGGAGGATTTGAAGAGCCAGGCGAAGCGGGCGAAGGACCGGTTCCTGATGGATCTTCAGATGCGCCACCTCGGCGCCACACGGAATCTCCCCCTTCAGCTGAAAGCCGGGGACGAGAGCTTTGCCGCGTTCTCGGGAGAGATGGCGGCCCGGCAGGCGGATTTCGTGAAGCTGGAGCGTCGCGTGCGCGGCGCCTTCCGCGGCTGCGAGGATTATTTACGCCTCCTCCGGCATCCGCGCGAGGTCACGGTGACGGTCGCGGGCGACCAGAAGAAAATGTTGGAAGACGTTTGCTCCCACCTTCAATCCCTCGAGGGGGAGCTGCTCGTATTCCGCCGGGAATTCCTGCCGAAGCTGTTCAGCTTCCTTCCCCTCTACGCCGCCATTCCTCTTGTGATCTTGATCTGCGCCGCAATCGGGTTTTGGCCTGGCGCCGGGACCATGGCGCTCGCGGGCGTGCTGGCCGTCGTGTTGACGGCGGGGCTTCTCGTCCTCCATCGCCTGGGGAACACCCGGTCCGTGGACGCTGCGGGGCGCTTGGTTGATGAGCTGGTGCAAACGCGAAGCCTGATCACCGCCTCCTCGTCAACAGCGAAGGTCAGACACGATGCGGCCCGCCGCAGGCTCCAGAGGGATTATGACCGGCTTTGCGTTGAAGTGAACGCGCAGTGGGCAAAGGCCGATGAAATGGAGGGGCCGTTTACCGAGGAAATCCGGAAAAAAATCGATGGCCAGGCCCCCCGGCTGCTGGAAATGAACGAGCGCCTTTTTGTTCCGAAACTGCAGCGCCTCGAGGCCGCCCGCGCCTCCGGGCTCGCGGAAATCCTGGGCCGGGCGGAGGCCAAAAAGGCGGAGATCTCCTCCTTGTTCAACGCCGCTCAGGCCGCTCTCGACGCGGAGGATGCGGACCGATGGTTAAAACTCGAGGCCGGGTGGAAGGATACGATGGTCCCTCTCTACCGGACCCTCGATGCCATGAACGAGCGGCTCGCCATCTTTTCGCCGGCATGGGACGCCCGGTATGTCGAAAGCTGGACGCCGCCGGCGGAATTTCCGCCCGGCGCGAAGTTCGCTTCCCTGCACCTGGACCTTGTCGCACCCAAGGATTCCCGCCTGGCCCTGCCCGGGCCCGCGCAGGTTTCCATCCCGCTCGCGCTGACCTTCCCCTCACGGGGGGCCCTGCTTTTCGAGACATCCGATTCCGGAAACCCCGCGGTCGTCGGCACTCTCAACAACATCATCCTGCGACTGCTCTCCACGACCCCCCCGGGCAAGCTGTCCTTCACGATCATCGATCCCGTCGGCCTCGGCCAGAGCTTTTCCGGGCTCATGCACCTGGGCGACTACGAGGAAACCCTCATCAACCGGCGCATCTGGACGCAGCGGGACCAGATCGAAGAACGGCTCGCCGAGCTGAACGAGCACATCGAAAAAGTCATCCAGATGTATCTGCGCAACGAATATGCGACGATCACGGAATACAACGCGCAGGCGGACAGCGTGGCGGAGAAATACCACTTCCTCGTCGTCGCGGATTTTCCGGCGAACTTCAGCGAGACCGCGGCCAAGCGCCTGCAGAGCATCGCGGCTAGCGGGGCGCGGTGCGGCGTCTTCACGCTGATCCACTGGGACAGCCGCCAGCCGCCGCCCGACGGTTTTGTCCCCGACGAGCTGAGAAAAAACAGCGTCTGCATCCGCGGCGAACGGGATGGATGGGTCTTTGTCAACGAAGGGGTCAAGGTGGCGGAGGAGCTCGCGTTTGATCAGCCTCCAGCGCCCGGCCTCGCGGTCGAGCTGGTCCACCGCATCGGCAAGAGCAGCATCGACTCGAACCGCGTGGAGGTCCCGTTCGCGCAGATCGCGCCCGGGGATTCCGAGCTGTGGTCGAACGACACGACCGGCGAGCTCCGGATCCCCATCGGCCGCACCGGTGCCACGAAGCTCCAGTATCTCGCCATCGGCAAGGGCACCCGGCAGCACGCCCTCTTCGCCGGCAAGACGGGGTCCGGGAAATCCACTCTCTTCCACGTGATCATCACCAACCTCGCGCTGTCGTGCAGCCCGGACCAGGTGGAGTTTTACCTCATCGATTTCAAGAAAGGCGTGGAGTTCAAATGCTACGCCACGCACCGGCTCCCGCACGCGCGGGTCGTGGCGATCGAGAGCGACCGCGAGTTCGGGCTCAGCGTGCTCCGCCGGGTGGACGACGAGCTGAAGCGGCGCGGCGACATGTTCCGCGCGCTCGGCGTTCAGGACGTCGCCGGATACAAAAAGGCGGGCGGTGCCGGCCCGATGCCGAGGACGCTTCTCATCATCGACGAGTTCCAGGAATTTTTTGTCGAGGACGATGAGATCGCGCAGACCGCCTCGCTGCTTTTCGACCGCATCGTCCGGCAGGGCCGGGCCTTCGGCATCCACGTGCTGCTGGGATCGCAAACCCTCGGCGGCGCCTACACGCTGGCCCGCGCCACGCTCGGCCAGATGGTCATCCGCGTCGCGCTGCAATGCAACGAGGCCGACGCCTACCTCATCATGGACGACAACAACCCCGCCCCGCGCCTGCTCTCGCGTCCGGGCGAGGGGATCTACAACGATGCGGCGGGCGCTATCCATGGAAACAGCCCGTTCCAGGTCGTCTGGCTGCCGGACGACGTGCGCGACGTGCAGCTGGAGAAAGTCCACGCCCTGGCGGAACAGCGCGGCTTCGGAGATGCGGGACCAATTGTCTTTGAAGGCAACGCGCCTGCCGATATCCGCGAAAATGCCAC
>Ga0247840_10003679_pt1 | contig 25538 bp, 20 predicted proteins | sample LaCruzMarch2015__FD_192404 | JGI IMG/M metagenome (GOLD analysis project Ga0247840, IMG submission 192404) | Freshwater microbial communities from meromictic Lake La Cruz, Castile-La Mancha, Spain - LaCruzMarch2015_17m | ecosystem: Environmental > Aquatic > Freshwater > Lake | place: Spain...
CTCCACGTGCACGATTTCCTTCTCCTCACTTTCGCTCCTCACATAACGGTAGCCTTTTATCCCAATTTTCACGGCTCTCATCCTGCCTCCTTTCCTCCCTCATCCCCATTGTTTGATGGAGAGCCGAAATTCCCGACTGCCCGCCGTCAATCTTGTTGTCGGTCACTGAACTCAGATTTCGGGACACTCCCTTCGCAAATCACACGAAGCCGAGCAACGGTTGATTCACTCCGCCTTTTTCAGAAGCTTTTCAAAGTCTTCGAGAACCTTGCGCGGGCCGACATAGTCGCCGTTGACATAAGACTCGGCGACCGGTTTTCCGGCGGCGTCAAAAATCACGAGGCTCGGGATTCCCAGCCCTCCTTTTCCGACGATGGGATTTCCCATCTTGATGGAGGCAAATTCCAGTGCGGGCCAGGGCATTTTGTCATCGGTCATGTACTCGGCCATTTGATCGGCGGAGCGGTCCGCGCTCACAAAAACGAGCTCGAACAATTCCGACTTCGACCTGTTGCGCTTATACCATTTCACGAGATCCGGAGTGAACGCCCGGCAGGGCCCGCACCAGGAGGCAGAATAGTAGACTGCTAGGAATTTTTTGGCGGCGAGGGAGCTGGAGTCGAAGGGAACGAGCTTCTTCCCTTCCAGGGCCACGAGGTGGGAAAGCTTCGCGCCGATGACATTTTCGATTTTGGGCGCCGGGGCAGGAGTCGGGGTGGCGACTACCGAAGCGGGTGTCGGGGTAGCTGCAGCCGCAGCTGCCTGAAGTCTTGCCTGATATGCATCGCGGGCGGTCTTCACGGCAGCGGATTTGACGAGCAGATCGGTTTCAGCGCCGGATATTTCCCGGAGCGAGCCACCGACATCCACGGTCACTTTTTCAACACCGACAGTCATGACAGGATACTCCCGGCCGGCCGGAAGCTTGATAGTGCCAGATGTCTTCCCGGCAATAATCACGGGGGCTTCTATCGGGACAGCCACAACCACGGTTTTCGGCCAAAGCATGCGGTCGGCGGAAATGGATTCCTGCGTCATCTCCTGCCCGAAAACAATGGAGGCTGCGATCATAACAACCAACCCCGAAAGGAAGGATTTCATGCGACCACATCTAGCCCAGTCGGGATCGGGTGGGCAATTTGCAAAACAGATATCTTTTGATGTGGGATCAGGCTCCTGGTCGGGATGGCAGGTTCACCGTGAATGTGCTTCCTTGTCCCGGCTCGCTCACGACCTGGATAGTTCCGCCGTGAGCATCGATGACCGCCTTGGTGATCGCGAGGCCCAACCCCGAGTGGCCCTTGGCGGATGAACGGGATTTGTCGGCCCGATAAAACCGCTCGAAGACGTGTGGAAGATCCCCCGGCGGGATCCCCTGCCCGGTGTCGGATACAGAAAGCGTCACCGCGTCGGTCCCGCTGGCCAGCGTGATCCTCACACTGCCACCGGGCCGGTTGTATTGAATGGCATTGCCGATGAGGTTGCTGACCGCCCGCGCGAGCTGGCCGCAATCCCCCTGGCACCGTGCGGGCGCAAGATCCAGAACGATGCGGACGTCCCGATCTGCGGCAACCGTTCCGAGAAGTTCGCCCGTTTCCCTGACGATGCGATCCAGATCGCAGGGTTCTGTGGTGGGCTTTGTGGAATCCAAGCGGGCAAGCGTGAGAAGATCCTCAACGATCCCGCGCATCCGGCCGGCGGCCCGCTGGCAGGCTTCGAGGTATTCCCGGTATTCGCCGGCCGGCCGCTCGCGGGTCAGCGCGCTCTGGGTCTGTGCAAGGACAACTGCCACGGGCGTTCGCAATTCGTGGGAGGCGTCCGCCGTGAACCGCGCCTGACGTTCAAACGCCCCCTGAAGCTCGGCAAACGTGTGGTTGAGATCGCGCGCGAGAAGGCCCAGCTCGCTTTCCGTGTCGGCCGTGTGAATCCGCATGGAGAGGTCGCCTGCAGAAATCCCCGCGGCGGCGGAGCTGATGTCGCCAATCGGCTGGAGCGCGCGTGAGGCGATCCACCATCCGCCGGCAAGCCCCAGAAGAAGCACAGTGCCTCCGGCCCCGGCCAACAACCAGCCGAAACGCCGGATCTCGGCGAGATCCCACCGGATGTCGCGGCCGACAAGGAGGCACTCGCCGGTAGGAGTATCGTGATAGCATTCGCGGAAAGTCCCGCGTGTTCGGAATACAGGCGGCCCGCGCATGGGCTCCGGTCGCGGAACATCGGCCGGAGCGGATGGCGATCGCATGTCGTCGCGCCCGTGCTGGAACCACACGACGTAGTAGAACGCCCGGCCGTCCATTCCCTCGAAGAAGCCCAACTTGCGATCAGGCAACCTCCAGTCGGGAGGAGCCCCTTCTCCCGACGGATGCTCCGTCACCGGTCCGCCGCGCGGACGAACCATGTCGGATACGATGCCCATCCTCTGCTCAATCTCCTGGTCGATCCGGCCCAATTGGTTGGCGCTCTGCAACTGCCAGGCGGAAATACCGAACCCGGAAAGCACCAGAACCAGAAGCGCCCCATACCAGAGTTGCAGCCGCCAGCGAATCGAACGGAAGAATTTCATTCGATGCCGTATCCGTGGCCGCGGCGCGTGGCGATCAGCTCGCGACCGAGTTTCTTGCGGAGGTTGGAAACATGGACGTCGAGCAGGTTCGAGAGCGTGTCGTCGTCCTCGTCGAAAAGGTGTTCGTAGAGCGTGCTGCGGGTGACGGTTTCACCGCGGTGAAGGGCGAGAAATTCCAGCAGGACGTATTCCCGCGCGGTCAGCGAAACGGGATTCCCGGATACAGAAACACTGCGTGCCGCGGTATCGACAACCACCTCGCCGAGCTCGATCACGTTCCGTGTTTGTCCAGCAGATCGGCGGATCAGCGCGCGCAGCCGGGCGAAAAGCTCGCCGAGATCGAACGGCTTCACCAGATAGTCATCAGCCCCGGTGTCGAGCCCGCGAACCCGGTCGCGCGCGGCATCGCGTGCCGTCAGCATCAGAACGGGGGTTTTTCTGGATTGCCTGAGGCTCCTCAGCACCTCCCAACCGTCCATGCGAGGCAGCATCACGTCGAGCACCACGGCATCGTATTCCGCGCTCTGCGCCTTGTAGAGTCCTTCTTCACCATCGTCTGCGGTATCCACCGCATAGCCCTCTTCGCGCAGCGCCCTGGCGAGGCCCGAGAGCAGATCCGCTTCGTCTTCGATGAGGAGGATGCGCATGGGGTTATCGGGCGGATCCGGCAGATCGGTCAGATCGGTGAAGTCCCTTTGCATTCGGGGTAGCCCGCGCATCCCCAGAACTGCTGACCGGCGTTTTTGCCGGTCTTGGCGGTGCGAAGGGCCATCGTGCCACCGCATTGCGGGCAGGCGGGGATAAGATCCGCCTGATCGGACCGATCTGTCGGATCCGTCGGATTCTTCTTTCCGGCCCGGTGAGCGATGCGTGCGGTTGCAAGCTGCTCGCTGTAGCCGCCGTCCTCGACAAACTGCCGTTCGAGCGCGCCGATCTGGCGGTCGAGCAGGAAGTTCGCTTGGTGGATCAGGCAGATCAGCGCGTTGGCCCGCACAGCCGGGTCGGCGTGGTCGAGCCATCGCGCGTAGAGGTCCCACCGCTGGTGGTCGCTGAGATCGGTCAGGTCAGTCGGATCCGACGGATCCACCTGATCGCTGTGCTCTTTTCGGAACTCCTGCGGCACCCGGCGCACCGCGCTGGCATCCTCGGAATCCGGGTTCCACTGGGGAATCCGGCGATGCCTGAGGAAGTCCTCGTAGTCGAGGAGCAGCTCTTCGAGACTCGCGCGGGCGACATTGAGCAAACGCAACTCGGTCTGCGAGGAGGTCGCCGAAGCGCGGCTGCCTTCGGCGATATTCTGGCGTCCCGAGCGGGCCGCCTGGACCATTTGATCCACAAGCCGAGAGCGCGAGTCCACGAATTTTTCACAAAACCAGACGGTGGAGTCGTAGATGAGCGTCGCCGTCTGAAAGCTGCAGGTGTCCCGATAGCCGCCGCTGGGCCGGAGCTTCTTCATGCGGCGAAGTCTTAGCCGCTCAAAAGCGGCGGGCAATTATTTTCGCGTCTTCATGTTCGCTTAAGGTTTCACTGTCCATGCTTCTTCCGTGCTGCGGAGCGCATGGAAATGAACTCAAAAATATTCAACGCATCACTTGCGGCCGTGATACTTTTTACAAGTATCCTGAGGGGGAGCCTCCTTTTCGGCACTCCGCTCATGCCCGGAATGAACGGGGCCTACTACCTTGTTCAGGCGAGAGCGGTGATCACTCACGGAACGCTGGGGCTGCCGGATTTGCCGCTCATTTTTTATGTGCAGGCCTTTCTGGCGCGGGCTGTGCAGTGGGTTTCCGGACAGGATCTCGACACGTGCATTCTTCTCACGGTGAAGCTCACGGATTCAACTCTTCCAGCATTGGTGGCGCTACCAGTGGCATTGCTCGTGCGGCGCTGGGCCAAAACCACGCGCTCACCACTTTGGATCGCTCCAGTCGCTGCGGCCGCTGTCGTGCTCAGCGCCCCGATCCTGGGCATGGTTGGCAACTTTGAAAAAAACTCGCTGGGCTTGCTTTGGCTCTGCCTGCTCCTTCTGTTCCTTCACCGATGGATGACCATCCCTAAGGCGGGGAATGCAATAGGTGTGCTCTGCTTCTGGGGGCTGTCGGCGATGACTCACATTGGCGTGTTTGGAGCCACGGTGATGTTCGGCGGACTGGCGATCGGGTTTTTCATCGTGAGTCAACGGGGGTTGGGCTGGCGCGTGCTATTGCCGCTGTTGGCCGCGGCTCTGACCGTAGGTGTGATCGCCGCGGGGATCGTCCTGTGGAAATTCGACGCCGCGCGCATTCAACGGCTCGCCGCCGCGCTAACCCACCCCGCCGATTACATGACCGGCAGCAGCATGGGGCCAGGCGGAATGCCTGGATTTCCCGGAGGCCACGCCCCTTTTCTTTTCATTTTGGTGCAGTGCGGGCCTTCCATCGTCTTCGCCATCCCATCCATCGCGGCGCTGCTGGCCTGCTGGCGTCGGCGGACCGAACTTCCCCTGCCGGACTTTTGCGTGGCGGCCTCATGCGCAGTCGGAGTCCTGGTGCTGACGGGACCTTGGGTGCAGGGGGACAAAGCTCCCCGGTTTTCTCTCATTGCGATCGCGCCCGCAGTCATGGCTGCGGCTTTCGCATTGATCCACTGCAATAACCGCCGGCTGCGCGCCGGGCTCGCCATCTTTGGTGCGGCATGCATGATCGGGCCGTCGGTGTTCGTTGTTCGCGAACGCGGGAGACCGGCCATCAGCGAAGACGGCCTCCGCGAACTCCGCTCGCTCGCTCCGTTGATCGCGAATCCGGGCAAAACGCTTGTCGTGGCGAGGCACGGGATGGAGTGGTGGGCCGCGTGGGCGCTGCACACCCATATCGCCCAGGTCCCCGCGCTGCGGAGCAGTGACTGGCAGGATTTCGAGGCCGTCTATTTTCTGCGGTCCAAAATCGATAACCGTCCGATGACAGGTGGAGGCCTGGGGACATTTGCTTTATGGGGGTTGTCGGGAGGCGGGCCTCCGCCTCCGGGAGGTCGGCCCCACGGAGGCCTTCCGCACACCATGAATCCGATGGATGATCCGGAGATTCCCGGGGAGGCCGAGACCGTTCATGACGGAGACCAGTTTCTCTTCTCCCGCGTCAGCACGCCGCCGGGATTTGTTTCCGAGCACCCGTGCCCCCGCCGGTGAATTTCCAAAAATATTCCGCTCTTCACCGTCCCTTAAGGTTCGTTCGCGTAATCTGACGCCAGTAAAAAACAAAAAATGAAAACGCTCACCCCTCTTGCAATCGCGCTGGCACTTGCCGCGCCGACAATCAACGCCTCCGCACAGCAGGGCGGAGGCCCGAGGCGGCCTCCCGATGGCGGCAAAGCGGGCGGACCACAGCAGTATTCGATCGAGCAGGCTGCTTCCGACAATGCGCAGCTCCACACGATCGCGTTCAACGGACTGGCGTTTGTCACCGGTGATTTCGGCGCCGACACGTTCCTGCCTCCGGGCAAGGTGTGCGACTTTTTCGGCTTCCAGTATATGCGGGATATCGATGCCGCGCACAAGGGCCACAACCCGATGTTTCTCGACCGCGTCGCGGGAAACGTGCTGCATGTCCTCACCGACGAGCAGCGCTCCGTGTTTGAAAAAGCAGCGCAGCAGGAGGCGGTGGAATTGCGTGCGCTCGCTGAAAAGCGCCTGCCGCTCATCAAGGCGTTCTGTCGACAGCTCGACGGCGACATTCCCGCCGGAAGCCAGGGGCTGAACAAGGCCTCAGTGATAAAATATGTGGGCGACATCTTTGCCGCCGACGCGGAGATCAGCTACCAACGCGCCCAGGTCTTCGGTCAGGTGGCATCCTCTCTTTCTTCGCAGCAGAAGGAATACCTTGGGAAAATGACGTTCGGCGACTTCAACACATGGCCCGCCGTGGATATGGAAAAATACAAGCTGCCCCGGGGTACGGAGAAGATGGTCAACGTCGCCTACATGACCTTCGCCAGCGAGTTCTTCAGCTGGTATGCGGGCTCGGTGAAGGCGGACACGTATTTCTGTCCGGAGCGTCACGGCACCTACTTCGGAGGCTTTTACATGAAAGACATGCCCGCGATGGGCAAGCGCGACTTCGACATCAGCACGTCCGTTACCGGCGACAGCGGCAAGGAGTTCCTCAACATCCTGACCGAAGACCAGCGCAAGAACATCACGGTAATCCCCGACCTGCAGCGCAAAGATCTTCAAGAAATCATTAGCGTGCGCGAATCGATCTCCAAGGAATTGCGCAAATTTTTGAGCGGTGGCCAGGCTGACAAAAATGCGGTGATTGCGCACGGACGCCGCTACGGCGAGCTCGATGGCGAGATGTCATACTACTACGCAACGGCCTTTGCGAAGGCAAACCGGACGCTGACGGCGGACCAGCGCCAGGCGCTCGTCAAGCTGCGCAACCTCGAAGGCTATACCAGTGCCCCGGCCTATATCTATTCGGATCCCGTCAAGGGGCCGGTCAATTTGCCCGCGACGGATTCCTTCTTCTTTCCTCCGACAAGTTGACGTCCGGATGAGCCCGTCCGCCCCACTGTAAAAGCCCCTGAATACTTCTGCAACGCATACCATTTTTCAGGGTTCAAACAAATGTCGGACCGATCAGGATCCAGCGCATGAAAACACCCCTCGCTCTTGTTTTGTTAACCGCAGGTTTCGCGTTTGCCGGAGGGGTTCCTTATCCCGTCGTCGGAACCGGTCAGTCCAAGTGCTATGATGACCGGAGCGAGATCGCGCCGCCGCTCCCGGGAGAGCCATTCTATGGACAGGATGCGCAGCAAAAATGCCCCCGGTCGTCGTATGCTCTCAGCCCCGACGGGCTTACGGTTCAGGATAAAATGACAGGACTCACTTGGCAGCGCAGCCCGGATACAAACGGTGACGGGAAGCTCGACCGGAGCGACAAGCTGACGTTGGCGCAGGCTCAGGCGCTTACCACGAAGCTCAACTCGGCCAAGTTCGGCGGGTTCGACGACTGGCGGCTGCCGTCGATCAAGGAACTGTATTCGCTCTTCGACGCCCGCGGCACCGATCCCAGCGGGCCGTCCAACGCGGACACCTCCGCGCTGACGCCGTTCATCGACACGAAGTTTTTCCGGTTCGCCTACGGGGATGCAGGTCAGGGCGAACGCGTCATCGATTCCCAATACGCCTCGTCCACAAAGTATGTCGGGAAGGGAGCCCGTGGGTTCGACAAGCTTTTCGGCGTGAATTTTGCGGACGGACGGATCAAAGGATACGACCTGTTCATGCCGGGCGGGCATGAAGAAAAGACGTTCTTCGTGCAGTGCGTGCGAGGGAATCCTGGCTACGGCAAAAACGATTTGCGGGACAACGGCGACGGAACAGTCACCGACCGGGCCACCGGACTGATGTGGTCCCAGGCCGACAGCGGCACCGGCATGAACTGGCAAAGCGCGCTCGCCTGGGTGCAGAAAATGAACGCGGAGAAATTTCTCGGCCACGACGACTGGCGGCTCCCGAACGTGAAGGAATTACAGAGCATCGTGGATTACACTCGCTCCCCCGATACGACGGGCACTGCCGCCATCGACCCGGTCTTCCACTGCACGACGATCACCAACGAGGACGGCAAGGCGGACTTCCCGTTCTACTGGTCGGCGACGACGCACGCCGGACTCCACGGCGGCGGGGCGGCGATGTATGTCGCCTTCGGTCAGGCGGCGGGGTGGATGTCTCCGCGCGCTCAAGCGGGCGGGCCGCCACCAGAGCGGCCCGGCGGCCCCGGCATTCCGCCGCAGCAGGAGAACGGACCGTATCACTTTGTCGATGTCCACGGAGCCGGCGCGCAGCGCAGCGATCCGAAGTCCGGCAATCCCGCGATGTTTCCACACGGACGCGGCCCGCAAGGCGATGTCATCCGCATCAACAACTTCATCCGCGTCGTCCGGAACACATCGAAGCCATTGCAACCATGAAAAAAACTTCACTCATTTTTTACTCGATCTTCCTGGCCGCCTGCCTCCCGCTCGCAGCGAAACAACCGAACTTTGTCGTCGTGCTCGGTGAGGGCCACGGATGGAGCAGCACATCCGTGCAGATGGATGATGCTGTGCCCGCATCGAAGAGCGCGGACGTGAGCACCCCGAACCTCGAATCCCTTGCGCAGGGCGGGATGCGGTTCGCGAATTTCTACGCAGCCTCGCCGCGCTGCACGCCATCGCGGGCCGCGATCTTCACCGGAAAAAGCCCTGCGGCATTGAACATGACATTCGTCGGAGAGGGAAAAGCGGACAGCCGGGGGGCCGCAAACGGCAAGGTCATCCCGCCGGACTGTTCGATTGAACTTCCCACCGGCGAAACGACGATCGGCGAATTTCTCAAAGCGAACGGCTACGCCACCGCGCACTTCGGGAAATGGCATGTCGGGCGCACGGAGCCGTCGATCCACGGATTCGACGAGAGTGACGGGCCAACCAACAACGGCGGACCGGAAAACGTCCCGAATCCCCATCCGAAACAGCTCTTCGGAATGACCGAGCGCGGGATGGATTTCATGGCACGACAGGTCAAGGCCGACAAGCCGTTCTACCTCCAACTCTCGCACTACGCGTTCCGGCACGCGGAGGGCGGCAGACATGAATCGGCCAAGCCCGAAGAATCTGGATCACAGGATCCCGCGCAAGCCGAAGCCGACCTCGATGTCGCGTTCGGCATGCTTTTGAAAAAAATCAACGATCTCGGCATCGCAGACAACACTTATGTCATCTTCACGACCGACCACGGCTCGCCTGGAAAAAATCCTCCGCTCTCGGGCGGCAAGGGAATGGTTTCCGAAGGCGGGCTGCGCGTCCCGTTCATCATTCGCGGGCCGGGGATTCAAGCCGGCACCTGCTCGCGTGTCCGGGCAGAAGACCAGGATATTTTCCCAACGGTCGCCGAGCTAGCAGGCATCACGAAACCGCTGCCCGCAGGCATCGAGGGCGGCAGCCTCGCTGGCGTGCTCCACGATGCGGGCAAGGGTGACGTGAAGCGTCCGCGCGAAGAGTTTGTTGTCCACTTTCCTCACTACGACAAGGATTCCGCCGGCCCGGCGTCAGCGATTCTGCTGGGCGATTTCAAGCTCGTCCGCATCTACGAGACCGGCTCGCTGCATCTTTACAACATCGCTCAGGATCCCGGCGAACGCCGTGACCTCGCTTCTGAAATGCCCGACAAAACCAAGGAGCTCGACCGGCGACTCACCGTCTACCTTGATTCCGTGCACGCCCGGATGCCGGTCCCGAATCCGAACTACGATCCCTCAAAGCCGGCGGATGCCCCGCACGGCGGCGGAAAAAGAAGGGGTCAACCATGAGGGCGCTTCTCATTGCTTTGTTGGCGGCCGCAACCGGGGCGCTCGCCGCTGACGCGCCTCCCGGCCGCGACGGCGCGCCGCGCATGCCGGACCAGGACTCGAAGTGCAACGACGTGCCGGCCCATCCGTTCGATATCATCCTCGCTCGCCCAGAGGCTGATTCGGTCACAGCCAGCGTTCTGAGCTATGCGGATGCCGAAGGGTTCATCTCCTATGGGACCGAAGCGGGAAAACTTGCGTCGAAGACGCCGGCGAGGGCACTCAAAAATGGAGAGCCTGCTGAAATCGTCATCCCGGCGCTCAAAGCCGACACCCGTTATTTTTACCAGCTCCACATCGGCCAAACCACCAGTCCGGAATATTCGTTCCAGACCGCCAGGCCGCCAGGCAAAGCCTTCACGTTCACGGTCACAGCGGATTCCCATCTCGACGCCAACACCGATCCTGCGGTTTACCAAAACACCCTCGCCAACGCGCTCGCCGACAAGCCGGATTTCCACATCGACCTTGGAGACACGTTCATGAGCGAGAAGCACGCGAACCGCGAAGCGGCCGCCAAACAGTATCTCGCCCAGCGCTACTATTTCGGACAGCTCTGCGCCTCCGCGCCCCTGTTCTTTGTGCTCGGCAACCACGATGGTGAAAGCCCGCGCGGGCGGGGTGATGACGGGCTTGCCGTCTGGGCGAACCTCATGCGAAAGCGCTTTTTTCCGAATCCGGTGCCCAGCAAATTCTACTCAGGCGACGGATTCCAGCATCCGGAAGCCGGCCTGCTGCAGGACTACTACGCGTGGGAATGGGGCGATGCTCTCTTCGTGGTTCTCGATCCGTTCTGGTTCACGCAGAAGGGACGCGGCCGGGGCGACAACTGGAAGCGCACGCTCGGCCCGGAACAATACCAGTGGCTCAAGCACACGCTGGAGGGCAGCCGTGCGAAATTAAAATTCGTCTTCATCCATCATCTTGTCGGTGGCGCGGACGAGCAATGCCGCGGGGGAGCAGAAGCAGCGCCGTTCTATGAGTGGGGAGGTTTAAACGCGGATGGAAGCGACGGGTTCAAAGAAAACCGTCCGGATTGGCCGCAGACGATTCACCGTCTTCTTGTTGAAAACAATGTGTCCGTCGTCTTCCACGGGCACGATCATCTCTACGCCAGACAGAAACTTGACGGCATCGTTTATCAGGAGGTTCCACAACCGGGCTATGCTGCAAAAGACAACAAGCCGCCGAGATCCGCGGCAGAATACGGATATGCGGGCGGCACAATTCTCGGCGGCACGGGTCACATGCGGGTCACGGTTTCCCAGACCGGGGGCAAAGTCGAATATGTCAGGACGGACGGAAAGGCCGGGGTTGTTTTGGATAGCTACTCTGTTGGCGGGCCGGGAAAGCCGATGCCGGCAGGCACCGCAAACCAGCTCACTCCGCCGGACCAACGGTGAGCGAACCCTTGAGTTTTGCGCGATCCGGCGGGCCGATGCGGTTGGGGAATTTCCCGAGGCGCTTCGGTCCGGCGGCTTGCTTATAGGGGATCGCGCCGCGCTGGTAGAGATACTCCGAGAGGGCGGCGTTGACCTCGCGGGTCGTGCGGATCGTGTCGAATGTGATCCCGCTGCGAATGCCGTCCACCACGTTGAAAGCGGAAGTGAGGGCCATGGGGCCGGAGACGAAGAACGTGGCCATCCCCCCGATTCCCGGAGAAATATTGGAACCGCCTGTTGTAACGATCCTGAGGAATGGTCTGGGGAGCGGACCCGAGAGATCGTAGACGATGACAGTCGTATCCATGAGCGTAGCACCGGCACCGAGCCCGACAACCGACCGCAAAAACCGGCTGCCTTGATACACGCGGTCGAAGTTTCCGCGGATCAGCCAGAAATTTCCCTGGGGGAGCGGCGCATTCGAGGCGACGGCGGCCGCGGGGCCCACGTATTTCGGCAGCCGTGTCACCATATTTCTGGTCATCATCTCCCGGAGTTGAAATTTGAAGTTCTCCAGTTCCGCGCCCTCGCGATCCACGCGGGTTTCTGAAGCAGTAAACGAAAACGGTGCGACGAAAACCTTCTCCGGCAGTCGCGACGGGGAGTCGGGTTCCAGCCGGGCGACATCCTTCACGCTGACAGATGCGCAGGAGGTTAGGAGAAGGGCGCTGAAGAGCCTGAGAAGATTATGACGGAATTTTTCCGGAAAGTTTCGCATGCGGGGCTTTGTTCTTGATGAGGTCCGCCGTCCTGTCCATTAAAAAGCACAATGTTTGCGTTTGTCTCATCAGGGACAGGAGGGATGGTTACTGTGCATTCCTTGCTGCTTCTGGTATTCTCCACTCTGTTCGAGACCCGCGCAACCATCACCGCGTCGCATTTTTCACGGCGGGTCTTCTGATTCCATGCCGACGATTTACAAAAAACCAATCTATCCCGTGCAGCCGGGCCTTCGCGAATACCTTGGGCGCTGCAACCGGGAAATCCCGCTGCCCCTCACTTACTCCGACCTTTTTTATTTCACAGTCAGCGGACCGCTGCTCGACAAGCAAGGCCGGGACACATTGTGGCAAACGGTCGGATATCACTCGTTTGAGATGCCGCGCATCTACCAGTCTCTCAAGGAGATATATGCGCTTTTGAAAAGCGGTGGCGACCGCTCGGCGCTCGATCACCTTTACGTCGACCGGGTCGACTATTGTTCGTTTGGAAACACCCAGCCGTTCCGCGTCCGCATCGTCAATTCCTACAACGACAACCAGGATTACTTTTATATCAAGCGGGCGGATGCCTCGCGCATTTACGGACTTGAGCTCGAACACCTTCTTTCCCCCCACCGGATGCATTATCTCACCTGCGGAAACACGCTTGTTGAAGAGCATGTCGCGGGAATTCCCGGAGACCTGTTCGTCAAGGAGTGGCTCCACAACCCGCAGGTCAAGATCATCCGCCTCGCAAAGGAGTTGGTGAAGTTCAACGAGCGGTGCTTTGTCCGGCTCCTCGGGGACATGCGCGCCTGCAATTTTGTCATGGATATGACGCCGGACGTCGAGGAGGTCCAGATCCGGATCCGCGCGATGGACTTTGACCAGCAAAGCCACAACGAGCGAAAGAAGTTCTATCTTCCCCAGTTTTTCAAGGAGAACCGCCCGCTGGTTCTTTACTGCACCAAGCACTTGAACCTGCAAACCGCCATGCAATACCAGCGCGAGGAGCAAGCGCTCATCGTCCGCCGCATGAATAGCATCCACGACCGGCTCCGGCTCCTCCTCGACAACATGGTGGCCGAGGACCTCGCCCCGGAGCGCAATGTCTTCCATCTTCGCGCTGAGCTTGCTGACCACTACAAGAACTCCCGGTTCGAAAAGTGCGAGAGCATGGGCGAACTGGTCAGGGTCAGCCTGGAGAGTCTGATCGAACGCCATGGGCACCCGGAAAGCTTGAAACTCCACCCTCCCACAACCGATACGGACCTCTTTGTCTAGCCCGCCCGCCTTGTGAGAAAAGTTTGTGAACAATTTGTGAGTGTAGGTGGAATCAATCTAAAAACTTCCCTTTTGGGGCTTTTTGTTGGCCTCCCTTTTAGCTCCTGTCAATTTTGTTCACACCCCTGTTTCGCCGTGGAACGCCCATGGTAAAAGCGGGGAACAGCCGACGGCTCCGTTATTCACAACCTTAAGAAGAAGAAGAACGGGGCTATAAATAGATTTTTCTTATTCTAGATGTGAACAACACTCAAACTGCCGCTTCGATTTCATCAGCAATCCGGAGGAAAGCCTCCTTGGGAGAGGGAGCCCCGGTGATCGGACGTCCGATCACCAAAAAGTCGGCTCCGCAACGGACGGCTTCGCCCGGAGTCATGACGCGCCGTTGGTCCGCCACGGCGCTCCCGGCCGGCCGGACGCCGGGCGTGACGATCACCAGGCTTTGTCCGAACTCCTCGCGAAGAAGGGTGATTTCATGCGGGCTGGCCACAACGCCCCGCAGGCCGCAGCGCGACCCCACACCAGCAAGATGGAGGACCTGCTCCGCAGTGGGACGCGTGACACCGACGATGTCCAGCGTCTCGTCGTCCATGCTGGTCAGCACGGTGACACCCAAAACCAGGGTCTTAGTGTTTTCCGCCGCTTTGACTGATTCTGAGACCATTGCAGGACCGCCGGCAAGGTGGATCGTTGTCATATCCACACCGAGGGAAACGGCGGAAAGGACGGCCTCTTTAGCGGTGTTTGGAATATCGTGAAACTTCAGGTCGAGGAAGACACGGGAGCCCGAGGCGAGCACGTCTTTCACGAGCGAAGGGCCGACAGCGGTGAAAAGCTGAAGCCCAATCTTGAAGACGCAGCCCTCACCGGTAAGCGACCCGATGAGTTTCTGCGCCGAGCCGGCATCCGGGGCATCCACGGCGACGATGATTTTTTCTTTGGCGGAAACAGACATTGGCAGAGAATGATAGACGCATGACAGTTCAGGCCCACGCCAAAGTCAACCTTGTGCTCCGTGTTCTCGCGAGACGGGCGGATGGATTTCACGACATTGAGACCCTGATGGTTCCCATCTCGCTGGCGGACGAGCTCGACGTTTCCATTTTCCCTGGAACAGGCATTGAAGTGCAGTGCGATGATCCGGACGTCCCGACCGATGCCGGCAATCTTGTGTGGCGCGCGGCGGAAGTTTTTGCCCGTCAGACGGGCCTCACGTTCAGGACGAAGATCGAACTCAGGAAACGAATCCCCCACGGGGCCGGCCTCGCGGGTGGCAGTAGCGACGCGGCAGCTGTGCTGCGGGCACTGGACGCCCTACACCACACGGAACTGGGTCACGAGACGCTCGAGCGCCTCGCGGCGGAAATCGGTTCCGACATCCCGTTTTTTATCCGCAGCCAGCCGTCCTGGTGCCGGGGACGCGGCGAGATTCTCGAGGGGGCCAACCCGCTGCCCCGGCTCCAGCTCCTGCTTCTCAAACCTGCCTTCCCTGTCTCCACGGCCTGGGCCTACAAGCATAGGACAAGCAATGTCCCACGCCTGCCGCAGGCGGTCGGAAAACTTGAGCTCGTCAACGATCTCGAGCCGGCGGTCTTTGGAAAGTATCTCTTGCTGCCGACCATGAAGACCTGGCTGCTCGAACAACACGACGTGCGTGCGGCGATGATGTCCGGATCGGGTTCAACAATCTTTGCGGTTTTGAGAGACGGAAGCAATGGGTTGGACACCCGCGCCAAGGCCCGTTTTGGCGAGTCGCTTTGGACCTGCGAATGCCAGACTCAGGGGGCGACCCGCTCGTGATTTCGCTTCTCGATCAAGGCGTAGGCGTTGTGATTGTGAATCGACTCGAAGTTCTCTGCCTCGACGCGATACCACAGAATATTGGCGTCCTTCTCGCATTTTAGAGCGACATCACGGACCAAATCTTCAACAAAAACCGGGTTTTCGTAGGCGCGCTCCGTGACCGCTTTTTCATCCGGGCGCTTGAGCAGACTATACAACTCCGAACTGGCAGCGTCCTCCACCAAGCGAATCATGTCTTCAAGCCACATTGGTTTCCGGCAGCGAACAGCAAGGGTCACGTGCCCGCGCTGGTTGTGGGCTCCCATTTTGCTAATGGCTTTGGAACATGGACACAGGGTCGTTACCGGCACCACCACGAGCACCACGAAATCCATCTTCCCCCGTTCCAAGGTTGCCCGGAACTTTGCCGAGTAATCCATCAAACCGGGCGCGCCCGACACGGGCGCTCTTTTTTCCAGGAAAAACGGGAAGTCAAATTCCAGATGCGCGCAATCGCTCCCGAGCCGCTTCGTGAGCTGCTCGAGAATCTCCCGGATGTTTGCCACATGAATCACCGGACCATGGGAGCCTAGGACTTCGATAAACCGGCTCATATGCGTGCCCTTGAAAAGATGAGGGAGGTCTACCGTCAACTGAACAGTGGCGACCGTGCTTTGGATCGCATGGTCTTTGTCCCGGACTTGGATGGGGTAGCGGAGTGACTTGACCCCTACGCGATCGATTGGCATCCGCCTATCATCCGGTTCGCTTTGCGTGTCTTTCATTTATCGCACTATAGTTGGGCGGTCGCATCTCGGAAACGGAAAAATGACGTCCGCCCTGAATGATGTTCCACGTGGAACAAAGCTTGCCCTGACCGCCCTGATGTTCCATGTGGAACATTCCGCCGGAGGCGCGTGTTGGACAAAACCCCCAAGAAGGGAACAGCGTGCTTTTCTGGAATGGCGCGTGTATCATGGGAGAGGATGACACAGGAAAGGCTTGAGTTACTTGCCGGAGAGGCTGGGTTCGATGCGGTCGGGGTGGCGGCAGCCGCTCGCGCGCCGCATGCGGAGGTGTTTCTTGATTGGATTGGAGAAGGTTGCCACGCGACGATGGATTGGTTGGCTCGCGATCCGGAGCGACGTTGCGATCCTCGGTTGATCCTGCCGGGAGCGCGATCAGTCATTGCGGTGGCGATGAACTACTACCATCCCGATGTGCCGACGGTTGACGGGGCAGTCCGCGGCCGGATAGCCCGTTACGCGCGCGGCCGGGACTACCACCATCTCATCCGGAAGCGCCTACGGAATTTCGACCGCGCGCTGGCCGAGGAGGGAGGGCAGCAAAAATGTTTCGTCGATTCCGGACCGATCCTCGAACGGGATTTTTCCGCTCTGGCCGGGATTTCCTGGCACGGGAAAAGCACGCTCGCCCTGCACCCCCGGCTCGGAACCTGGTTCTTTCTAGCCGCAGTGATTACGACTCTCGAATTGGAGCCGGGCACCCCAATGCCCGACCGGTGCGGAAAATGCACACGCTGCATCGATGCCTGTCCGACAAACGCCATCGTTGCTCCCCATAAGGTTGACGCCCGGCGGTGTATCTCCTACTGGACCATTGAACACGAAGGGCCGCTTCCGGAATGGATCCGTCCGCTTCTGGGAGACAGAATTTTCGGATGTGACGATTGCCTTGATGCCTGCCCGTGGAACCGGTTTGCAAAAGCTTCGCGCGAGGCGGATTTCGCTGCAAGGAAATCATCACAATTGTCTCTTCAAGAATATCTTAATCTTGATGAACAAGCATTCAACAAGCTGTTTGAAGGCTCCTCGGTCCGCCGTGCCGGCCGCCAGGGATTCCTGCGGAACGTCTGCACCGCGCTCGGGAACATCGGCTCTGCGACCGATCTTCCAGCGCTCGAACAAGCCCGCCTTGATGCCGATCCGGTCGTCTCTGAACACGCCGCGTGGGCGGTCGCGCAGATTTCTTCGCGTGGAGAATAAGTTGATATCTCGTGTCGCGATCGCGACACAAAAACGCTGGCGAGCGTGTGATTGACTCGTTCTATTGAACGAGCATCATCTCGCGGCTTTCCACCGCGTATGATTGAGAATCACATTGTCAAAATCACCAAAGAGCTGAGCCTTCAACCCCGCCAGGTCGCCGCTGTTGCGGTCCTGTTGGAGGAGGGCGCGACAGTGCCATTTATCGCCCGGTATCGCAAAGAGCGGACCGGCGAGCTGGATGAAGTTCAGATCACGGCGATCCGCGACCGGATCGAGCAGCTCGGGGAACTCGACAAGCGGCGGGAGTCTGTTCTTTCCTCATTGGAAGAGCGCAAGCTGCTCACCGACGAGCTGAAGGCGAAAATCGGCGCGGCGGAAACGCTTTCCACGCTGGAGGATATTTACCTGCCCTTCCGTCCGAAAAAGCGGACAAAGGCGACGATCGCCAAAGAACGAGGACTAGAGCCGCTTTCGGAGGTTTTGTGGACACAGGATTCCGCGGTGGATCCAGAAAAAGAAGCGGCGGCATTTGTGGATTTGGAAAAGGAAGTTCCGGATGCCGCGGCCGCCCTGGCCGGCGCGCGCGACATCCTCGCCGAGAGGATCAGCGACGATGCGGATGCCCGCGCACAGCTCCGCGCACTCTACCTCGCCAAGGGGGTTATCAAATCCAAGGTGGCATTCGGCAAGCAAGAGGAGGGAGCGAAATTCAAGGACTACTTTGACTGGAGTGAACCCGCGTCCGCCGCACCATCTCACCGGATTCTCGCGATCCGCCGCGGAGAGGCGGAAGGGTTTCTCTTTTCCCGGCTGACCCCGCCCGAAGACGACGCGGTCGCGATTCTTGTCTCGCAATTCGTGCGGGGAAAATCACCTGCCTCGCAGCAGGTGAGGCTTGCGGTGGAGGATTCCTACAAGCGTCTGTTGGGGTTTGCCATGGAGGCGGAGGCCCGGATGTTTTTCAAAAAGAAAGCCGACGAGGAGGCGATCCGTGTGTTCACGGAAAACCTTCGCGAGCTGCTTCTGGCCTCGCCGCTCGGACGCAAGGTCACCATGGCGATCGACCCTGGATTCCGCACGGGATGCAAGGTCGCGATCATGGACCGTCAAGGGAAGCTGCTTTACCACGATGTGATTTACCCGGAAAAAGGCGCGCGCGAGCAGCTCGAGGCGGCTGAGTTTCTGCATTCTGTTGCAAAAAAATACCAGATCGAGGCAATCGCGATCGGCAATGGCACCGCCTCGCGCGAGACCGAGGCCTTTGTCAAAAAGTGCCGGCTTCCGGGAGCGATCCCGGTGGTCGTCGTCAATGAATCCGGCGCATCGATCTACTCGGCATCCGAGGTGGCGCGGGAGGAATTTCCCGATCTGGATCTCACCGTCCGTGGAGCCATCTCAATCGGGCGCCGGCTCATGGACCCGCTCGCTGAGCTCGTCAAGCTCGACCCGAAATCCATCGGCGTCGGCCAATACCAGCACGACGTGGACCAGAATGCCCTGCGCCGCTCGCTCGACGACACGGTCGTCTCGTGCGTGAACAACGTGGGCGTCGAACTCAACACCTCGAGCAAACACCTTCTCGGTTACGTGTCGGGACTGAATTCCCGCACAGCTGCCAGCATCGTCGAGCACCGCGACAAGAACGGCCCGTTCCAATCCCGTCAGGAACTTCTTAAAGTCGCAGGCCTCGGACCCAAGGCGTTCGAGCAGGCGGCGGGCTTCCTCCGGATCCGCGATGGGGAGCATCCTCTCGATGCGAGCGCCGTCCACCCGGAGCGCTACCCGCTTGTGGATGCCATCGCGAAAGACCTCGGCTGCTCGGTCGCAGACCTTCTCCGCGACAAGGCCGCCCGCGATAAGATTGTCCCGAAAAAATATGTCACTGACGAGATCGGGCTTCCGACGCTCAACGACATCCTCCAGGAACTCGCCAAGCCCGGCCGCGACCCGCGCCAGAAGTTTGAGGTGTTTTCCTTCGCGGAGGGTGTCGATAAAATGGAGCAGCTCCAGCCCGGGATGAAACTCCCCGGCATTGTCACGAATGTCACAGCCTTCGGCGCCTTCGTGGACATCGGCGTCCACCAGGACGGGCTCGTCCACATCAGCCAGCTCTCCGATCAGTTCGTCAAAAATCCCGCCGACATCGTCAAGGTCGGCCAGCGCGTGCAGGTCACCGTCCAGGAGGTCGATCTCGCCCGAAAGCGCATCGCCCTCTCGATGAAAACCAACGTGGACCTTGTCCGCATCAAACCCGGCGAACGCCGGAACGAGGGTAATACACGTGACGTCCTGCGCCATGGGACAAAACCCGCCCCGCAGGTTGATTGGTTTACTGCCGCTATGAACAAGAAGAACTGAATTACCCGGCGATTCTTGAAACGTTAGAGGAAGCAGCCTCGGGCGAATGTGGTGGAAGAAGCGCGACGGAATTCACCCATCTCACAGATGAGGACTTTGCGACGGCCAGAAGGGCGAAAACACACGGGATCGACATCGATTTGATCTAAGGTTCTCTGGCAGAATGCTCTGCCGTGGGTTTTCACCACCTCTCAGATCGCCTATTGAGATTAATTCTCATAAAAGATCTTGACGCTGGATTCGATGCGCGGCAGGTTCCGTCGCAATGAAATCTTGGATGCTCATCGTCGTGGCTGTTGCTTTGGCGGGAAATCAGGCAGCTGTGGCTGAGGAAGCGGCAAACGCTCAGCCGCTGCTGGAGCGCGATCAGGTGACAGGCGACTGGGCGGGCGCGCGGCCGTTGTTGTCCGATCACGGAGTGGAGATTTTCGGAGGCTACACGGTGGAGGTTTGGGGAAACACGACTGGGGGGTCGAAGACCGGTGCTGTCTACACCGGGCTTCTGGACTTTGGCGGGACGGTGGATTTGGAAAAAGCCGTGGGGTGGAAGGGAGCCAGCATGAGCACGACATGGTTGTGGCTGAGCGGACGGGACGCGAGCCAGGATCTCGTCGGAAATTTCCTGACGGTGTCGAATATCGCAGGGTTCAACACGCTGCGGATGTTCGAACTCTGGTTTCAGCAAAACCTGCTGGACGACAAAATTTCCGTGCGCCTTGGCCAGCTTGCTGCAGACTCGGAATTCCTGATCTCCGACTACGGCGGGCTCTTCATCAACGGGACGTTCGGATGGCCTGCTGCGGCCTCCATGAATATTCCCGGCGGCGGGCCGGCATACCCGATGGGAGCGCTTGGAGCGCGTCTTGCCGTGAATCCGGTCGACTGGTTCACATTTCAGACAGCGGTTTTTCAGGGGAATGTCTTCGCACAGGACGTCAACCGGCATGGCTTCCGCTGGAGGCTGGATGCGGAGACCGGTTATACGTTTCTCAACGAGGCACAATTCCGCTGGAACCACCGCGAGGAGGAGCCCGGTCTGCCGGGTCAGTTCAAGGCCGGGGCCTGGTTCCAGACCGGTGCATCGGCCGATGCGCTGGCGGAGAATTCGGAGTCCGGGAATTCCGGGTATTATGCGATTGTGGACCAGATGCTTTTTCGTGAACCCGGAGAACCGGAGTGCTCCGGCAAGGACGGGAAAAGCTTCAAGGCGCCGGTCCCTGTCTCAAAGCCCGACCAAGGCCTTGGCTGGTTCGGGCGCGTCTCGTTCGCTCCGGCGGACCGCAATTTCATCACCTTCTACTTTGATTCCGGGCTGACCTACAAGGGGCTCATCCCGACGAGGGACGATGACACGGTCGGAGTGGGATTCGGATATGCCCAACTCAGCAATGGCGCCCGCAACTCACTCGCGGCCGATGGCTCCAACCCGACCGGTGCCGAGATGGTTGTCGAATTCACCTACCAGGCGCATCTCACCCGCTGGCTCGTCATTCAGCCCGACCTGCAATATATCATCAACCCGGGCGGAGCGACCGGCCTCGGCAACGCGTTTGTTGTCGGGGGACGCGCATCGGTTACCTTCTAACATGAAGACGCTCGGGAAAATCCACCACCGCATGCCGCTCGAGATCGTCTCGGTCGCGAGCGACTGCGGGCGTGCTGGCCGGCTGGCTGCGCTGGGCTTTCTTCCTGGACGCAAGATTCGTGTCTCGCGTGTCGCGCCGCTCGGAGATCCGATTTCCATCGAGATGGAAGGCCAGGAGATCAGCGTCCGCCGTGCGGAGGCCGACCTCATTGAAGTGAAGGAGGTGAAATGATCGCCGCCTCTCCGACACAACCGGTCCGGATCGCCCTGCTCGGAAATCCGAACACCGGAAAGTCCACGCTTTTCAACCGCCTGACCGGCCTTCGCCAGCACATCGCAAACTACCCTGGGATCACCGTCGAGAAAAAGACCGGGGACATGGTGCTGTCCGGCCGGCAGATCGAGCTGATCGACCTTCCGGGGACCTACAGCCTCGCCGCTGCTTCGCCGGACGAGCGCGTCGTCATGGATGCGCTCGGCGGACGCTTCGGACATCAGGCTCCGGACCTCATCGTCTGCGTCGTGGATGCCACCAACATCAAGCGCAACATGCTCCTTGTTTCCGAAGCCGCCGAGCTTGGGATTCCGATGGTGATCGCCCTCAACCAATGGGATGCCGCCAAGAGGAATGGCCTTGTGATCAACCACGAACTCCTCAGCGACCGGCTTGGCGTTCCTGTGATCCCGACAGTCGCCAAAAGCGGCATCGGGCTGGAGGACTTGAAAAAAGCCATTGGGCATGCCCTCGCCGAGCCGCGCCAGATTCCGCGCATCCTCTGGCCGGAGTTTATCGAGGAGGCCCGCGATCTGGTGCGCGAAGGACTCGCGCAGCTCGATGCCGATGTCACCGGGCCCGAGGCGCTGAGGATGATTTTCGATACCGACAGCGCGTTCGCGGACAAGATCGGACATAAGGATAAGATGCCCGGCCTTCTCATGGCCGCACGCGAGGTCATCCGCACGCACGGAATGAACCCCGCCTCGGTGGAGGCGGTTCTCCATTACCGTCATCTGGAGGCACTGCTCGACGGTGTGATTGGAGGTGATGGGCGTGTCGCGCGCACGCGGAATTCCGTGGACGCGCTTCTCCTCAACCGGTTCTGGGGCACCCTGATCTTCTTCGGAGTGATGTATGTGGTCTTCCAGAGCCTCTACGCCTGGGCCGGACCGCTGATGGACCTCATTGATGCCGGAACAAATTTGGTGCAGGAGGCGGTTTCCCCGATGCTCGCGGGAACACCCATGATCCAGAGCCTCGTCACCGACGGCATCATCGCCGGTGTCGGTGGTGTCCTGATCTTCCTGCCGCAGATCCTGCTCTTGTTCCTGTTCATCGCGGTGCTTGAGGATACTGGATACCTCGCGCGCGCGGCATTCCTCATGGACAAGCTCTTCGGCTGGTGCGGGCTCAACGGAAAAAGTTTCGTGCCGCTTCTCTCCGGCTACGCGTGTGCGATTCCGGGTGTGATGGCGGCGCGCACGCTCGAGGACCCGAAGGCCCGCATCACCACGATCCTCATGACGCCCTTCATGAGCTGCTCCGCGCGACTGCCGGTTTATGTCCTGCTCATCGGCGCGTTTGTTGAGCCGACATACGGGCCGATCGTCGCCGGGTGGACGCTTTTTGTGATGCACTTTGTGGGCGCGGCCGTCGCCATGCCGCTGGCATGGTTCATGAACCGGTGCATTTTGAAAATCAAGGCCCAGCCGTTCATTCTGGAGATGCCCGACTACCGGGTCCCCACTTTCCGCAACGTATTCATCCGGATGTGGGAACGCGGCCGGGAATTCGTCTTCCGCGCCGGCACCGTGATCCTCGCGTTTTCCGTGATCATCTGGGCGCTCCTGTATTTCCCGAGATCCGAATCCGTCGCAGAAAACGCGCGGAAGACATTTGTCGCCGCCCACTCCGCAACGATGCCGTCCGCCGAGGTGGACGCCGCGCTCGCCAATCCGGACTCCGAACTTTCGCTGAAGCTCTCGCACCGGATCGACGGTGCCTATATCGAGCAGAGCTACCTCGGGCGCTTCGGCAAAGCCGTCCAGCCGGTCTTCGACCTCGCCGGATTCGACTGGAAAATCACAGTTGGCATCCTATCCAGCTTCCCCGCCCGCGAGGTCATGATCGCGACGATGGGAATCATCTACAACCTGGGAGCGGACGTGGACGAGGGTTCCGACGACCTGCGCTCGATCCTCGCCCAGGAGAAATGGCATGATGGCCCGAGGGCCGGACAGCCGGTCTATTCCTTGCCTGTCGTTCTCGGCCTCATGGTCTTCTTCGCCCTCTGCATGCAGTGTGGTGCAACCGTGGCCATTGTCGCGAAGGAACTGAACTGGGGCTGGGCAGCCGGCTCGTTTGTCACCATGACCGCCCTCGCTTGGATCGCCGCTGTCCTCATCTACCAGATCGGAAGCCGCCTGTGATTGAATACCTCACCATTGCCGTCGCCGTCGCCGCTGCCGTGGCCTACCTCACAGCGCGGTCCGTACGAAAATCGCGGCAGCGTGCGGATCAAAACGCCTGCGCCGGCTGCCACTGCGTCAAAAAACCCTGAGCGGCGCAAAAATCCGACGCCACGACATCTTTTGGCAGAAAAAGTCGGGCACCTCGGCGATGTGCCCCTACCATCGGAACGCGGTCGCTTCGTTCGGAGTCGGTAGGGATGGCTCGCCGAGCCGTCCGTCGATTTCACCCATTTCTGTGTCTAAATCTTGACCTGCCGCCGCGCCGCGCCTGCAAGTATGGCGGCAAGACCGCTTTTTGTGAATGGCTTGCCGAGGAAGTCGTCCATGCCCGCGGCCAGGCATTGCTCGCAGACACCGGTAAAAACATTTGCGGTCAGGGCAATGATCGGCACATGGCTTCCTGTGGCGGCTTCGATCTCCCTGATTTTTCTCGTCGCAACAAGCCCGTCCATCCCGGGCATCGCCATATCCATGAGGATGGCGGAATACTTTCCCGGCGCGAAGGCTTTGACCGCCTCGCTTCCATTGTCTGCAAACTCGGTGCTGTAGCCGAGGTTCTGGAGAATTTTGGCGATAAGCTTTTGGCTGTCCTTGAGGTCATCCACGACGAGTACCGCAGTGTCCGGAAGTGTCCCCCGGTTGGGCTGGTCCGGGCAAACCGCCCGGGATGTGGCCGGGGAAAACTTCAGTGGGAAGCGGAACGTGAACGTGCTGCCCTTGCCCGGCGTGGACGTGACGGCGATCGAGCCGCCCATGGCCTCGGCGAGGTGCTTGGAGATCGAGAGACCGAGCCCGGTGCCGCCATACTCGCGGTTCATCTTCGAGTCCGCCTGGGTGAACGGCTGGAACAGGCGGGCGAGCGTCTCCGGCGAGATGCCGATGCCGCTGTCCTCGACAGAGAAATCCAGAAACCGATGCAGGCCGTCCATTGCGGGCGCGATGCGGAGGACAACCGATCCCTTCGAGGTGAATTTGACGGCGTTGTTGAGAAGGTTGATGAGGATCTGGCGGAGCCGGCGTTCGTCGCCGAGGATCTGCTCCGGCACATCGGGCGGGATCTCGCATCGAAGCTCGATCTCTTTTTCAGAGGCGGTCGGGCGGATGGTGTGGCAGCAAAATTCCACAAGGTCCGCAACCGCGAACGGCGCATCCAGGATCGGCAGTGCCCCGTGCTCCATGCTGGCATAATCGAGGATATCGTTGACGAGGGAGAGGAGGTGCTCGCCGCTGGAGTTGATCATCTTGACAAAGGATTTTTGCTCATCGTCGAGCGGGGTGTCGGCGAGGATCCCGGCGCAACCCAGCACGCCATTGAGCGGGGTGCGAAGTTCGTGGCTCATCACGGCGAGGAACTCGCTTTTCGCGTGGGCGGCCGCCTCGGCGCGGCAGAGGGCGTCGTTCCGGTCTGCTTCCGCTTTCTTCCGCATGAGAGCCTCTCCGATATACCCCGCGATGCTTTCGAGGATCTCCACGGATTCCAGGCTGAGACGGCCCTTGCGCCGGTCGTTGAGCTGGATCAGGCCCACGATCCGGTCTTTGGTCCGGATCGGGATCAGGGCGACGGAGGCGTAGCCGTGGTGGATGCACTGGTTGCGGGGATGATACCTGGGATCCTTGTCGGCCGGGATGTCCAGCAGCGAGAAGGAATTGTTCGTCCAGCAACTCCCGCCTCTTGTGAAGAGGGGGTTGGAGGGATCGGCCTGCCCTGAAATGACCAGCCCGCACGTGCATTCCAGGCAAACTTTCCCCTTTTGGTCCCGGCAGACTCCGCCCTCCGGAGTTCGTGACAGCAGCGAGTTCTCGGTCAGCAAAAATTTCTCGGGAAAGCCCTCCTGGATAAAATACGGGAAGTCTGGGGTGGACCCCGTTTTCAAACCAGCAGAAGCTAAAATAAGCTATGGCATGCGGGTGTGATTTGTACTCTACGTGTTGGTTGTGGAGGTATCAACCTCCGATTGGAATGGCTCTCCGATTTTTT
>Ga0247840_10003683_pt1 | contig 25516 bp, 23 predicted proteins | sample LaCruzMarch2015__FD_192404 | JGI IMG/M metagenome (GOLD analysis project Ga0247840, IMG submission 192404) | Freshwater microbial communities from meromictic Lake La Cruz, Castile-La Mancha, Spain - LaCruzMarch2015_17m | ecosystem: Environmental > Aquatic > Freshwater > Lake | place: Spain...
TTACTTTAACGACGCTATTATTTCAAACTGGATATTTGACAATAAAACGCGTAACGCAACTCGGTACACAAATGGCGTATGTGTTAGGTTATCCTAATTTGGAAGTAAAAGCCAGCTTAAATGATAAATTAGCGACGATAGGAACTAGTTTACAGCGCAAAGATCAGGTGCTTGGACGAGTTGCCGCGGTTCTTTTGACGAATAAGTTTGCGGAGTTTAAAAGCATTTTTAGTAGTCACTTTGCCAGTATCCCACATGATTGGTATTGTAATAACAATATAGCCAATTACGAAGGGTTTTATGCCAGTATCGTGTATAGTTATTTGGCGGCACTGGGCTATGACCTAAGAGCTGAAGACACTACCAATCAAGGGCGAATTGATTTGACGATGATAATGCCGGATAAAGTGATAATTCTGGAATTTAAACTAACTAAATACGGCAGTGCATCCGAAGCGCTTGAGCAAATTAAGGCAAAAGGCTATCCTGATAAATACCTAGCGGAAGATAAACTGATTCATTTAATCGGAATTAGCTTTGATGCTGAGAGTAAAAATGTAGTTGAGTGTTTATATGAAGCTGTGCAAATTGCATAAGATAGAAATTGTAGAAAATATTATTGGGGTAGATAATGAAAAGTCAATTAATTAATTTTCAAAAAAAAGGCGATGACCGAGGTAGCTTAGTTGTTATGGAAAATAATAAAGAGATACCATTTGAAATTAAGCGAGTTTATTATTTGTGTGATACTAAAGAGGGTATTCGTCGTGGATTTCACGCACATCATACTTTGCAACAAATGGCAGTATGTGTTCGTGGAAGCTGTGAGTTTTTGATGGATGATGGCTATAGTGTTGAAGTAATTAAACTGGATAATAACTATACTGGTTTGATGTTACCGCCTTATGTTTGGCATGAAATGTTTAATTTTAGCCATGATTGTGTGCTAATGGTTTTGGCTAATGATTTTTATGATGAATCAGACTATATGCGTAGCTATCAAGATTTCACTACCGAGATAAATAAAGTAAAGAATGAGGTAAAATAAAATGCAACAAACTAAACATAATTATTTAAGACTTATTCAGGATTCAGATGTCGATTTTCTTTTGAGTTTACGCTTAAATCAAAATTTGAATAGCTATCTCAATCAAGTTAGCGATGATAAAGAACAGCAATTGAGTTGGCTAAAAAATTATAAACAGCGTGAACTAAATGGTAGTGACTATTATTTTGTGATCGTAGATAAAAAGCTTGGTGATATTGGCTTGGTGCGTGTTTATGATATAGATTATGCGAATAAATCATTTACTTGGGGTAGCTGGATTATAAGAGAAGAGAATCGTCCTAAATATGCAGCAATTGAAAGTGCTTTATTGGTATATGAATTTGCTTTCAATGAATTAAATTTATCCTTAGCAAAATTTGTAGTTGATAATAAGAATCTAGGTGTAATTAAATTTCATAATCGTTTTGGAGCAAAATATTTATTTACTGATGAAGTTAATAATAATTTTGAATTATCAAAGACACTATATATTCAGCTAAAATATAACCAATATTATAAATTTTTAGTAAATTAAGAGATTACCATGCAAGTTCCATTTTTAGACTTAAAACAAATTAACTTAAAAGATTATACCGAAATAAGCCAAGCGATTGATGAAGTTATCAATGGTGGCTGGTATATTCAAGGTAGCCGTTGCAAACAGTTTGAACAAAATTTTGCTAACTACTGCGGAACTAAACATTGCATTGGAGTAGCGAATGGACTTGATGCATTGATTTTGATATTGCGAGCTTATCAAGAGCTAGGTGTTATGAATGCAGGCGATGAAGTTATTGTACCTGCTAATACCTATATTGCAAGCATTTTGGCTATTTCAGCAAATAACATGACACCTGTTTTAGTAGAACCAAGTATAAATAATTATTTGATCGATGTGGATAAAATCGAACAAGCAATTACAGCAAAAACCAAAGCAATTATGGTAGTTCATTTATACGGTCAAATAACCCCGATGGCTAAAGTTTGGGAATTAGCTAAAAAATATAATCTGAAAGTAATAGAAGATAGCGCACAAGCTCACGGCGCTTATTACCAAGATAAACGCAGTGGTAATTTATCTGATGCGAGTGGATTTAGCTTTTATCCAGGTAAAAACTTAGGTGCAATTGGCGATGGTGGTGCAGTTACGACCAATGACCCACAACTTGATTATACTATCCGTGCTTTAGCTAATTATGGTAGCGAAGTAAAATATAAAAATATGTACAAAGGTATTAATAGTCGTTTAGATGAGTTACAAGCTGCAATCTTGGATGTTAAACTAGCTAAACTTGATGAAGATACCGAAAAACGTAGAATTATCGCAAAAATGTATCGTGAGCAAATTACTAATCCAAAAATAGCGTTACCACAAGTAGAGCTTGGTGAAAATAGCCATGTTTGGCATGTATTTGTAGTGCGTACAGCAAATCGTGATGAGCTGCAAAAGTACCTAGCTGATAATGGTATTGGCACAGTAATTCATTACCCAACCCCACCACATAAACAAGAGGCGTATAAAGAGCTAAATCATTTGAGTTTACCAATTAGTGAGCAAATTCACCGAGAAGTAATCAGCCTGCCAATTAGCCCAGTTCAGACTATCGAGCAAACTCAGTATGTAATTGATGTTGTGAATAAGTATTAAAAAGCTTGAGCTAATCACAAATTATGATCACTTTTAAAAATTGTAGCTAGTTTAATCAACGTGAAAGTCTCAAAATATTTTAAAGTAAATAATTTATTATGAAAATTAACCACCTAAAACTTAAGAATTATCGTTGTTTTAATGAGATCAACATTGATTTCCATTCGCAATTAACTTTGATTGTTGCTAAAAATGGTATGGGTAAAACAACTATCCTTGATGCACTAAAAGTTGCATTATGGGCGTATGTGAGTAGTTTTGATTTGGGGCGTGCGGCAAATGATGTAACGGGAATCCAAGTTGATGATGTTCGTTTAAACCTTCAAGATAATGGTAATTCTGAACCTATTTTGGACTCTGCTATTGAAGTATTTGGCGATTGTTTTGGTATAACGCAGTGGAAGCGTTATCGGGAAAGTGTCGCTAAAAATACTAAAACAAAAGATGATAATAACGTCAAAAAATTAAAGACGAAATTAAAAAATATTCAAGCTAAAATATTCTCTGAATCAATGGAGCATAATGACCTACCAATAATTTGTTACTATGGAACTGGTCGATTATGGAGTCAAAAAAAGCTGACGATTGACAATAATTCAAATCCTAGCGCACAATCTAGAACTTTTGCATATCGTGATTGTGTCGATCCATCATCGAGTTTTAAAAATTTTGCGGATTGGTATCGAAATATCTTTATGTCTTATCGAGAAGCTCAAATAAAAATACAAGAAAAATACGGATATAATGACGATAGTTTAATTCCAGCAAATATAATTAACCCAGTAAAAGTTATTCAACAAGCGGTTAATCAAGTGCTTTGCAAAATTCAGCCTGATTTAACTGATATTGAATACAGTGTAACCATGGGCGGTGAAGTTGTTTTAAATAATCGTGGGGTTGGTCAACTCAAGGTAGGTATGTTAAGCGATGGGGTAAGAAATATTGTATCGTTGGTAGCTGATATTGCTTACCGTTGCTATAAACTTAATCCTCATCTAGGTATAGAGGCTTGTTTAAAAGCCCCAGGTGTTATTTTGGTTGACGAAATAGATATGCATTTACATCCAGCTTGGCAACAAACTATCGTTAGCGATTTACAGTTGGCTTTTCCAGATATTCAGTGGATAATGACTACGCATAGTCCACAAGTACTATCAACAGTAAAAGCAGAATCAATTCGGGTGTTAGATAATCTTGATACCTTAAAAACGCATAGTGTTAGTGCTCCAAGTTACCAAACTCAAGGAATATCAAGTTTTGAAATATTAATGAATATACAAAATGTGCCACATATTCCAGATATAAAAATTAGTCAAGATGTTAAGAAATATCGGCAGTTAATTGAAGATAATCAAGATGCAACTCCAGAAGCAAAAATATTGAAACAATCGTTAATTGAACATTTTGGGGGTACTCATCCAGTAATTTCAGATTTTAATAATCTAATACAAAGCATAAATTTACGTAATAAAATTGCTAAACTAAAAATAGCAAAAAGTAGTTAGTTTATGAAAAATTTAGATCGAGCATTGGCTAATCATCCGAGTTGTTTAAGTAATTATTCATCCACCAATAATAATTGGGGCAATGTTACCTCTGCGGATAAAATAGCAATCTGGGCTGAATTAGATAAAATGCAGGGGTGTTTTTGTGCTTATTGTCAACGAAAATTAACTGATGCAAAGCATATTGAGCATTTTTATCCGCGTAATCAATTTCAATCCCAGTTCAAAAGTTTAACATTTGAGTGGAATAATATTTTTGGCTCATGTAATGATAGTAATACCTGTGGAAAACATAAAGATTCAGTTATCGGTGATGGCTGTTATAATCCTCAATTATTGCTCAAACCAGATCGAGATAACCCAGAATATTTAATCAATTACTACGGGACAGGAACAGTTGTAGTAAAACCATCCATCGATGAAAATATGGTAGCAAGAGTAAATGAAACTATTCGAGTCTTTAATCTAAATACTGCGGTGCTTGAACAATTACGTGAAAATGCAGTGTCAGGTTATTTGAGTGTCGCAGATCAAATTAACTCTGAATTAGTTGAGTGCGAAAATGATGATGATTTGATTCAACTTTGTCTGGATAGTGTGCAAGATGTGCTGCGAGAGGTTGAGAATTTAGAATTTTCAGCAGTAATAAAATCAACTTTCAAAAAGCGGTTAAGTTTATAATGACTAAATTTAATAAACTTCCTGTATTTGTTAATGGGGATAGTAATGCAAGATAGAGTGAATACAGTTACATTTGCAGAAGTTGAAAGCAAAATGATTGAAATTCGTGGTCAACAAGTAATTATAGATAGTGATGTTGCAGAGTTATATGGTGTCGAAACTAAGCGAATAAATGAAGCTGTTAGTAGAAATCTAGATAAGTTTCCAGAGGGATACGTTTTTGATTTAGAGCCAAATGAGTGGGGTTTGATGCGGTCGCAATTTGCGACTTCACCTCTTGGCGGTGGAAAGGTGAAGTCACCCAAAGCTTTTACTGAGCGTGGATTATATATGTTAGCTACAATTCTAAAAAGTGCAAAAGCTACTGCAACTACACTTGCAATAATTGACACATTTGCTAAAGTGCGAGAAGTAAGCAGAATAATTAATACCTTACCGAACACAAAGCAAGATAGCGTAGAACAAAATAATCTAATGCAAAAGGCTGGTGATATTATTTCTGAGTTAGTTGTTCCTGATAATATAGAATCTGAAGAATCTGAGGCTAGTATTGAGCTAAATTTTGCAGTGGTAAAATTCAAATATTCGGTAAAGAAAAAATCTAAATAATGAATATTATTCTTAAAATAAAGCGAAGAATAGCACGATTGTTAAATCAGATGCTAATTAGTGTGTTTATTATTCCTAAAAAAATTAAATACTCTTTGTTATCAAATAACAAAATTATTGGAAAATTCCGAGCTTATTCGCCAATATTAAGTCTTGGAGATGGTTTAATAAAATTAAATAATGTTTCTTTTGGCGTAATGCAGTCACCCAAGTTTTTTAGTAGTTATGGATACTTAGAAGCTAGAAAAAGTGGTAGTAAAATTATTATAGGTGAAAATACATTTATTAATAATAACGTGTATATTTGTGCAGAACAAACAATTATTGAAATCGGTCGAGATTGCTTGATTGGAGTTAATTTTTCTTGTATTGATTCAGATTTTCATGGTATCCATCCAGATAAACGAAGGGGTGGGCATCAGGTTTGCAAGCCTGTAAATATTGGTAAAAATGTATTTATTGGTAATAATGTAAGTATTCTGAAAGGCGTAACAATTGGCGATAATTCAGTTGTTGCATCTAATTCAGTGGTTACAAAATCATTTAACAGTAATGTAGTTATAGCAGGTAATCCAGCTAGGGTTATAAAAGAATTTAGCTCAGATGAATCTTAAAAGCACAGCACTATGGTCAGCTTTAGCAACCATAATAAGTCTAGCTAACGGTTTTATCTCAGTTAAATTTGTAGCCGTAATAATTGGTCCATCAGGCGTTGGTCTTGTGGGGCAGTTAAGTAATTTTAATGCTATTCTCATGACTATTGCACTCGGTGGTGTAAGTACAGGAATAATTAAATACACCGCAGAATTTAAAGATAACATAGTAGAGTTAAGAAAAGTTTGGCAAACAGCTAGCAGCATTTCGTTGATTTTAATCGCTGTTATAGCAATTGGATTAATATTATTTCATAATTTGTTATCCGTGCATATTTTACATAGTAATCAATATGGTTCTATTTTTATAGTTTTTGCCTTTAGCTTGTTTTTTTATGTTGCAAATACATTTTTGCTAAACATCCTCAATGGTCTACATTTAATTAAGCGGTTTACTATTTTAAATATGATAAATAGTTGTACTGGTCTGATAGCTACGTTATTGCTAGTGAATTTTTTACGCTTGTATGGTGCTTTACTTGCATTAGTAACAGTTCAGTCGGTTACTTTTTTAATTATTGTTACATTTGTTTCTCGGCAAGAGTGGTTTAAGCTAAATAATTTTTTTGGTAAAATAGATCGTAAATATTTAAGATTATTGCTGGCTTTTACTGTTATGGCATTGGTTAATTTATGTGTATCTCCATTATCTCAGATGTTAATTCGAGGTTATCTCGCTGGGCATACGTCTTGGGATATTGCAGGTTGCTGGCAGGGCATGCAAAAAATTTCTGATAGTTATTTAATGATAGTATATACGGCTCTAGGAACTTATTATTTACCAAAATTATCAGCTACTAAATGTAAAGAACAAATTCATGCAGAAATAATGAATGGTTATAAATTAGTAATGCCATTTGTAATTATTTCTGCAACAATAATTTATTTATGCCGTGATTTAGTCATACATATTTTATTTGCTAAATCTTTTGGCGCAATGCGGGATATGTTTTTTTGGCAATTATTAGGTGATATTTTCAAAGTTGCAAGTTTTTTAATCGGTTATCTATTAGCAGCAAAATCTAAAGTTAAGCTTTATATAATTGTACAAGTATCTTTTGGATTTATTGTATTAGGTTTATCTTACCTCTTTATTAGTTTTAATGGTGCCGATGGTGCTGTTCAGGCTTTTTTCCTAAATTATGTTTTATTTTTTGTTGTTATGGTATATATTTATAGAAAAGGACTTTTAGTTTAGATATGGAAAATAAAGTTTCAGTCATAATTCCTGTTTATAATGGTAGTAAATATATTGTAGAAACATTAATGAGTTGCGCTAATCAAACACATCAAAATCTTGAAATATTGATAATTAATGACTGTTCAACTGATGATAGCAAAATATTAATTGAGAAATTTATTGCAACCGATAATCGTTTTCACCTGATTGATAATCAGCATAATCTAGGAATTGTTGGTAATATTAATAAAGGAATTGATTTGTCAACTGGTGATTTTATTATTGCTTTAGGTCATGATGATATTTTGTTGCCTCAGCATATTTCAACCATGTTGCAAGAAATTCAAGATGCAGATAGTTTAATTTATTGTAATGCAGATTTAATTGATGGTGATGGTAAAGTAATGGGTGTTCAAATGAACGAACAACAAAATCAACGTAATATTGATGAGCGCAAATATCGTTTTATGCTCGGTAATACAATAAATAGTTGTGGCTTAATGTTTCGACGATCATTTGCGATGAAAGTTGGTAAATGGACGGTATTAGCCGATTTTCCTCATTATGGTGAATGGCTATTTTGGATTAAATTATTAACGGTTGGAAATATTCGTTATACTAAAACGATAAGAAGTCAATATCGTCGTCATCAAACAAATATAACTAATACATTTGTGGATAAAAAATATCAAGCTAAATTGTTTAAATTTTACCTAACTTGTATGAAGTTAGCGTATGAAAAATTTGGTAACGATATAACATTTGAGCAAAAAATAAAAGCTAAAATAGTTTATTTGAAATTATGGTTAAAACAAAAGCTATTAGAAATGAGCACATAAATGAAATTTTTTGTATATTATTATAACGATAGTAATCTTGGTGATGATTTATTTTTGGATGTATTGGTTCGTCGTTATCCTCAGCATCAATTTTATATTTATGATAACAAAACTATTTTATTAAATTCATCGTTATTAAGAAATGATAATTTAGTTTGTGTTAATCAAATATTATCTAATAAAACATTTGATTATGAATATTTTAAGTATGATGGTGTTATATTAATTGGTGGTTCAGTTTTTCAAGATATTAGTTATAAATTATATCGTGGTTATTTTGGTCAATATTTAACGTTTAAAAATTTAAATAAATTAGGTAAAAAAAATTATGTAATGGGTTCAAATTTGGGACCATTTAAGACGATGTTTGGTAAATTTTTGTTTAAAAATACATTAAAATATGTAAATTATATATGTGTTAGGGATAAATACTCATTTGATTTACTTAATCAATGGAAACTTGGTAATAAAACTGGACTAGCTCCAGATATTATTTTTGGTTATGATTATCAACCAAAAGTTCAAGTTGCCAGTGCAAAAAATATATTGGGGATTTCTATACTTAATACTAAGTTAAATCCAGAAGTTCGTGATATATATATTCATAAGATGTCTGAGTTAATCAATGCATACTTGGAACAGGATAATACTCATCAAGTAAGACTATTTGGATTTGATGGTGGACATGAAAATGATGGTTTAATTATTGATTTAGTCTTAAATGAAGTGTTAGATAAAACACGAGTTACTAAAATAGAATATAACGCTAAGATTACCATCGAAGAGTATTTAGAATTATTTTTAGAATGTGGCTTTATGATTGCAAATCGCTTTCATTCAATGGTTTTGGCTGCTAAATATAATATTCCATTTTATCCAATTATTTATTCTAAAAAAACCTCAAATGTTTTAAGTGATATGAAGTATCCATTTGATAGCATCGAGTATGCAAATATTGCTCAGTTAGATAGTCAGGCTTTAATTAAAAGTATTATGACTAACCAACGTAATTTTATTTTGCCAGAATCATACTCACAACAGGCATTAAATCATTTTTATGGACTAGATAATTTAACATAGTATATTTATTATCAGATTTATTATAAGAGGAAAAGTAGTTGAAGAGATTTACTAAATATTTTGGATATACTACAAGGAATACAACAGAGGGTGGAAGTTCTCGTAATAATGCGATAATCAGTGAACTTGAAAAAATAGGTTGTGAGATGTATATTTATTTTCCAACAAATAGATTATTTCGCATATTAAAAGGACTAGTATTTATTGTTCAATTATTAGCTTATAAGGATGAAAAAATTTTTATCCATTATACGATATTTAGATACATGTTCACTGATCGTATAATATGTAATCCTGTTGTTTTGTACTGTATAATCAATGTTCTTTCCTTTTCTGGTTCAAGAAATAAGATTATGATTGAAGTAAATGATTTACCTCATGAACAGGCAATTGATCTTGATTTACCACATAATAAATTAGATTTATTTGATAAAAAATTATATAAATTGAATAATCTTAAATTTGTTTTTGCTTCAATATCAATGAGAAATTATGTTGTGAAGCAACATTCTTTAGATGATGCTAGAACAAGTGTATTAATTAATGGTTCTCCATTATTATCACAATCACAAGTACCGCTTCAAAAGACACAATCAAATATAATTAACTTTGTCTATGCTGGAAGTTTAAATAAAGGCAGACAAATAGAACAACTAATAAATATATTTAATAATACTCAGCATAATTTATTTTTGTTAGGTGACGGTGGAGAATGGATAATAAATGAATTTGGTGAGTTTAAAAATATTAAGTATTTAGGTTCTAAAACAGAGCATCAAGCCTTAGAATTTGTTGCATCATGTGATATTGGATTGATACCATATGATGATAGTAAATTTTATTATAATATTTGTTTTCCAACAAAAGCATCATTTTATATATGTGCGGGTATTCCTTTTTTATCGACTAATTTAGAGGAGTTAAAATTGCATTTTGGTTCAGAAGTTGCATTTTATTATTCAATAAATGATTGGGGGAGTTTTATTTGTGAAAAATTATATCCAGATTTGATATTGTCTATGAAAGATAATATCAAAAAAATATCGGCCAATTACAATTGGAGTAATTTAATCATTAATTGGTTAAATAAGTAATGTTGGCTTATTATTTAATAATATGTTTGATTATTGGGTGTATAGTTATAAAGCTAGATACACCAAAACTAGAATTACCAATGCTTTATATGATTGGTATAGTTTTAGTTTGTTTTGCTGGTTTTAGAGGGATCGGTGTTGATAGAGATATAATGAATTATTGGAATATGTTTGATTATTCGGAGTCGTTGAGTGACTTTCCTAATCAGGAAGTGATGGCAAAATTAATTCCAATTAGTTTAAAATTTGTTGGCATCTATTCTTTTGGAGTCGCCATATTAGTTTTTGCGATATTGTCAGTAAGTTTAAAAATTTATGCTATAAAAAAATATTCTTATGCTCGATTAGCATCAGTATTATATTTTTTTAGTTGGCTATTTTTGCTTCAAGATTTTACTCAAATTCGAGCGGCGGTTGCAGTTGGGATTTTATTGTTTGCAGTGCAAGATATTTACCATCGTAATTTATTTAGATTTATTTTTAAAGTTGGTTTAGCTTGTTTATTTCATTACTCATCTTTATTGATAGTTCCTCTATACTTTGTTAGTAAAGAAAATCTCAATAAAAAAGTATACTTAATTATGCTGGGTATATTTATTATCTTGGGTTTACAAAAGTCTATCAATATTTTTACTATAATACCAGGCTTAACAGCTATGAGTAGCAAATTAAATACTTATATGCTTTATCAGGGATTTACAACAATTAATGTAATAAATATTAACTCACTAATACAGGTTACATTAGTTGTTATTTTAGTATTAAACTATGACGTGATTAAGCAATATTCAAAATATTCAGTAATCTTTATTAAACAATCTTATTTTTCTTGTTTATCCTATTTTGTATTATCGGCAGTTCCTGTTTTAGCATTTAGAGTGAGTGAACTTTATGCTATTGCAAATATAATCACTGTTAGTTATTTCTGTGTTGTATTTAAAAAGAGTTCTTATTTTTGGGGCTTTATTATTGTGTTAAGTCTTACGTTATTAAGTCTTAATTTATTTAAGCAAAATTTAGTTAATGAGTATGTATCTAGATTTAGTTTTTAGGTTGCAAATAGATGGAAAATAATTTAGTGTCAATAGTTATGGCTACATATAATGGTGAAAAATATTTAAGAGAGCAGTTAGATAGTATTATTGAACAAACGTATAAAAACATTGAATTAATTGTTGTTGATGACTGTTCACAAGATTCTACTCTTGATATTTTAGTGGCATATCAGGCAAGTCATAATTTTATTAAAATATATCGTAATGAATCAAATATGGGAGTATCGCAAACATTTTCATTTGGTATAACTAAAGCAATAGGTGATTATGTAGCATTTTGTGATCAAGATGATGTTTGGTTGCCAAATAAAATTGAACGAATGGTCGCTGAGATTGGTGATAATTTATTAATTCATGGTGATGCAAAATTAGTTGATCAAGATTTAAACACAATTGAAGATTCATTTGCTAGAAAATATAAAGATATTAATAAATCTAAATTTACAGATTACTTACTAGGAAATAATGTTACAGGTTGTTGTACAATGATTTCAAGAGAACTAGTTCAGTTGTCAATGCCAATTCCTGAAAATTTTTATATCCATGATCATTATTTTGCACTTGTTGCGAGTTATTATAAAAGAATAAAGTTTTTGGATGAAAAATTAGTATTATATCGGCAACATGGAAATAATGTCATGGGGGCTGCCAAAGTTAGTTATGATAAATTTTTAGCGTCTAGTTTGAAAGTCGGAAATAGTTTTGATTGTTTTATATTACCTCAATATGACTTATATAGAACAGAAATTAAATTAATAAAAGAATTTAGAATAAGTATTTATTCTGGTCGTTGGATAGGGCAATCATCAATTTTTGGGATGTTAAAGTTTTCTGGTGGCTGGAAATATATCTTATACTTTTATTTTATTACGGGGTTTGGGAACAAAAGATTAGGAAATTTATTATATAATCTAATGAATGGTATTAAATAAATGTTTAAATTTCGTAGATATATTATAACCGTTGCTGTTTTTTCTTTAATAAATTTTATTTATGCAATAACACCGCCACCCCAATATTTAACTAATACTATGATTATTGATAGTCGTATTGAGTCAATTAATCGTTTAACGGTTAATGATGTGCAATTGAAAAATAAAGTTGTTCAATTTGAATCTATTGTTTTGGCATACCATAAATCTATTATAGATAATAGTAATAAATATAATATTACATCTGTTAGTTCTGAATATTCTAGGTTTTGGCTTGGAGAACAACAGATTGAAAGTGGTTATATCTATCAACTCAATAAGTTACCTGAATTATTATCATACAAGAATAGTCATCCAGACATTTCACTAGTTTATTATCCTGTTGATCCAGTTAATGAGAGTATAACTCATCATAATAATGATTTATATATTAATAATAAATTTAATGGTATAGTTTCTTCGATTATGTTGCAAAATCAACGAGAACCATTATCATTTGTAATTCAAAATTTAAGTCATAATGATATAGTAGTTAATAAAATAGATATTCTGCTTTCAGACAGTTATGGTAAGCATGTGCCAAATTCTTGGTTTGATGTTAATTTAGTTAAAAATTGGCATAGTCCAATTAGAACATTTATTTCATCTAAGCCGTATGAAATATCAAATCCGCACCTTACGCCTGAACTCTTGATTAAAGATGATAAACTAATTCAAGTCGATGATGTGAGCAAAAAAAATTATTTGCGTATTACTTCGCTTGGTAAGACATATTATCAAGATATTTCGTCACCAAATATTTTAATGCCAAAAAATGCTGAGGCGTATGATAGTAAGACTTTACAAACATTTACACTTAGAAGTTATAATTCGCAACAAATTTGGGTTAATGTTACTTCAGATACTTCTATTTTTGGTAATTTAAGTGGATTTATACAAATTTCGTATATTCAAAACGGGGTAAAAAAACTTTTAAAGATACCTTTAAAAATTAATGTTTTGCCTGTGGTGTTATCTCCAACTAAATTAAAATATGGTGTATATTATGCAGGGCAGTTAAGAGATGATAATGGGCTAAAAGCACTAGAGAAAAGTGAGCAACAATATTTTGCCGAGATGCAAGATTTAATGATTCATGGGGTATATTATCCAAATAATTATATTGGTGGTGCTAGTCCAGCAAACAATGTGGGTAGTGATCCAGAATCTAGTATCACATTTTATTTAAAAGTTAGAAAACAGCTAGGTTTTCCATGTGACATGATTTTTTTTAACAATGGGATGGGTAATTCAGGGATTAAAAATTTGTCAGTATTAGAGTCAAATGTTTATAATTTACGTAAATTAGTAAATCAAAATACCAACTGCTATAATGAAAGTGTTTTTTTATATGGTATAGATGAAGCCAGAGGAAAAGACTTAACTAATCAGCAATTATCTTGGGATAAAGTTCATCAATCAGGTGGATTAGTTTATGCATCTTCTTTTAGCAAAGATATTTCAAACTATGTTGAAAGTCTTGATTTATTAGTGTTTAGATTTTTTGATCATAATGAAAGTGTAGTTGACGTTTATCGAGCTAAAAATAAAGATGTATTTTTGTATGGTAATCCTCAATCTGGTATTCCAAATTCTCTTTTATATCGTAAAGGATATGGTTATTTACTAATAAAAGATAATTTTACTGGTGCTATGGATTTTGCTTATCAAATATCTTTTCCTGATCGCTATAATTATGACAAAGGAGTTTTAGGCGATAGTCGTTGTTATAAACAAGAGTCAGGGAGTTATTGTTCTGCTTGGAATAATTTTGATAGTAATCTATATTATGACCATATGTTTACTTATCCAACAACAAATGGTGTAATTGATACTGTACAATGGGAAGGGTATGCTGCGGCAATTACGGATACTCGTTATTATTATACGCTGATTGATTTGCTGGAAAAAAATTGTAAGCCAAATGATATTCGTTGTAATTTTGATCCAATGTCATTGATAAATACCGATGATCCATCTGAGACTCGCCAAAAAATCATAGAGAAAATTAAAATTTTTGTGAGTTAAATTGGTTTGCAAAATTAATCTCGTGAAAAATATATAACTTATGGGAGGGGATATGTCACGACTATCTATTAGTGTTGTAATGGCAACATATAATGGTGAAAAGTATATTCTTCAGCAATTAAACTCAATTCTATCTCAACTAAGTTATGGTGATGAAGTTATTATTGTTGATGATTGTTCTAAAGATAATACGAGTTCAGTAATTAATAGTTTACAAGATAAAAGGATTAAGTTAGTTAGTAATGTATCTAATTTAGGTGTGAAGAAATCATTTGAACGTGGTTTAAATCTAGCTACTAATGAGTTAATTTTTTTAAGTGATCAAGATGATATCTGGTTACCTAATAAAGTTACAACTATTCTGCAAAAATTTGCTGAAGATTATGAGTTAGTAATGGTTTATGGTGATGCTGTTGTTATTGATGAGAATAATCGCCAAACTAATAATTCATTTTTGCAAATTATTGGTGGTAATCGAGTTGGTATAATTAATACGTTTATTAAAAATACCCATCTTGGTTGTACAATGGCGTTGAGAAAAAAAATGTTGAACTATATTTTGCCAATTCCCCAAAATATACCGATGCATGATAGTTGGATTGGTATCTTGTGCCAAATTTATGGTAAGTCATTATATATTGACGAACCTTTAATGCATTATCGACGACACTCTTGTAATGCATCTAAGACTACTCGTGAAAGTTTATATCAAGTAATAACATGGCGTGTAAAACTTTTTTTTGCACTGATAAAACAAATAATAATAAAAATGTGAGATTCCGATGATTAATATTTCCGTTGTTCTTTTTAAAAACCCACCTCAACAAATTCAGAATTTAATTTCTGACTTGATATTAAACGAGCAAATCCGACATATTTATTTGGTAGATAACTCACCAGATGATGATTTACACAAGCTCGCAAGCATGGATAGTCGAATTATTTATATCCATAATCCAAGCAACCCAGGTTATGGCAGTTCTCATAATGTTGCAATCAAGAAATCAATTGCTGAGCGAGTAGCTTATCATGTAGTGGCTAATCCTGATATTCGTATGGGTAGTGAGGTGTTAGCTTCATTGAAAGCTTATATGGAGGTTAATCTTGACGTTGGCTTAGCAATGCCAGACATTCGCTATCCAGATGGTAATCGGCAGCATCTTTGTAAATTGTTACCAACTCCATTATCTTTGTTTAGTCGTAGGTTTTTACCTAAAGCAATATCCAGAAAATTTGATAAGAAGTATAATTTATTAGATCTTAATTACGACAAAGAAATGAATGTGCCAATATTGTCGGGCTGTTTTATGTTCCTTAGAACTTCTGCCCTTGCAGATGTTGGTCTGTTTGATTCTAGATTTTTTATGTATCTAGAAGATTTCGATTTAGTGCGACGAATTCATGCAAATCACAGAACTATCTTTTTACCAAATGTGCAAGTTACACATGAATATGCTAAGGGTTCATATCAAAATAAAAAACTTATGATCTATCATATAAAATCAGCAGTTAAATATTTTAATAAATGGGGTTGGTTATCTGACTCTTTTCGAAGAAAAACTAATAAAAAATTCATTAGACAATCAAAGCATGATTAAATGTTTGCTAACCAACTGTTACACGCTAAAGAGTAAAAATATGATTAACTCACGAAAAATTGAAGATTTACATCCCAAGATGCAAGAGCTTTGCCGTCAATTCATTGCGGATTGTCTAGACGCTGGAGTTGAGGTTGCGATTACTTCAACTTATCGCGATAATGAGTATCAAAATTTCCTGTATGCCAAAGGCCGCAGCGATAAGAATAGTAAAAAAGTTACCAACGCCAAAGGTGGTGATTCAATTCATAATTATCGCTTAGCCTTTGATTTTGTTCCATTGCGAGATGGTAAGCCGCAGTGGAATGATCTCGATTTATTTAAGCGTTGTGGTGCTTGTGCTATGCTCTTGGGGCTAGAGTGGGGCGGTAAATGGATAAGCTTTACAGACTATCCGCATTGTCAATATACAAATGGCTTAACGCTTAGTCAGCTAAAGTCTGGTAAAATACCTGTTTTATGATATGCTTTGGTTAAATATTAACGTGTACGGAGTAACTTATGTGGGAATTACCTTTAACTTTTATGGTGTCATTAATTATGATGAAAGTTATAATTTTCACCAGTGATATTCATGCTAAGGTGACCTTAGATCATGATCTGGATGGTGTGCAGAAAATGCATGAGCATGCGGTGCCTCGGATCGGTGGTTTGGCAATTTTTGTGAGTATGGCGTTTACTGCGCTATATGGTGCAAATATTGGTGCGCATTGGGCGCCTTTTTATGCTGGTTTAATTACATCGATGTTTTTTGTGTTTATTGGTGGTCTGACCGAAGATTTATCTAAGGCGGTATCTCCAGCTGTGCGCATAGCATTTATGATGGCTGCTGTGGCATTTGCCGTATTTGTTTCGAATACGATGCCAATGATTCGCCATTTAGCCCATGTTAATTTGGATATAGTGCTAAGTATTGATATAATCGCTTTTCTTATAACTTGTTTTGCGGTAGTCGGGGTTGCCAATTCTTATAATATTGTCGATGGTTATAATGGACTATCCTCAACCTCGGCTATGATTAATGCTCTTGGTTTAGCTTACCTGAGCTGGTGTCTGAATGATGTTACCTTTGTTGTGGTATCACTTAGCTTGGCTTCTGCGGTGTTTGGTTTTTGGGTGTATAATTATCCACGTGGCAGAGTTTTTCTCGGTGATGGTGGCTCCTATTCGATTGGCTTCGTGATCGCCTTGGTTAGTATTAATCTTGTTGAAAATCATGTTGGTCAAATTTCACCTTATACGGTGTTATTATTAGCTGCTTATCCGATTACTGAGACGGTATTTACCATTTTTCGGCGTAAATTTGTGCAAAAAACCAAAGCTACCCAACCAGATAATTTGCATCTGCACCAGTTAGTCTTTGATCGTTGCTTGCCGCGCAATTCGCCAATGTTATACCGTAATGCTCGAGTTATGCCATTAATGTTAACTATAATTATTCCACCAACCGTTATTGCTCTTTTAGGATATAAAAGTAACCTGGTTACCTTGTTGGGATTAGTGGGGTATGTTTTGTACTATACCTATTTTTATATTCGCTTAGTTAAGTTTAAAACGCCAAAAATTTTAATCTTTAAAGCTAAATTATTAACTAGGAAATATCCACAAATTTAATGTGGGTTATATTATAATGTTGTACTCATTTTTTAGGAGATTTATCGATGCATAATCGTATTGTGTCATTAGTTGGCTTAGGCTATGTTGGCTTGCCAGCCGCGGTAGCTTTTGGAAAACAAAAGCAATGTATTGGATTTGATATTAATCCACAACGTATTTTAGAGCTTAAGCAGGGTTTTGATCGTACCGAAGAGACCTCGGCTGAAGATTTGGCTACCACGGATATCTTATATACTTGTGATCTAAACGAGTTAAGTAAAGCCGATTTTCATATTGTTGCAGTGCCTACGCCTGTTGATAATGCACACGTACCAGATTTAACGCCGGTTGTCAAAGCTTCGATTACGGTGGGTAAAGCACTTAAAAAAGGTGATATCGTCGTTTATGAATCAACGGTTTATCCTGGGGTTACTGAAGATATTTGTATTCCGCTTTTGGAGCGTGAATCAGGTTTACGTGGTGGGGTTGATTTTACCGTTGGATTTTCACCTGAGCGGATTAATCCAGGGGATAAAGAGCGCAGTTTTACTACCATACACAAAATTGTTTCAGGTCAAGATCAGGCAACCTTAGATATTGTGGCCGCGGTATATGCATCAGTGGTGACTGCTGGTGTGCATAAAGCTAGTTCAATTAAAGTTGCTGAGGCGGCTAAAGTTATTGAAAATTCACAGCGTGATTTAAATATTGCGTTTATGAATGAATTATCGGTGATTTTTGATCGCATGGATATTGATACCGAAGAAGTTTTGCAAGCCGCAGGTACTAAGTGGAATTTCTTGCCATTTCGTCCAGGTTTAGTTGGTGGTCATTGTATCGGGGTTGATCCATATTACTTAACCTATCGTGCTGAACAGTTGGGTTATATTCCACAAGTGATTTTGGCGGGTCGGCGGATTAATGATAATATGGGGCGCTATGTAGCTCGTAAAGGAATTAAGTTAGTTTTGAAGCATGGTTTAGACTTTGCTAATTTGCAAGTTGGTTTGTTAGGCTTCACGTTTAAAGAAGATTGTCCTGATGTACGTAACACTAAAGTAATTGATATTATTAATGAACTTAAAGACTATAATGCGCAAGTTTATTGTTGTGATCCAGTTGCCGATGCACCAGATGCCAAACATGAATATGGGGTTGAATTTACTAATTTTGCCGATATCCCTCAAGTTCCACTCTTGATTGTTGCGGTAGCTCATCAAGAATTTAAAGATTTATCTTTGGATGAGTTATTAGCTAAAGTAACGCCTGGTGGGATAGTTATTGATGTAAAATCAATTTTACCTAAAGATGAGATTCGTGCACGTGGCTATATTCTATGGCGCTTATAATTTAAATCTGTAACTTGTTATCAAAAACCCCGTCTCTGCACGGGGTATTTATATTGGAACTACGGTGATATTTGATGATCCAGCTTAGTAGCGTAAACCAATATCTAATTGCATGCCCAGTGAATTTTGTTGCGCTGGAACATAGCTGTTGGTACCATTATTAAATGCATCACCACTCGGTGTAATGCGATCATAGAAGCCTTTTAGTCCTAGTTGTAGCTTAGACACGGGGTTAATTTTAACGCCAAGACTTGAAGTTGAGCGCCAAGCGTTAATACCAAGGGTTGAGCGATCATCCATGCCAGCAATTAATTGATCGGCATAGATTTGCCAGAAATTATTAATTGCATATTCAGCCCGTCCACCAAAACCATATTGCAGATACATATCTTGTGAAATTGCATTCATGATACTGCTATTATTCCGTACGTTATAACTATTCATATTCATAATTACACCAGCATTCGCGTACGGTATGATTTGAAATCCGCTATCCAAAGCTTGAAATCCATAACCAACATCAAAAGTTACATTGCCAGGGAAGCCAATATAAGTGGGTACGCTAGAATTAACTCTACCTGCTGGAATGTTAGTTTGACTAATATTATTAACTAATTGAGCATTGATGTTTGCCCAAACGTTATTATCAAATAAATGTGCAACATTGAAGTTTAAGTAGTTCATTGAACTATCAATGCTTGGCGCTGAGCCACCTTTGTAGTTATTTGTAGAATTCACCCAACCCATACCAACACTATAACTATTATCGAATGCAGCAAGTAGCGAATTTGGTAACGTAGAGCTATTGCTTGAGCCTCCAGCGGTTAAATTACTCATTAGTTGATCATTGTTATACAGGTAAGCAAAGTTTAGCATTCCGCCGTATGTGGTTTGCGCTGTATTGCGATAAGTTAGGCTAACCGGGTCATAGCCTAAAGATGAGTTGGTTAGATTAGATTGAGACATCATGCCTTGTGCACCAATCTGGAAATAGCGATTTACATTATATTTAACACCAAGTAATGATGTATATGACATCATACTTTGATTATTCTCACCATTATTGGGATCTTGTAAGTAGTCAATTGATTGATCAAAGTAAATACTTGCATCTTTTGCAAATGCATATTCAATGCGAGCACCACCGCCGTATTCGTTTAGATAGCTATTTGTGAATGAATTCTGAGCTATAGACATGCCATTATAATTTAATGCCCTGCCTATTGTCGCATATGGAATTACCTGTAATCCAATTGATGGCCAATTAAAAGAATAGCCACCATTTGCGCTAATGCTAGCAGGGAAGCCAAATTCTTGAGTATTATAACTAAAACCACCACTAACAGCTTTATTTTGGCTTGCGTTAAAAGTAAAACTACCATCTATGGATAACCAGACATTATTATCAAATAGTTGCTCAAGGTGTAAGTTAAGATTATTTGTGTTGGTTGTAGCATTTGCTGTATTGCTATTTGGATTAGTTGCATTCATAGTTACATAACTATAGCCTAAAGCAATTTGATTGTCTAGCCCCTGAAATATGTTATTTTCTGAGGAGGCCTCTGCCGAGCCGAACCATAATGTACCTATAATAAAACAAAGAGTTTTTTTATTCATATTAAGATTACGCTTATAATAAAATATGGACATTATTTCTAATGTCCATATTGTAAATTACTTTACTAATGTCTAGTTTACAGTGTAAGTTTGGACTTTTCCAGTACTTGCACTCATTCCAGTTGCAGTTGCACCAGTACCAGTAGTTGTAGCTGTAACCGTAACGGGACCAGTAATCCCACTAGTCAAGGTTGTAGATGTCCATTGAGTAAATCCTGAGGTTAATTTATAAACTGAACCTGTTAATGTACCAACATATACATTGTTATTATTGTCAGTATAAATAGTATTTACACCATTTGGAACATTACTAAATGTTACTGAACCACCTAGACTTGAACTAGTTTGTGGTGTACTTATTGTAGTATTCCAAAAACTTTGTGGTTGATTAATTGAACTTGTGCTACTTGTAACACGATATACTTGATTTGTTCCAGGTTGCGTATCTGGTGTGTTTTTTACGTTCCAGTAGCCATATAATGCGCTAGGGTTACCAGCATAGAATTGGAATTGATTTACATTACCAGCTACATAGCGACTAGTAACTTCTGCTGTATTTGGTCCTGAAGTTAAGCTAGTCCAAGACGACGTATTTACAGGGTTAGCTACGGTTAATACACAAACTTGACCAGTAGAAGAACCAGCTCCAACATATGTGATGCCACTATAAACTGCCATTTGAATAGTCGAAGGTTGTCCTGTCCAGCCAGTACATCCAGTGCTTCCTGTTAATGGGAATGTTGCTTCGCCTGCTGCTTGCAGTTGTGCACTTTGTAGATTATTAATTTTTGGATTTACGATGATATTCGTAGTAATATTAGCTCCTACAGGTAGTGGGTAATTAGTTGCTTGAATTCCAGCTGCTTGAGTAGTCCCAGCATTAGCTACTAAAACTACAGGAGCCTGATTCGAATTTACCGCACCAACTGCAATTTGAGTAGGTGTAGCTTGATTTAGCAGTGTTAATACAAAAATTTGTGGTTCGCCACCAACAATTGCAGATGGAATAGTAAACGTTACATTCGATCCTGATACACCGACTTGAATACTTTGCATGCTACCAGCATTACTTGAAGCGAACAATAGCTGATTAATATTTGCTGGTAATGTAAATACTTCATATTGTCCTGTAGTTGCATTTGGAATAGCAACTGATCCTTGACCATCATAAGCCACAGGAGTGGTTGAATCAGATGCACTTGGTGACACGCCAAATGGAGTGAAGCCAGTAGGAACTGGTACGTTAACGGCTACTGGTGCTGCTGAACCTCCAGGACCTTGACTAGAGCTTCCAGAGCTACAAGCGATAATTGAAGCGCCAATTAAGCCAATAGCGAATAAATTAATTACGATTTTTTTCATACGATAATTTCCCTTGAGTGATAACTAGGTTTATATTTAATAAATGTGCACAAACGCACACACCTACTTGTGGGTGATAAATTCATGGATTATTATAGCATTGTTTGCCTAATTAATTTAAGCTAATGCCATGTTATAGTGTAATAAAAGTCCTAAACTGACTTCTGAGTGAATGTGGTGTAGTTATTTGCAACAAATATTGGCTGTCAAACGCGCTCGGTGCGTAAATTAGCCAGGGTGGTTTATTTAGTGCTTAGCTCGACTTTGCGGTAAAATAATGGTTAAAATATTTTATAGGATAAATCCATGTTTAAAACTATCGTTGCGCGTGAGTATAATTACCAAGATATTTATTTGCGTCCGCGTCAAACCAAGGTTACTAGTCGTAAAGAGTGTGATACGTCGGTGATTTTTGGTGGACATAAATTTGTAATGCCAGTTTACCCGTCCAATATGAAATCGGTGGTAAATGTCGATACTTGTGAGTTTTTAGCTCGGCGGGGTTGGTTTTATACCATGCATCGCTTTAATGTGGATAGCGTTGAATTTGTTAGTCATATGCAATCCCTTGGTTTAATCGCTTCAATTAGTATTGGGGTGAATGAAGATACGATCGCTCAGTTGCAACAGCTCCAATTAGCTGGTTTGACGCCTGAATTTATGACGTTGGATATTGCCAATGCGTGGTGTCCTAAAGCCGAGAAAATGATTAAATATGTTAAAGAACATTTTAAAACCTTTTTGATCGTTGGCAATATTGCCTCAGCTGAGGCTGCGCGTGAAATTCATGCGTGGGGTGCTGATGCGTTAAAAGCTGGAATTGCAGGTGGTAAAGTGTGTATTACCAAAAATAAAACTGGTTTTCATCGCCCAATGGTAACTACGGTTTTAGAGTGTGCTGAATATACTCAAGCCGCAGGCGTTCCTTTGATTGCTGATGGTGGGGTAGTTGAGCATGGTGATGTTGCGAAAGCTTTTGCTTGCGGTGCAACTATGGTGATGGCAGGCAGTTTATTTGCAGGTTATGATCAATCAGCTGGGAATATTATTGAAGTTACCATGGATGGGCGCTCTTTGCCACGTGCATATAAAGAATATTATGGTTCGGCATCGCAATACAATAAAGGCGAGTATAAAAACGTCGAAGGTAAAAAAATCTTGATTGATTACCGCGGGAATATGGAGCGCTTATTGGTTGAGCTACAAGAAGATTTACAATCTTCGATTAGTTATGCCGGTGGTGTAACGGTTAGTGATTTGATTAATGCCGAATTGATTTGTATTAATTAGTTATGCAAAAGCCCCACCTATGCCGTCAAGAGGAATATTCTAATGAACCTTAAAAAAGCGCGGGTCTGCTTACAGCTTCGGGATCATTCACGAGGAACAATGCAACACCCACTGTATGGAAGCTTACCCATATAAGATCATTATTGGTTCAGAATATTACCCCTACTACTCGAACATCGCAGGGCAAGGAGTATTCTAACACTCAATTCTTCATTCATGCAAGCAAAAACCACAGCTAAATTCGGCTGTGGTTAATTAATTGAATTGAATCAAATCAATCTGGAGCGTTAGACATTAAATCTAAAATGCATCACATCACCATCTTTTACAATGTATTCTTTACCCTCAAGGCGCATTTTGCCAGCCTCTTTTGAGCCTTGTTCACCCTTATATTGGATAAAGTCGTTATAGGCAATAACTTCAGCGCGGATGAAACCTTTTTCAAAATCGGTATGAATTACACCAGCGGCTTGGGGGGCAGTTGCACCAATGTTAACCGTCCATGCACGCACTTCTTTAACTCCAGCGGTAAAATAAGTTTGTAAACTAAGTAATTTATAGCCCGTGCGAATTAAGCGGTTTAAGCCAGGTTCTTCAAGTCCCATGTCTTGTAAAAACTCTAATTTATCGGCATCTTCCAATTCGGCAATTTCAGACTCCATTGACGCACAGATTGCCACAATTGGCGCATCTTGCGTCGCGGCATAGGCGCTTAAGCGATCCAAGTGTGGATTGTTAGTAAAACCATCTTCGGCAACATTTGCCACAAACATCGCAGGTTTAATCGTGAGTAAGCATAACGGTTTTATAATTGCCGTATCTTCGGCATCTAAATTTAAAGTACGGGCAGGCTTGCCTTCATTTAGGTGGGGTAACACTCGTTCTAGCACCGCCAGTAATTTTTGCGCATCTTTATCACCGGATTTAGCTTTTTTACCTTCACGTTGCATAGTTTTTTCAACCGTCGTCATATCGGCTAAGGCTAATTCCATGGTAATTACTTCAATGTCGCTAATTGGATCAATGTGGTTATTGACATGAATAACATTCTCATCTTCAAAACAGCGCACTACATTGACAATTGCATCGGTTTCACGGATATTAGCTAAGAATTGATTACCTAAGCCTTCACCTTTTGATGCGCCAGCAACTAATCCAGCGATATCGACAAACTCAACAATGGCGTGCTGCATACGTTGCGGCTTAACGATTTTAGCTAATTCATCCATGCGAAAATCAGGAACTTCTACAATCCCAACATTGGGTTCAATGGTACAAAAAGGGTAGTTTTCAGCTGCAATTCCAGCTTTGGTTAGTGCGTTAAATAAAGTTGATTTGCCTACATTAGGTAGGCCGACAATTCCACATTTTAATGACATAGTAGTTACCTTAAATATAATATATGCTCATTTTAGCATAAATTTATCCCTCAAGAGAGCCAAAATCTCTTATAATAACAGTTTATATTTACATTTTAAATTACAGATGATCAAAGAGGATGAATTATGTGTGGGATTAGTGTTAGACCAAGTCGCTACGGTAGTGAGAGTTTAATTAGTTACCGTGGACCAGATATTACCAAAATTAAACAAGTTGAAGATTATACGTTTATTTTCCATCGCTTAGCGATTATGGATACGTCACATGCGGCAGATCAGCCGTTTGAAGATAAGCGTTGGGTTATGGTATGTAATGGCGAGATTTTTAATTATAAGCATTTAAAACAGACTTATACCGACTATCCATTTATTTCACATTCTGACTGTGAAACCATTATGCCAGTTTTAGAAAATCATCGTTTGGTTGAAGCATGTAATATTTTGGATGGTGAATTTGCTTTTGTGGCCTACGATAAACGCCATAAACGTGTAATTGCGGCACGGGATGCAATGGGGATTCGTCCATTATTTTATGGTTATACTCAAGAGGGACAAATTGCATTTGCTTCTGAAATGAAAGATTTGTTAGCGTTTTGTGAAAAAATTTATCCATTCCCACCAGGACATTATTATAATGGTGAAGACATTCGTCCATTCTGTGAATTATATCGCTTACCAGGTGGTAAACAATATGATATGGAAAAAATCTTAACTAATATTCGTAATATTTTAATCGCAAGTGTTGTGAAACGTCTGGATGCCGATGTGCCAATTGGTTATTTGTTAAGTGGTGGTTTGGATTCGAGCTTGGTGTGTGCAATTGCGCAACGTCATACCGTGAAACCAATTACAACTTTTGCCATTGGTCTGGATTACAATCCAATTGATTTGAAATATGCAAAACAAGTTGCTGATTATTTAGGTACGGATCATC
>Ga0247840_10003685_pt1 | contig 25504 bp, 19 predicted proteins | sample LaCruzMarch2015__FD_192404 | JGI IMG/M metagenome (GOLD analysis project Ga0247840, IMG submission 192404) | Freshwater microbial communities from meromictic Lake La Cruz, Castile-La Mancha, Spain - LaCruzMarch2015_17m | ecosystem: Environmental > Aquatic > Freshwater > Lake | place: Spain...
TTATCCGCCAAAGCACCAAAATCACAATGATATAGCCAACCTGAAAATGCAATGACTTCCACTCGGTGTAATCTAAAGTAATCCCAATTAAATATTGCCCGAGTATCATAATCGCCGTTAGCCAATGCAAGGTCTTTGCCATTGCGGAATATTCTTGATTAATATCGTTCATAAATCCCCCTTTATTTATTAAAGACACAAACAATAAATTAAATAAAAAATTACAAAGTTTCTTTATAACGCTTTGGATCAATATAATTTAACACCTGTTGATGATAAACACTATCACCAAACTGCTCGGCAATTAAACTTGCCACAAAACACGACAATAAAATCGGTAAGCTAAATTGACTCGAATCACTCATTTCAACTACCATCGCAACCGCGGTAATCGGTGATTGCGTAATTGCGGCTAAAAATCCCGCCATACCCAATAAATAAAACTGCGCTAATGGAACCGATGGAATTATGTGATGAATTAAATCACCAACCCCAGCGCCGATGGATAAAGCGGTTGAAAAATAACCACCAGGAACTCCAGCCGATACCGAAGCTATTGCACCAAAAAATTTGCCACTGGCATAATACCACGGCGCATTTTCACCACTATCCAAAAAGTGCATGGTTGAACTCGAGCCATTACCAAAAGATAAGCCATGGGTTAAATTCCCAATTAAGGCCACAACTAAACCAAAGATTAAAGCGTTCAGTAAATAATGTTGTTTGCGCCAGCGATTAACCACCCAAGTTTTATTTACCGACATAAACACCATTAACTGGGTAAATAATGCGCCACCAAGCCCACAAATGGCACCGATCAATAACGCGACTCCAGTGATACTCCAAGTATGAATTAAATCTTGCGGATTAACCACACCCAAATAGGGTTGATGCCCTAAAATCAATGTCGAGGCCCCAACCGCTAATAAAGTTGCCCCCACTAAAAGCGTCGCAATATGCGGGCTAATTTTCTTAACATATTCTTCCACGGCAAAAATCATTCCGCCAATTGGTGTATTAAACGCCGCCGCAACCCCAACTCCAGCACCCAATTTAATTAATAAACGCCGTTTACCATCGCTAATATCGCGTAATTGCGCAAATAATGACGAGCAAATTTGAATGGTGGGTCCCTCTTTACCCAGTGACGCACCGGCTGAAATGCTCATAAAGGTCAAAATAACTTTACCAACCGCCGCGCGAATTGAATAGGTCTTACGTAAACGCTCTTCATCAAAAACATCCACCGCATAGCCCTGCGGTAAACCGCTCCCATCAGAATAAGGAAAATACTTCTTGAGTAAAAAAACCGTTGCCACAAAAACTAGCGGGGTATAAAAATACATCGCAATTGGATTAAAAGCAAAAAGTCGATGAAATATCCACTCGGCAAAATTTACCGCATAGGTAAATAACGCACTTGCTAACCCAACCAGCACCGCCAGCAATAAAAATTGCACCCTGAGTTCATTTTTTAATTCTGAAAATTTCACGCTTTGATTTCCTCAATTAATTTGACCAATTGCACATCACCATGTTAACTAATGCTTGGATACATCTTTAATTAGCTTTGAGCTAAATTATGTCGTTCTTCAAACATTTTTTCGCGCAGTACTTTATTTAGAAACTTTGATACTTCTCCGTGCATTTTTAACCAAGCTAAAATATCTTTATCAATTTTAGCCGACAATTGTACTTTTACTGGTTTAAAAAATGGATTTGGCTGCCAATTAGTAAAATCTGTAACCTCTGGAGCATCAGAATAATCAATATCTTCATCTTTTAAATTTTTTAGATATTCAATCTGTTCTTGTCTGGTTTTCATACATTGCCCTTTCATCCTTACTTGCTTTTCTTGCTGAAATTAATCTAATTTTTTGAGCACGCTTCGTAAATACCACAAAAAGTATCACTATCTCATCCTCAATTTTTCCAATTATTTGATCTCTAATCTCTCCGTTGACATCTCGATTAAATTGTACTATCGCATTTGAATCAGAAAATACCTCAACCGCAACCTCAAACCTTAAACCATGTTTTGCATCATTAAGATTATTTTTATTCTCATCCCATTCATACATTATAATACCTTTCTGTATTATGTTAACGTATTATAATATAAACTCACCATCCAGCTCAACGTAATTTCTCGCCACTTTGCAGACTCTGGCTCTTTTGCATATCTATACCCAACTTACCACCATTATAACCACCTAATTTTATTGAACATTTTGCCTTTCAAAATCAGCCATTTATTTTCAAATAAAAATAACTCTAGATGTTCCAGAGTATTTAAGGTCATTGCTCGTTTAACTACGAATTCGCCCTGCTTTTACCGAGGACATCTGAAAAATTTTACCTAAGCTTCTATTTACATGTTCAACGTTACAATATCGAGGCACATTTAATTCTTTAATGAATGGTGTAATTCCAATAATAAATTATGTGGACTAATAGTTTTTGCTAATATGTAAGCACCATGTGGGTTTAAATGATTCGAATCCGCATACAGCAAATAACCATTATAAAATGGATACGTTCTAATATCAAGAAGATCAGACTCAAAATCATAAAAAGATGTATTTCTATGTTTATTACTGATATTTCTAATAAGATTATTGTCCAACTTATTAATAGGAGTCAGGACAACCGATTCAATACCTAAGTCTCTTCCTAGACTATCATTTAAAATTCTTTGTCTTTTAATATTTTCAATAATGCCATAAGTATAATTCGGTACATCTCCAATTATAATTACATTCTTTTTTTGACCTTCTAAATATGTTAATGTTTTTTTAAAATCATTTATAAAGCTTGGATTCTTAACATAAGCACTCCAGTATCCAGCTAAAACAATTGTTTTATATTTTGTTAAATCTACTTTAAATACTGCGCTAGATTTATCACATGAACCTATTAACCCACTGTAGCCTGAATTATCAAAATTTAAAATAGGCGGGCAACCAGAATAAGATTGCATAAAAATATTAAATTTATTTTGTTTGCCAATTTCCTCAAAAAAAGGACTAAATGCAGCAGCGTGTGAATCGCCAAAGAGCATGATATCTGTTTTAGAATTAATTGGATCATAACCAAAAACACAATTACCTGCCTTACCATTAAAACAATATCCATCAGGCATTTGATTTTCAAGGTTTATTCGTGAAGATTTTTTAATAATACCTGAATGTAAAATTGTAGATATCACTAAAATGATTAGGAATGGCAATACAAGTAACAAACTGATAGTTTTTTGATAACTTAATTTAACTTTTCTAAGTCGTTTCTCTACAAATAGATAATTGAAAATTGATATCAATAAAATTATTAAAAATAAAATTATACCTGTATATAAACTAATCACCTTGCCTGGGTTTTCATATCTAAAAAACGCAAGTATGGGCCAGTGCCAAATATACAATGAGTACGAGATAAGACCAATAAATACAAAACACTTATTTGCTAGTGTTTTATTTATCAAGTTACTCTTATTTAATATTCCAGCAAATATAAATAGAACTGCACCAAACGCAGGTAATAGCCCCCAAAAGCCAGGAAAGGTTGTATCTTTATCTAAACAAAACCCAGAAATTAAAATCATTGAAAGACCAACGACCGAGATTAGCCCTGAATATGTTTTTGATTGCAACCCTTTAGCCCTAATACCCTTTTGGTAATACAAACTACAATACAATGATAATAAGCACCCCATTAACAATTCAAATGCTCTTGATGGTAGCATATAATAAGCGTAACTTGGAAATTTATACGAGGTATAACATGAAATCAATAATGACGTCATAAAAATAAATGCAGTGAAGTAGAGTATATAATTTCTTTTTTTAAAAAACTTTAAACTTATTATAAGTATGATTGGAAAGAAAAAATAAAACTGCTCTTCAACCGCTAGTGACCAAGTATGCAACAAAAACTGTTGATTGGATGGATTATCAAAATATCCATGTCCTGAATTAATAAGGTAAAAATTATAAAAATATAACAAATTAGCGTTTATAGACTCACTTAATGCGACATTGTCCCCAGGCGATAAAATCCAGATTCCCACAAGACCTACTGCCAACAGCATTAAATACAGCGTTGGCAGAATTCGCTTTATTCTCCTGGCATAGAATAATTTAAATGAAAAAGCTCCTACAACTGCTTCATTATATATCATTTGTGTAATTAAAAATCCTGAAATCACGAAAAATACATCAACACCAATAAAGCCTCCAGGTAAGATAAACTCATTAAAATGAAAGAACAAAACAAACGAAACTGCAATTGCCCGTAGCGCATCAATGTCTGGCCTGTACTTGATACTTGATACTTGATACTTGATACTTGATACTTGATACTTGATACTTGATACTTGATACTTGATACTTGATACTTGATACTTGATGTTTTTTTAATTCGTGGTTCATTAATAAGTGGCTTTATGAAAATACCAACCAAAATTAGCAACGTAGAAATAAATGCAGATAATATTAATATAAGCAATGCCCTAACAATCAATAGTTTATTTTCCATCGGTGTTACTGTGGCTACGTTAGTGACCTTAAGTGAAATGATTGGAATCTGTTTACTTGGCGCGATGAGGTCTCCAAATGTTGTCCTTACATTAATATTAAATTGGAATACTGGTGCTAAATTATTCCCTATTCGAATTTTACTTAAAATTACATTATGACTATCCACAAATTCAGGTTTAGACTCAGTCAGATAATTCATATCTAGTAGGCTATAACTAAATAATATATTATTTTTATTACTTGTATCCTCAACTTCATGTGCGTAAATTCTAACATCACTTATTAATATCAAGGTTAATGTTAGAACAAAAAATAAAACGAATCTTAACGTTAATTTTTTATGATAAACCTGCATACTTCTCGTTGCCTTTCATTTTTATTTACTTTTTTGGAGGTTCCAGAGCATTTAAGGTCATTGCTCGTTTAACTACGAATTCGCCCTGCTTTTACCGAGGACATCTGAAAAATTTTACCTAAGCGTTCATAATGCAAATGAGCTAATGCGCAAGCTAAGGCATCGGCAGCATCGGCTTGGGGGGTACCAGTTAACTTCAATAAATAAACCACCATTTTTTGCAATTGCTCTTTTTCGGCATGACCATAGCCAACCACCGATTGCTTCACTTGCAAAGCAGTATATTCAAATACCTCTAAATCATGTAACACACAAGCTGAAATACACGCACCCCGTGCCTGCCCTAGGAGCAAAGTTGATTGTGGATTTACATTCACAAAAACTTTTTCAATGCTAACAATAGTCGGTTGATATTCATGAATGATCTGTTGAATTCCACCAAGTATGGTTTTGATCCGTAATGCCAAACTTTGCTCGGCATTAGTTTGAATTACACCTGAAGTAATATAATTCGCAGTATTCTTATCGACACGCTCAATAACCCCAAACCCCGTATTCCGTAATCCTGGATCTATCCCTAAAATACGCATAATTACCTCATTAAAGGTAATATTATACTTGGATTTAAGTTACGACAATAGCTAAATACACAGATTTAAGCGCTATAGCTATCCCCAATTGCAAATGTAACAATATAGTGCAGTGCAAGAATGTTTTTATTCGTTCAAATCAATAAGCGTAGTAAAATGCAGCATTAATAATAATTTGCTTATGGAGCCACTAATTATGAGCGACAAATTTAAACTCGACGAACAATTAATCAAAGATGCCCTCGCCTACCACCGTAGCCCAACCCCTGGTAAGACTCAAGTAGTCTCAACTAAACCCGTTGCTACTCAACGTGATCTTTCATTAGCTTATTCACCGGGTGTCGCTGCACCCTGTTTAGAAATTGAACGTGATCCTCAAACCGCCTATGAATATACTAACAAAGGTAACTTAGTTGCAGTAATCAGTAATGGAACTGCAGTACTTGGTTTAGGTAACATTGGTGCCTTGGCAGGTAAACCCGTGATGGAAGGTAAGGGAATCCTCTTTAAAAAATTTGCGGGTATCGATGTTTTTGACATTGAAGTCAATGAAACCGATGTTGATAAATTTGTCGAAGTTGTCGTCGCATTAGAACCGACTTTTGGCGGAATTAATCTTGAAGATATAAAAGCCCCAGAATGTTTTGAAATTGAACGTCGTCTGAAAGAACGCTTAACGATCCCTGTATTTCATGATGATCAACATGGCACGGCAATTGTAGTATCGGCTGGGATTTTGAATGGTTTAAAAATCGTTGGCAAAGATTTAACGACGGTAAAAATCGTAGTCTCGGGTGCTGGAGCTGCCGCAATTGCCTGTTTAAATTTATTAGTTAGCCTTGGCGCAGATAAAAAAAATATTTATGTCTGTGATTCCAAAGGTGTAATTCAAGACCGCCGTGAAGGCAAATTAGACTTTTCAAAACAACAATATTGTCAAACCACTGCCTATAATACTCTTGAAGAAGCGATGGATCAAGCCGATATTTTCCTTGGTTTATCGGGTCCAAATACCGCTAATCAAGAGATGATTAAGAGCATGGCACGCGATCCATTAGTTTTTGCGCTGGCTAATCCAACGCCAGAAATCATGCCAGAATTAGTCCGTGAAGCTCGACCTGACGCAATTATGGCTACAGGCCGCAGTGATTATCCAAATCAAGTTAATAATGCACTGTGTTTCCCGTATATTTTCCGCGGCGCACTTGATGTTGGCGCAACTACCATCAATGAAGAGATGAAAGTTGCAGCGGTGCATGCGATTGCTAAATTAGCGACACTTGAGCCGAACGAACAAGTCACCAATGCCTACGGTGGCGAAGAATTGCGCTTTGGACGTGATTATCTTATTCCCAAGCCACTTGATCCACGGCTAATCCACACTATCGCAATTGCAATTGCTAAAGCTGCAATGGATAGCGGTGTTGCAGCGCGCCCGATTAAAGATTTCAACGCCTATGCACAACAACTCAACCAATATGTTTATCGTTCAAGCATGTTTATGCGCCCAATTATGAACGCGGCGGCAGCCTTGCCAAAACGAATTGTGTTGTGCGAAGGCGAAGAAGAACGTGCATTATTAGCGGTATCTGAAATTAACCAACTGGGTGTAGCGCGTCCAATTTTAATTGGTCGTCCATTTGTAATTCAAAAACGCATCGAAAAACTTGGTTTAAAAATTGAAGAAGGTGTGGATTTTGAATTAGTTAATATTGAAAATGATTATCGCTATAAAACCCTGTGGCAAGAATACTATCGCATGATGAAACGTAAAGGTGTTAGCGAAGAAACTGCACGTGATCATATGTTAACCCGCCATACTTTAATTGGCGCAATGTTAATTTTAAATGGCGATGCCGATGGTCTAATTTGCGGATTAGTTGGTAAATTCCATAATCACTTTGAAACTATTCGTGAAATTATTGGTTATGATAACCCAAATAAAATTGCCGCCGCAATGAATGCACTCATCACCCAAAATGGCAATTTATGTATTAGTGACACTCATGTTAATGAAAACCCTAGCGCGGCTGAAATTGCTGAAATTACACGCATGTCTGCTCAGGTAATTAACCGTTTTGGGATTGAACCACGGGTGGCATTAGTCTCACATAGCAGTTTTGGTTCCCACGAAACTTCAGCGAGTGCGCTTAAAATGCGCGAAGCATTAGCATTAGTTCAAGCCAGTGATCCGCAATTAATTATTGATGGTGAAATGCAAGCCGATGCAGCGGTTAATCCCGAAATTTTAGCGCGTTCAATGCCTGATTCACCGCTAGCTGGCGCACCAGCCAATTTACTGGTGATGCCAAATATCGAATCGGCTAATATTGCCTATAACTTAACTCGGGTATCTTCATCCGATGGGGTTACCATTGGACCAATCTTGATGGGTATGAATAAACCTGCGCATATTTTAACCACTATTTCAACCGTTCGTCGAATTGTCAATATGGTCGCTTTAGCGAGTGTTGAGGCACAGTTCAAATCTTAATTTCAATTTAAAAAGCACTCTAGCATCAATCGCGAGAGTGCTTTTTTACCACATATTCCAAACAACCACAAAAAATTAACTATTACAAATAACTAAAACCCTATTTTTTGTATAACTACTAACCATTTTTGCTTTATAATAACCACTCGCTAAATTTTTTAAGATGACCATAACATGAATTACAAAAAACTAACCCTACTCATCAGTTTAATTTCAGCTAGTCTAATTGTAACGGCATGTTCGAATAAATCCAAAATGAACAGCAATTTAATTACCGTTGACATCGGCGCTGATATTTCAACTCTAGATCCGCAAATGACCGAAGATGTCCAAAGTTCACGCGTGGCCTATGATTTATTTGAGGGTTTAGTGAGCCACGATCAGAGCAATACTCCAACTCCTGGCTTAGCCGAAAAGTGGGATATTTCTCCCGACGGTAAAACCTATACTTTTCATTTACGTTCAGGAATCAAATTTTCTGATGGATCGCCAATTACCGCTGCAGATGTGGTATTTAGTTTTCAACGCTTGGCGGATCCTAAAACAGCTTCGCCATATAATATACTGGTTAATAATATTGTTAATGGGCAAGCAGTTATTGATGCAAAACTCCCAGCAAGTGCATTAGGCATTAAAGCGCTAGATGCCAATACCATTCAAATTAAACTAAATAACCCAGATAGCTCATTCTTATCCATTTGTAGTATGCCTGATCTCGCTGTAGTGTCTAAGACTAACGTTACTAAATTTGGCCAAGCGTGGACTGACCCCAAAAACATGGTTAGCTCAGGTGCATATAAACTCGATGAACGGGTTATACAAGGCTATATTTTAGAAAGCAAAAATCCATACTATTACGACGCTAAAAATGTTGCGATTGAACAAGTTAAATTCTTACCGATTGTTGATTTTAATTCCTCGTTTAGTCAATACAAAACTGGCGCAATTGATATTACTTATTTATTACCCGTTGACCAATATAAAACCATTAAAGCCAGCATTCCAGAACAAGAACATACCGTCTCATGGGAAACCATTGAATATTATGATTTCAACATGACATCACCCAAATTTAAAGACAATCTAAAATTACGCCAAGCCTTATCTATGGCAGTTGATCGCACGGCTTTAACCAAAGAGGTTCTTGGTCAAGACCAAAAGCCACTCTATGCCTATGCAACGAATACCGTCGAAGGTGGTAAATTTACTGGGTTAGATTATGAATGGGCGACTTGGCCACGTGACAAACAAATTACCAAAGCGCAAGAACTCTTTAAAGCCGCGGGTTATGGACCAAATCATCCTTTAGAAATTACCATCTCTTATAACACCAAGGATACCAACAAGAAAAACTCCTTAGCAATTGGTTCAATGTGGCAACAAATTTTTGGCGTACAGAGTATCAAAGTTAACTCAGGCAATCAAGAATGGAAAACTTTCTTACAAGCGCGTCATAAAGGTGATTACGATGTTGCGCGAGATGGTTGGGTTGCCGATTATGACTCGGTAGATAGCTATACTAATTTATTCCTGTGTAATAATCCACAAAATAACGCCCATAGCTGCACGCCGAATTACAATAACTTAATTACGCAAGCAAATGCAGCCGCTGATGCAAATCAACGCGTAGCTCTGACGCGGCAAGCACTTAAAGCGGCAATGGATAACTATGTGATTATTCCGCTGTACCAAGATACCTACTACCGTGCGGTTAACCCACGGGTTAAAGGCTATACTCCTGATACCAATCACCTCGATCATGTCATGAGCAAATGGTATAAATTTTAATTAATACTAAACAATTATTCCCACTTAAACTTTAATCGTTTCACTACAATGAGGAAACCAAATATGAGCATGAAGAAACTAACTGGATTATTATTCGGCTTAATTAGCTTAGGCTTGATCACAGCCTGTTCACATAAATCTGCAACTGAGCTAAGTAGTAAAGATAAAAACTTAATTACCGTTGACAATGGTGCTGACGTACCAACCATTGATCCAACTATATCACAAGACAATACGAGTACCAGAGTACTTTATGATTTATTTGAAGGCTTAACCTCTTTTGACCAAAGCCAAAAAACCATCCCTGGCTTAGCAGAAAAATGGGAAATTTCTACCGATGGTAGAATTTATACCTTTCATTTACGTCCAGGAATAAAATTTTCCGATGGTAGCCCAATCACAGCACAAGATGTAGTATTTTCATGGAAACGCTTAGTTGATCCTAATATAGCCTCACCATATAGTATGCTAGCGAGTAATGTAGTTAATGCGAATCAAATTATTGCAGGCAAATTACCACTCAATCAACTTGGCGTAAAAGCATTAGATGCACAAACTATTCAAATTAATTTGATTAACCCAGATAGTTCATTTCTCAAAATTTGTGCAATGCCAAATGTCGCTATCATTTCGAAAGCCAATGTAACAAAATTTGGACAAGCGTGGACCGATCCTAAAAACATGGTCACTTCAGGCGCCTATACTTTAAGCGAATGGGTTGTTCAAGGACATATGCTCCTCACCAAGAACCCGAATTACTATGCGGCAAAATCGGTTGCGATTGAAAAAGTAAATATCTTGCCAATTGTCGATACAAACTCAGCATTTAACCGCTATCAAACTGGTGAAATTGATATCACCTATAGCTTTCCAGTTGACCAATATAAGCAAATCAAGAAAGACTACCCTGGTCAAATTCACACTGTCAGCCTCGAAGCGTTAGCTTATTATGATTTAAATATGACCTTGGCTAAATTTAAAAACAATCCACAACTCCGTCAAGCACTCTCAATGGCAGTTGATCGTCAAGCGATTGTCAAAGAGGTATTAGGGCAAGGACAAGTTGCATCATACTCATATGCAACCTCAACCGTGGAAAATGGTAAATTTGCAGGCTTAGATTACCCTTGGGCAAGTTTGCCACGCGATAAACAAATTGCCCAAGCACAAGAACTCTTTAAAGCCGCTGGTTATAGTCCGAATAAGCCCTTAAAACTAATGATTAACTATAACACCAATGATGGTAATAAGAAACTCGCTTTAGCGATTGGCTCAATGTGGCAGCAAGTTTTTGGCACAGGAATTCAAGTAACTCAAGCCAATCAAGAATGGAAAACTTTTTTAAAAGCGCGCAATAAAGCCGATTATGATGTTGGACGTGACGCATGGATTGCCGATTACAATTCCGTCGATAGCTACACTAATTTATATCAATGTAGCAATTTACAGAATAATGCAAAATCATGTAACCCTGAATATGATAAATTAATTGCACAAGCACAAGCTAGCCAAGATCCAGAGCAACGAGTTAAATTAATTCGTCAAGCCTTACAATTGGTGCAAAATGATTATGCCATAATTCCACTCTATCAATATACCTATACCCGCTTGGTTAGTCCACGGGTTAAAGGTTACGACATTGATGATAATCACCTCGATCACGTCATGAGCAAATGGTATAAACTAGACTAAAGGAGTATTCGATGTTAAAATTTGCAGTTAAACGGATCTTAGTTTCGATCCCAACCTTACTAGCGATAATCTCGCTGGTGTTCTTTCTGGTACACATTACCCCTGGTAATCCATTTGATGGCGAACGCGCACTCTCACCTGAGGCACTTAAATCCTTGATGGCACAGTACCGTTTAGATTTACCCATCTGGCAACAATACTTACTCTACCTTGATGATTTAATCCACGGTAGTTTTGGTATTTCAATGAAATATCTCGGACAACCAATTAACAGTTTGCTATTTCCTGATAATATGGGTGGTTTTTGGGTAACCTTACGTCTTAGCATTTATACGATGCTAATTGCCGTACCCTTTGGAATAATTTTAGGTGCTTATGCAGGACTACATAAAAACTCATGGTTTGATAAACTGGTGGTATCCAGTAATATCTTTTTTACCGCCGTGCCAACCATGGTAACTGGTCCACTATTTGTTTTAATTTTAGCCGTAACTTTACAACTCTTTCCAGCTGGTGGTTGGGGTGATGGTGATTTCGCGCATCTATTCTTGCCTGTGTTGGTTCTGGTACTAGCTTACTCACCAACCATCGCTTTCGTAACCCGCGGCAGTATTATCGATGTACTAAATTCTAACTATATTCGTACCGCACGCGCCAAAGGTTTACCAACCAAAAAAATCTTGTTTAAACATGCCATTAAGCCTGCAATTTTACCCGTAATTTCATTATTGGGTCCAATGTTTGCAGGGATTTTGGTGGGGGCAGTTGTAACCGAACAAATTTTCACCTTACCCGGACTTGGGGTTTTAACCACCAATGCCGCGACCAATCGTGATTATAATATGATTATGGCAATCACTATTTTAGGTAGTATTTTAACGATCGTATTTAATATTATCGTCGATTTACTCTATATGCTCCTTGACCCTAAAATTAAACAATAGGATAAAATGAAATGTTTGTAAAAGCAAAAAACCTCAATCTCGACACGCCAAAAACTAAAGGTTTCTGGTTAAGTGTTTTCAGTCGCTTAGCGCGAAATAAATTAGCCATGACTAGCGGTTGCATTATCGTGGTGCTAACCTTATTGTGCATCGTGGTGCCAATGTTTAGCTCAGTGGCGTACGATAAAACCGATTGGGGGCAAATTATGCAATCCCCGAGTGCGGCGCATTGGTTTGGTACCGATAGCCTAGGCCGTGATCTTTTTGTACGCTGTTTCATTGGTGGACGGATTACTTTTGAAATCGCTTTTGCCGCAGCCTTTGTGGTGTTATTAGTTGGAATTTTCTATGGCGCAATTGCGGGCTATGTTGGTGGCAAACTCGATACCATTATGATGCGGATTGTCGATGTACTGTATGGTATTCCATTTCTATTTTTCTGTATCTTGCTAATTACCCTTTTTGGTAACAGCATGGCGCTCTCATTTGTCGCAATTGCGGCGATTTCTTGGCTGGATATGTCACGAATTGTCCGCGGACAAACCCTTAGCATTAAGCACAAAGAATTTGTGGAAGCCGCGATGATTTCTGGAGTAAGCAATTTTAAAATTATTACGCGCCACGTAATTCCTAATTTACTCGGAATTGTAATTGTCTATGCCGCGCTAACGGTACCGAATATGATCGTCATGTCGGCGGTATTAAGCTTTTTTGGACTCGGCGTGACCGAACCAATGACCTCATGGGGCTTATTGATTTCCGATGGTGCGCAAAATATGCAAGCCTGGTGGTTACTACTATCTCCAGCCACCTTGATGGTTATCACCCTACTTTCATTCGCATTCTTAGCCAATGGCTTACGCGACGCTTTAGATCCACGTTAGGAGCACTCAATGACTGCAAAAAAAATCCCTCTCTTAGATGTCCGCAATTTAACCGTGGAATTCAAAGTTCAAGATGGTTTAGTCCGTGCTGTTAATGGACTCTCATTTAAAGTCTATGATGGCGATATTATTGGTATCGTTGGTGAATCGGGTTCTGGCAAAAGCCAATCTATGCTTGCAATTATGGGGCTACTCGCTGGCAACGGTAAAATTAGTGGCTCGGTAAAATTTATGGGGCAAGAATTAGTTGGGATTAGTACCGCCAAATTAAATAAAATCCGCGGGGATAAAATGGCGATGATTTTTCAAGACCCAATGACCTCACTCAATCCCTACCTAAAAATCAGCTCGCAAATGACCGAAGTCCTAATGCTACATAAAAATATGTCTTACAAAGATGCGTTGGCAGAATCAATTAAAATGCTCGATCGGGTAAAAATCCCCGATGCTAAAAATCGAGTCCACCTTTATCCACATGAATTTTCGGGTGGAATGCGCCAACGGGTGATGATTGCAATGTCATTACTGACTAAGCCAAAATTACTGATTGCCGATGAACCAACTACTGCGCTCGATGTGACGGTACAAGCGCAAATTTTAGAATTACTCCGTGATCTACGTAAAGAATTTGGCATGACGATTATTTTCATTACCCATGATATGGGTGTGGTCGCAAATTTATGTGATCGGGTCAATGTGATGTACGGCGGCTGGTTAATGGAAACCGCCGCGATTCAAATTATTTTCAAAAATCCAATTCATCCTTATACGCAGGCCTTATTGGCAACCATTCCGAGTTTGGATCATGATGTGGATAAACTTAAAACCATTCCGGGTGAACCGCCGAATTTATTGCAATTACCCGCAGGTTGTCCATTCCAAGAACGTTGCAGCCAAGTTAGTGCGGCCTGCACCCAAAATATCCCACTACGCCGCGTCGAAAATCGCCATGTGGTTAAATGTGCCAATTCAAACGGAGTTGCATTATGAAAAAAATTCTTGAAGTTAAAAATTTAAAGGTTCATTTTGAACTCAGTAGTGGCTTATTTAAGCCCAAAAAAGTTGTTCATGCCGTCGATGGTATCGATTTTGAAGTCTTTGAGGGCGAAACTTTAGGTATCGTCGGCGAATCTGGCTGTGGCAAATCTTCATTGGCACGCGCATTATGTGGTCTAAATAAAATCACTTCAGGCAGCGCACTCTTTAATGGCATTGATTTGGCCAAAGCCAGTGCCAAACAATGGGACGAAGTCCATAAGCAAATGCAATTTATTTTTCAAGACCCTGTCGCTGCACTCGATCCACGCATGACGGTTGCCGAAATTATTGCCGAACCATTGGTAACCCTTTACCCAAACATGAAACAGACTGAAGTCATGGCAAAAGTTTTTAGCACCATGAAGTTAGTTGGACTAAGTCAAAATCAAGTTAATCGCTATCCACAAGAGTTTTCGGGTGGTCAATGCCAACGGATCGGAATTGCTCGAGCGTTAATTCTCGAACCCAAAGTGTTGATTTGTGATGAGTCGGTGAGTGCCTTGGATGTTTCAATCAAAGCGCAAATAATTAACTTACTCCAAGAGTTACAGCAAAAATTGAAACTCACAATCTTATTTATTTCGCATGATTTAGGCGTGATTAAACATATTTGCAATCGAATTTTGGTGATGTATCTAGGTAATATTATGGAACTTGGCGCTAAAAAGACCATTTATAGCGATCCATTACATCCCTACACTAAAGCCTTATTATCTGCAGTTCCCGTGGCGAATCCAGAGCTCGAAAAAGCTAAGGTCATTCAATTACTCGAAGGTGAACTCCCCTCTCCAGTTAATCCACCGCATGGCTGTGTCTTTCATACTCGCTGCCCGCTTGCAAGTGAAGCGTGTAGCCAATCTCGCCCAGCCGACAAAACTGTCCGTGAACACTCGGTAAGCTGCTTTAAAGTCAACTAAGCTTTATCCATTTAGCCACAGTTGAACTCTTTCAAATAATTATGCTCAATCAGATTTTAGATTGAGCATAATTTTATTCTACACGCTGTTAAGCAAATTGGTTACTTACTTGGCTGGTTTTGTCCCGTAAAATAACGCTGAAAAAATAGCAATTGATAATCAATTGAATTTAACCAATAATTCCAATCATGAACTCCAGGCGCTTCACCATAATTATGTAAAATATGTTCTTGCAACATTTCTGTATGCAATCGTCGTGCGGTTGGCAACAAATAATCTTCTGTTCCAACATCAAAAATAATCGCCGTATTATATTTACGGAATTGAGGTAAAAAATTATCAATATTATAGCTTGTCCACTTACTTTGATCTGTGCCAAGCACAACCCATACCGAATTGGAATGACTATCTTTTAAGGTGTAAACACCACTCATGCCACCAACCGCACCAAATAATTCTGGATACGTTCCTGCCAGATAAAAAGAACCATAACCGCCCATGCTTAACCCTGTAATGGCGCGCTTCTCACGGCTGGCAATCGTCCGAAAATTTTTATCCACCGTTGGAATTAACTCAGTCACAAACATCGTTGCATACTGTGAACTTTCGCTAATTGGTGAATTGAGGAACCAACTCCCGTATAATCCATCAGGCATAACTAAAATCATTTGATCATTATTGGCGGTACGAACCAATTGGCTTTCATAATTTTTCACCCAATCGCGATAATTACCCGAATAACCATGCAGTAAATAAACACTTGGATAATGAAGCTTCGGATTTTGCGCATAATTATCTGGAACGATAAGCAACATACTTTCACTGCGCCCACCCAAATAGGAACTAGTGAAATTTAATTGATATAAATTTTTGCTGAGCTGTTGAGTATGCAAGTCTTGTGCCGAGACAACGCTTGACACCAAGAAAAACAATAACAACAACCAAACTTGATTTAATTTACGCATTAGATTCAACCTTCTACAAAAAATATATAGATTAAGAAATAAAACCCCGTGCTTCAGGCAACAGCTGGAGTAGTACAGCACCGTCTTAATCAATAATGTAGAACAAAAAGAATATTTTGTTCTACATTAAGTTATGGCAAGCCGCAAGAAATTTAAACCCAACACAATTAAATTTCCTACTTGAATCGACATCTACATCTTCGGCATTAAATGTTTAAAGTTCTTCATCATCTTCATCATGCCGCCACCGCCACTAAATTTCTTCATCATTTGGCTAACTTGCTCATATTGTTTCAATAATTGATTAACTTCTTGAACTGTAGTTCCACTTCCCAAAGAAATCCTGCGTTTACGCGTCGCTTTTAATAATTCAGGTTTACGCCGTTCGGTTGGCGTCATTGAATCAATAATTGCTAAATTTTTCTTAATGACTTTATCGTTAATAATTTCAGGTGCTTTAGCCGCAATATTACCGGGTAATTTATCCAAAATACTGCCCATGCCACCCATATTATTCATTTGCACAAATTGCATTTTGAAGTCATTCAAGTCAAAACCCTTACCCTTTTTAACTTTATCCATCAACTTCTTGGCATCAGCTTCATTAACATTACCTTTAACATCATCAATTAAAGATAAAATATCGCCCATTCCCAGAATCCGTGACGCCATCCGATCAGGATAAAAAGGCTCAAGACCAGTTACTTTTTCTGAAACCCCGATAAACTTAATTGGTTTACCCGTTATATTCCGAATTGACAATGCCGCACCACCGCGCGAATCACCATCCATTTTAGTTAAAATTACCCCAGTTAAAGCTAACGCATCATTAAACGCTTTCGCCGTATTGACCGCATCTTGCCCGAGCATCGCATCAACCACAAATAATGTTTCAACAGGATTTAAGACTTGATGGAGGTCTTTAATTTCCCCCATCATAAATTCATCAACCGTCAAACGACCCGCTGTATCGACAATCAACACATCAAAATAATGCTTACGCGCATAATCTAACGCGTTTAAAGCGATATCTGTAGGGAGTTGTTGAATATTCGATGGAAAGCCCTCAACTTCAAGACTAGTTGCTAAAATTTTAAGTTGTTCAATCGCCGCAGGACGATACACGTCGGCACTGACGACTAAAACTTTTTTCTTATCAATTTCTTTTAAACGCTTGGCTAATTTACCAACTGTCGTAGTTTTACCCGCACCTTGTAAACCTGCCATCAAAATTACCGCCGGCGGTACCGCACTCAGATCCAGTGCATCATTAAATTCGCCCATTAATTTAGTTAATTTCTGATTAACCACATCAATTAAAGCTTGTCCAGGGGTTAGACTTCCCACAACTTTCTCACCTAGCGCATCTTCACGAACCTCTTCGATAAATTGCTTAACTACAGGTAGCGCAACATCGGCTTCCAGCAAAGCAATCCGAATTTCACGCAAGGCATCTTTAACATTGGATTCGGTTAAGCGTGAATTCCCCGCTAGAGTTTTAACAACACCCGATAACCGAGTAGATAAATTTTCAAACATATTTTATTTTCCTATAACATCGAATAATTTAATTATCCATTGATCAAAATGTAAACACTTCGATCTAATTTTATCAATATCACAATGCAGAGCAAAATTAGTTGCTCCTTTTGTATAACCATATTTCTCAAGCTGCTTAGCTGGATATGTACTTGGAACAGTATTAATTACCTCAGGGTTATCATCATAACGCCGCAAAATAGTCTCAATATTAGACTTCTGTTTAGCTAAGAATGGATCACTTTTGGCTAATGCATCAACATCGGCAAAACACAGCGCCTCAAACTCATGCGGTTGGACGTAAGAAATTATATTCTGCCGTGTTATTGTCGCAGACGTAATTAATTGTTCAACTTGCAATGCCTTATTTGGTGAAGATAATTTACTACTAGCCATAATTGTACTATAGCCATCTAATTTAGCAGAATTAAGTCCGACTAAATCAATCAAAGTAGTAACGTAATCATACTTCGGCGAGGTATTTATTAGCATATCAATAAGTTTGCTATATAAAATTCCACCATTCAAATTTTGCACCATAATATTAATTGATTTGCTAGTTTTACTTTGTAGATAACCAGACAATGCCTCATTAACAAATCTTTCTTCAGCATAGCCCTCAACAATAAAACAAAGATTAATCACGGTCTACCACCAATAATATTGGTTTCCCATAATTCACCGAGGGTATAATCTTCTAGCCACTTAGCTAAATCAGCATTATTCAATCGTTTAAATTCGCTCGACTTACCTTTTTTATCCACCACAATCACATCATTCGGTTCAAATTGGCTGAGTAATTCTGCGGATTGGGTACTGATGATAACTTGTCGTTCCAATGATGCACGTTTAATCAGCCCAGACAATACATTTATTGCGGTTGGATGCAGACCAATTTCTGGCTCATCAATAATAATTACTTGTGGTTGTAATTCATTTGGCATTAACAATAAAACGGCAAGTGCAATAAAGCGTAATGACCCATCAGATAAATAATGCGCTTTCCACGGAATATCGACATTATTTTTATTAAACCACTCCAGCGTTAAAAAATCACTATTTTGACGAATCACAAATTCATGAAAATCTGGCACCACATTCCGAATCGTGTTCACAATCATGCGATAATAATCCGGATGTTTATCATGAATAAGTTTAATCATACACGACAAATTTTGCCCATCCGCCCGCAGAAATAGATTATCGTTATTCGCAACCGTTGATTTTAATGGTGATGTATCGCTGGTGTCATTGAAATGATATGCCTGAATACTATCTAATCTATTGAAAAAATCATTTATCGTTGAATAATTTTCGCTACTATTTTGTTCATTACTAGATCTATTAATTGAGCTATGCATATCCCATAAATGCATGTAGCGACTATCGGTAGTAACCGTTTTCATATCAAAATAGAATTTATTATCTACTGTGGGCATTAATTTAATATATAGTTCAGCATCATTCATATAATCAGTATCATTAATGACAAGGCTAAAATCTAAATATTTAGAATGTTTACGACCAAAGTACAAAACAGCATCAACACCACCATAAGCACCAACAATTTTATTGTTAAAAATTTCATCCCCAAATTTTATAAGCAGTAACAGATTAAAAAAACTAATGAAATTACTCTTACCTGCACCATTACTACCAATTAACACATTAAGTGGCTTTAGCTCTAAATCAAGCTTTTTAATTGATTTATAATTTTCTAGCGTGATGTGTTTGATAAAGTTATTGCTCATATCATCTTACCTTATTTTTTTTATAAGATTGTTTAGCTAAAGTAATAAAGTAATCTATGTCTTTATCTGAGCTAATTTTATATTCGTAATCACCATTACCCCAATGCCCCTGATCTGATACATTGCGAGCTTTGCTATCCTTATCCAATAACATACCACTAGATAAATTTATATAACACACCAAATGTTTTTGAAAACTCACAACATCAACAAAATTATTGTTCTTGATCTTGAATGCAATATAATATTTTTTGAATTCTTCTTTTATGCTGTCGTCAATTGCAAGTAATTTTTCACGTAAAATTTCATACAGTCCCTTAGTTTCATTATACTTATTATTGGGAAAATGATAATCCTGATTATATATTATTTTATTCTTATCGCTCTTAGGTAGTCCAAAATTATTATTTATATCATTGTATTTCGATTGAGATTTATCATTAATAATGTTTAGATACTCTTCAGATTCTTGCTCTTTTTCCGTCTCTTCAATGACTCTGTTTCGCACTTCTTCAATATGTAATAACGTCTTGTTTATAGACTCTTGCTTAGCATTTAGTGCTGATAGTATTTCATTATATTTAATCTCAAACTCGGCTATTTGATTATCAAACTGTTTTATTTGTTTCATAAAATTATCAGTTTCTTTATCAATAATTTTTTGTTTATCTTTTAACACATCTCGCATTTGTTCAAAGTCACTCTCAGCTTCTTTTCTCTTATTTTCTACGCTTCGCCAAGATAAAAGACCAATGAACGTAAATAAAATAGCCATACTAGCAAACCACCAATTTATATTATTGGAATAACTATCCAAATATTTGGTTTTATTATCAAAATCAGTTTTGATATTATCAACTTTAGTATTAATATTATCTATTTTACTATCAATTAATTGAGTATATAACGTTTGCTGGGACTCTGTATTTATATTTTGTGTAACACTAGTAGCAAAAGACATATTAGTTAAGAATATAAATATTGCGATTAGTTTTTTCATAATTTCACCAATCCAACTAATTCAAATATTTGTTTAAAATTGCTTGTTTTTGGGCTTTGGCATTATCAATCACTTGCTGCGCGTTGGCAATTTGTTGCTCAAACTCTTCGATACTAGCCACTATTTCTTTTTGCTTATCAATTGTAGGTAGTGGAACTAGATAATTTTTTATATGACTTGTGTTTAAATTGTGTCTAACCCCAGATGCAAGATTTCTCAAGTTTGCATATTGTGTTGTAAGATAATGATAAATGTATTCGTAATTCGCTTTTTTTTCATCCAAAAAAACATTACAACAAGCTTGATTTGTTGCCATTTCTTCTTTTAAGATTGAAACACTTCCTCTTGTTCTACCCTCTCCATACATAGCAATAGACAATGTATTTCTAGGGTTTATTTTTATAGGTGTTTGCTCTAACGCTCGTTCTGATATTTTTTCATTTGTGCCATAAATATATTTCTCACCAAGCTGCTCTGTTTTTAACCAAGGAATTGTTCCATTTTGCCAAAACTGTGGATTAGTTCTTAAAGGCGTCAATCCTGTTGAAATTGATAATGAAATTTTTTCTATAGAAATTTTTTTAAACTCGTCACTTGATACATCACTTAGTATTTGTTCAATTGACTGTTTGGCTATTTGGATAGTTTGCTGGGCGTTAGATACTTCATCGTCAATTTTTTGACACTCAGCAACAATTTTCTCTTGTATATCCATTGGTGGCACTGGTAATTTTATATTTTTCAAATTAGTAGAATTTAAACCGCCTTGTGCAGATCCTGTAATATTCATTCTCAAAATATCTTGCCCGACTTCAGAATACAAAAAACTAAACAAATAGAATTGAGTAATTAAATTATTGCATCTTAAAATAAATAAATGTTCATTAACCATTGCTAAATCTTTAAGCTCATAGGTAACTAATGCTATTTTCCCAGTTAATGCACCATCTTTACAAATTAAAATATCATGGCATTTTATTTTTCCACGATCAGCCATATTATAAAAATCATTTGATACATATTTAGGATTATCAAGAATAATAACCCCTAAATATGGGTGAATATGTTCTCCACCTAAGCTTAAAATGCCTCGTTCTATATTACCAACACCACCTTTAGGGCGACTTCCGCTTTCTATCTGACCACCTGTAATCTGCTCTATGGATGCTAACTGATATTTACTCTTTATTTCTATATTTTGACAAACTGTAAGACTTATCGCTTTATTAAATTCCACCCGTGAAAAATCCAACATATCAATCAGTCGTGCTTTGCTCACAAACTGTGTTAATGATTCTGGTATCTCGGTATTGTTATCAACGAAATTATTAGCAATTATTGAATTGATTTTTTGACTATCAGCTTTATTTTGCGGATTATACAGCGGAGTATTAATGCTTTTTAAACCTTGTAAGTTCTCAAGGATACGTTTGTCTTCTTCCTCTAAATCTTCGTCATTTATTGAAATATTATTACTGGTTAAATATTTTATTCCCTCGTTCCCTTTTGCACTACTCCACTCATAACCTAAGAATTTTTTACTTTCTTTACCATCACTAGGTGATTTCACGATAATTACATCTCTGGCATTTTTAGCGGCTAAACAAAAATAGTAAAGCTTATCTTGTTCAATGGTTTTAATATATTTGATTAGCTCCGCGGTTTCTTTTTGCTCTTGCTGTTCGCTAGTTAGTTCTTTATAATATTTTTTATTCCGCCGATTTTTGGTATCGGTTAATTTCTCAAACTCGGCTTTATATTCTGCAAAGGTTTCATGTTTAAAGAACTCATTGGATAATTTATTTTGCAATAACTCTTGATAAACCTCAAAATCAATTGCAATATGCCTACAATAACGCGCCAATAAATCATCATCAGCAAACTCTTGATTACTGATAAAATCACCAGCAAACCAACTATCAACCATATTTTGATAATGTTTAGCATAGTCTTGTGTATCGCTACGCCGTTGTAAAAACAGTGTTACCGTATTAGTGCCAGTTTTGCCAAATGTACCACTACCAAATTCGGCGATTGCCACAATATCAAAATACTTGAGTAATGTTTCACGGGTAGCTACGTAAATATTATCTTTACTCCCCTTGTTTAATATCGAGCTAGGTACAATAATCCCAGCTACGCCATCTTTAGCCAACAGCTGTTTAGCTCTTTCAATAAAAAAACATTCGATGGCATTATTTGTCGTGTAATTTTTTTCATCAATAGTTTTGATTAATTCAAATTTGCTACGGTCGTCATCGCTAAGTGTTTCAAGAAAACCTTTTACGCTATATGGAGGATTAGCAATTAATACATCAAAGCTATTATCGTGAATTTTATCGCTAGCTTTTAATGCGTCATCATAGATAATTTCTATCTCACTACCATACATAAAGGAACTAACTTTGGCGACTTTACTTAATCGGTATTCTTTTTCAATTCCAACAATTCTTTTTTCTTGATGTTGATTATTTGTCGCGTATTCATTAAGGAAATGCCCAGCACCGCAAGCGTAATCAATTACCTGAGGATTACTCTTGTGCGGTAACGAGTTAATTATAAATTTTACTATTGGCATTGGAGTAAAGAACTGTCCTTCAGACTGCTTGACACCTTGATCAAGAAAGCCCTCGAACATATCGCCTAAAAATTGATTTTCATCACTACCAGTTAGGCTAATATCCTGAATCATGCGGGTAATTTTTAATAACACCTCAAAATTCTGATAAAACAACTTTTCATTATGCACTTCAATAAAGGCAAAATCACTATTGGTAAAGAATTTCTGGGCGCGTAGAAATTCCTTAATTTTATCCTTGGTTGCATTCGGTTTATTTTTAAATACCGCAAACGCCTCATCAATTTGGCTATTATCAATATAGGTTATCGTTTCACCCAAGAATTTTTCCATGCCATTTTTATACAAAAATTGCAAGCGATCCTGAAAGTCAAACGGATTGTCATAGGCTTTACCATTCCAGTAAAATTTTAATTCTTGTGGATTTTCTTTTTCATCAACTACTTTACACAAAAATAGATTTACCAGTTTATCAAAAGCATTTTCACGTCCAGATACATTATGTTGACGTAAGATAGTTGCAAATTCATGATATTTGCCTTGGATGTCATTAGAGTGAATATTTTTCAAAACACTTAGCGTTGGTTTGTGTTCACCAATGTGGTAGGCTTGATTATTTTCAAATATCCCAAACGAGGTGTAATCACGTGAATAAGTATCACGCCAGACTTGATAAATTTCTTCTACCGTCGTAGCGTCTGGATAACTTTTTAATTTTTTACTATTAAGAACATCATCAGGGTCAAAAAGATTTATAAGAAAATAATTGGATACAACTTTATTATCAATAAAATCACTGGCGTATAAGGCTATAAATTTGGTGCTTCGCTCTTGCTGAGCGTAACTAAATAGTTGTGTTGGTCTAGTTTGGGTTGCATTCCATGCCTTATCAAATTCGCTACCTGCCGTCTTACATTCGATAATTAGATAAGATTTATTGTTATTGTCTTTGATTAAAATATCGGCACGACCACCACTAGCGCCATGTCCAACTTTCCACTTTGGTTCAAGTTCAATATGCGCAGGATTATATCCTTGGCTTAATAATTTATGCACACACTCAAACACTACAAAATTTTCATTCGCAGAAAAATTACAGGTCTGAAGTTCATTTACTATAAAACCTTTATCTTCTGGATAAATAAGCTTTTGCTTATCAAAATCAACTTTTAAGTAAACATCATGTGCAAATTCTTTATAAAAAACTTCTTTTTCATTTTTAAATTCGAGTTGACTTAATAATTCTCTAAAATTAACTTTTGACAGCATCACTATCCTTAAATTCTTTATTTTAATTTTATTGCTGCATAGCTATTATGTTACGCTAATCATGCAGCTAGTAGAGTGTAATTTTGTTGAGTACGCACTATCACCCGCAAGGCAATTAGCCCATAAACTAACTCAAATAGAGCGATCAACGCATAAAAAATAATAAAACTATCTAAAACGCCATTTATTCCAGCTGGGGCAACTGTAATTATCGCACCAATAAAGCCAAAATAAATTAAGCTGGAGCCTAATACAAATCCACGAATAATTTTATTGGCGGTAGTAAAAATAAAATTCACTAAAATAGCCTCACCATAGGCTTTACACGCCCCAATAAACACTAAAATTAATAATTGCGGTAAGAGCTGCGGAATCTTATAATGCAGCAATAATTGATGTGCAAAGATTAAAACCAAAGCAAAAACTAAAATTAAAACACTAATAAAAACCTTAGAAATCTTACGTAAATACGGAATCAAATTAGCCTGTTGCGCAGAAAACTGTGCCAATTTTACGCGAATCAATTGCTGTGTCACAAAACTTAATAGATAGAAAACCCGAATTACACCAATCAGATAACCAATTATCGCAGGTTCAGATTCCGAAGCACCAAACATCTCAACCAAAATAGTTATAACCACTAGCCAATCATATTGTAAGGAATATAATCCAAAATACCATAAGCTTTTTTTCCAGCTAGTGTCAAGTTGATCCGTTTCTGAATTTGGCATGGTTCTAAGATGACGCACAATTTGTACGGAATAGCCAATAATTCGAATTAATTCACTTAATGAAAGCACCAAACACAGGGTAAAAACTAAATTATACTCACTGCCAATTGAAGTTTCAAAATAGGTTGCATAATGCACGACCAAATAAACCGCAATAATTCTAGTAAAATTGGTGTAGATTGAATAACGCATTACACAAAGTTGAAATCCTTCACCATGCAAAAAGGCCCCCAAAAAGCGCGCCGTCATGAAGAAAAAAATACAAAAAAAGCATAACAAAATGGGATGATGTATATGCTTTGGAAGCAATACGACTTTATTCAACAATAATAAATAGACGATTAAATCGACTAATAGCGTTACTCCACCAATAATCGCAAACATAACTAAAAAAAATTTAATCACATGAACTAAATTAATTTTAAACGAACGTG
>Ga0247840_10003688_pt1 | contig 25488 bp, 26 predicted proteins | sample LaCruzMarch2015__FD_192404 | JGI IMG/M metagenome (GOLD analysis project Ga0247840, IMG submission 192404) | Freshwater microbial communities from meromictic Lake La Cruz, Castile-La Mancha, Spain - LaCruzMarch2015_17m | ecosystem: Environmental > Aquatic > Freshwater > Lake | place: Spain...
TGCCTGGATGGCGGCGCGCAGCCTGGTCCCGGCCGCGGCGCCGGTGTTTGCCTACTACAACGACCCCTTCACCCCCGGTTTTCTGCGCCGCAATGAGGTGATCATCGACCTGGCCGACGCTCCGGCGCCGGTGGCGGCGCCCTGATGCCGCGTCCGGACGACAGTGCTGCGCCGGGTCGGTCCGGGCGCGGGGTCGCGATTGCGGCCTTCATCGCGGCGCTGCTCGCCCTGGCCGCCATCGGGACCGCCCTGTGGCAACTGCACACTGCCACGGCGGGGCTCGCCATCGCCCGCGATCAGGTCGGCGCGGTTCCGGTCACGGTCTTCCGTCCGGCCACGGCGGCGACTGCACCGGTGGTGGTGATCGCGCATGGCTTCGCCGGGTCCCAGCAACTGATGCAGCCCTATGCGGTCACGCTTGCCCGCAACGGCTATCTGGTGGTGACTTTTGATTTCCCCGGCCATGGCCGCAATGCCAGTCCCTTCGTTGCGCGTATCGAGGATCAGGAGCGGCGGATCGCGATCTTGAAAGGCGCGCTGGACGCCGTGACCGAATACGCGCTGGGGCTGCCGGGGGCCGATGGACGACTTGCCCTGCTCGGGCATTCCATGGCGGGCGACGTGATCCTGCGCGCGGCAGCCGCGCGGGGCGATCAGGTGGCGGCGAACGTGCTGCTCTCGCCTTATGTGGGTGAGGATGCGCCGCGGGTCGAGCCGCGTGACCTGCTGATCGTCTTTGGTGCCTGGGAACCGGAGATGTTGCACCAGATGGGCCGCGATGCACTGCAGGCGGGCGTCGTCGGTGGGTCGGTGGAAACCGGCGTGACCTACGGCGATCTGGCCGACGGCAGCGGGCGGCGGCTGGTGCTGGCACCTGGGGTCGAGCACATCGGCGTGCTCTATGGTCGAGCCGGTATCGGCGCTGCCTTGGATTGGCTGAATCAGGTGTTTCGCCGGACCGGCAGCGGTTTCATCGACAGCCGCGGGTCTTGGCTCGGGCTGCTCTTTCTCGGCATTGTCGTCCTGGCGTGGCCCCTGTCGCGACTCTTGCCGCGCGCGGCGACCCGGCCGCTGGGAGCCGACCTGACTTGGCGACGGTGGTGGCCGGTGGCGCTGCTGCCGGCCGTCCTGACGCCGCTGATCTTACGCCCGCTGCCCAACGACTACTTGCCGATCCTGCTCGGCGACTATCTGGCGCTGCACTTCGGCGTCTATGGTCTACTCACCGCGGCGGGTCTGTGGTTCGTCAACCGCGGTCATCCGCGAACCGGACAGGGGCGAGTCCTGTGGCGTGGGCTGGGGATCGGCACGCTGGCGGCCGGTGCTTATCTGACCCTCGCCATCGCCATTCCCATGGATCAGTTCGTCACCGCCTTCCTGCCCGGTGCTGAACGCCTCCTGGTTATCCTCGGCATCCTGCCCGGCACTTGGGCCTACTTCGCCGCCGACGGCTGGCTGACCCGCGGCCCGGGTACGCCCCGAGCCGCGCCCATGGTCACCAAGATCCTGTTCCTGCTTTCCTTATTGGGGGCGGTCGTCCTGAACCTGAGTGAACTCTTCTTCCTGATTATTATCGTGCCGGCCATCCTCGTCTTCTTCTTGCTGTACGGTCCGATCGGCGGCTGGATCTATCGGCGTACCCGGCACCCGCTGGTCGGGGCACTCGCGATCGGATTCGCCTTCGCCTGGGCGATTGGCGTAACCTTTCCGATCGTCAACTGATGCTGAAGCACGTGTTCAGCGTTCTCTGTTCACCGTGGGTTCAGCGTCGGTTCAATGTTGTATTGGCCCCGGTCGACGCAGCGCCCGATAACAGCCGATCATGGCGGCCGACCAGATAGAGACCCGCGAGACCGCCGTAAAAAAATAGGGCGCCGATCAGCATGAGATGCAATCCCCAGAGCCAGCCGAGCGCGGCGGCGCAGAGGCACAGCGCGCCGATATAGCCCGTCGCCAACTGCCGGGCGATGGGTCGTCCGAGCCGCCAGTAGACGAGCGCCGCCGCAGCCGAGGCAATGAGCCCTTTGATCAGCACCATGCCGTGCAGGAGTCGCAGCAGATCGGGTTCCAGCGCAGGTGTCGGTACCAGCCAGAGGGTCAGTATCAGCGCGCCCGCACCAGTCAGGGGGACGCAGGCCATCAGAGCCAGGCGATTGGCCAGGATTGCTGGGTCCAGCCTGATCTCCGGCACGGCCGGGGGGCGGGACAGCAAGGTCTCCGGGAGTTCAGTCGGCAAGGACAAGCGACCCATGGTTCCTCCGCGCCCACGGTCGGGAGACTTGGGCTCAGGCAAAACGTTGAAAGGCGCCGGGAAGGCGACTCAGGAGTTTAATGGCCCGACAAGGCTAGACCCGTCTGCCGCAAGATTCAAACCTGTACTGGATACGGTTTTGATGGGGTTCTTGCGAATCGGGTACGGCGTCTCCCCCGGGGGATCTAACGACGTACCGATCGACCGGCCCCGCGCGTCCCTGACGAGTGTCGAATCGTGCTTACTGCATCGCACAACCACAAAAAAATAACAATATTAACAAATGATAATATGATATACTGCCTGTAGTTTTCCTGGAGTGCAGTAACCATGAGCAGCCGTGTATTTAAAGATAAGGTGTTTCCCAAGCACATCTCGGATTTGATGGGCTTGATGCATATGATGGTGTTCGACGGTACCGACGGTGAGGAGCACTGGGATACCTTTCTGACCTTCGAGCAGAAAGAATGTGTGGCCCTGGCTCTCGCGCATTATTACCAATGCGAGCATTGTATCGAACACCACACCAAGGCCGTCTGCCGCTTGGGTACGGTTGAACAGGAAAGCTTGTCGAAGAATATGAATTCGATGATCCTATTCCTGCGCACAGACGTGTCGCGCATCGGCGAAAGCGAAAAGCTGCGCTGGATGCAGGCGTGGCAGGAATATGCACTGAAAATCTCGCTGAAACAGCACGATAAGCTGATGCCTTATCTCATCGGGTTGGCGATCGGCATGGCCCGGGATGATCTCTTCCTCATCGAGTTCTGCGGGCGTGAGGTCAGGCAGACGCTGCAGGACATGGGTCTTGATCCGCGGCTGGCCATCGGGGAACTGGAGTCGGTGGTGATCTTCATGAAGGCCGCCGCATCGAAAAACCGCATTGCCCCCAAGGTCGAATTGATTTTCTCCGTCTAAGTGGTGTCGGTTGCGTTTCCCGTGTGACCCGTGTGACCCGTGGGAGCGGCCTCCGGCCGCGATGGGGCCGCCGTGAACTCGGCCGTGACCAGCGTTTTGGCCGGCGGTGCTCATGTGGCGTCCAAGGCTTCAGCCTTGGCCTCCAGGTCGTCGGCTGGGGCCTTGATCAGCGTTCCGGCCGCAAGAAACCGGAGGTCGAGGCTTTATAGCCGGTCGACCTCGCGTCCGGGCGACCCTCGTCCGGCTAACGGCCATGGAAAGAACATCAAGCCACCCCGGAAGATGAAAGTCCCCCGTGGGAGCGGCGTCCCGCCGCGATGCGATGCCGCGGTGACCTCGAACGTTGCGGCTGCGCGCCCGGCCCCAACGCGGCGGGACGCCGCTCCCACGGGGTCGCTGCGCGACTTTCACGGTAAAGCCTCGACCTCCAGTGCGCGATGCCCGGGCGCCCTATTCTGGTGCGCCCTGCACCCATTCGATACGCTCCGCGGCCTCCGTTTGAGCGCTTCCGCCCCCGACACACCCTCGCTCAACCATCTAAACCGCGCCAACTCCAGCAATCGGCGAGTCTGCCGGGGCCGATCCCATCGAAAAAGCAACGCATACCGCGCCGGGCGCGGTTTAGCCGTGGCACGCTGAATGCTTGCGCGCTATGATCGGCGGCCCCGTGCAGTCGATCAGACACGCCGGACAGTGACCCGCGGCAGACTTGGTGAGCGCCTTGTGTGGAGCGCTGCTGGTCCGCCGCAACCAATCAGGGTCGGTGCGGGTCTGAGAGACGCCGAAATTGCTGGGATTGTGCCGGACGACGGGGTCTAACCCCGGCCGTTGTCAGGTGGATGCGTGACGCCCCGCGCGACACAATCCCAAACTGTTACGCCTGGAACCTACGAGGTCCGCGATGAGCCTGCGTGCCCTTCCGCCCGCACAGGGTCTCTATAACCCAGCGAACGAACACGATGCCTGTGGTGTCGGGTTCGTCTGCCATATCAAAAATCACAAGAGCCATGCCATTGTCCGGCAGGGGCTCGAACTGCTGGAGCGGCTGACCCACCGCGGCGCCACCGGCGCCGACCCGCGGGCCGGTGACGGGGCGGGCATCCTGGTGCAGTTGCCGGATGCCTTTTTCCGCGCGGTGCTGGACTTCGAACTCCCGCCGGTGGGCAGTTACGGGGTCGGGATGTTGTTCCTGCCCAAGGAGCCGGCGGCACGCGCCCAGACGCAGGCCACGGTCGAGCGCCGACTGATCGAGGGCGGTCAGCATGTACTCGGCTGGCGCGATGTCCCGGTGGACAATTCGGTGCTCGGCAAGAGCGTGTTGCCCACCGAGCCCATGGTCCGTCAGGTGTTCATTGGCCGCGGCGAGAACTGTCCCGATCAGCAGGCTTTCGAGCGCAAGCTGTTCGTCATCCGCAAGCGCATGGACAACGAGATCCGCGCGGCCGGGTTCGATAAGACGGACTTCTACGTGCCCTCCCTGTCCTCGCGCACCATCGTCTACAAGGGGATGTTGCTGGCCGATCAGGTGATCGACTACTACATCGACCTGCGCGACGTGCGTTTCGCCTCGGCCCTGGCTCTGGTGCATCAGCGCTTCTCCACCAACACCTTCCCCACCTGGGATCTGGCGCACCCATTCCGCATGATCTGCCACAACGGGGAGATCAACACCCTGCGCGGCAACCTGAACTGGATGGCGGCGCGCCGCCACACCATGCGCTCGGAGGTCCTGGGCGACGACCTCGACAGCATCTGGCCGCTGATCCCCGAGGGGCAGTCCGACTCCGCGAGCTTCGACAACGCGCTGGAACTGCTGGTCATGGGGGGCTATTCGCTGGCCCACGCGATGATGCTGCTGATCCCGGAAGCCTGGGCCGGCAACAAGCAGATGGACGCCAAACGGCGCGCCTTTTACGAGTATCACGCGGGTCTGATGGAGCCCTGGGACGGCCCCGCCGCCGTCGCCTTCTCCGACGGCCGCCAGATCGGCGCGACCCTGGATCGCAACGGCCTGCGTCCGGCCCGTTATTTGGTGACCAACGACGATCTGGTGATCATGGCCTCCGAGATGGGTGTGCTCGACATCGACGAGTCGCGCATCGTCAAGAAGTGGCGGTTGCAGCCCGGCAAGATGTTCCTGATCGACCTGGAGCAGGGTCGGATCATCGACGACGGCGACATCAAGGCGGAACTGGCCAACGCCAACCCCTATCGCGAGTGGCTCTCCCGTACTCAGATCCATCTGGACGAGTTGCCGACCAATGTCGCCCCCATGGCCCCGGACGACGCGACCCTGCTCAATGCCCAACAGGCCTTCGGCTATAGCCAGGAGGACATCAAGTTCCTGCTGACGCCCATGGTGGTGACGGGTCAGGAAGCGATCGGCTCGATGGGTGCGGACAATCCGCCCTCGGTGCTGTCGCGGCGGCCCAAGCATCTGTCGACCTACTTCAAGCAGAACTTCGCTCAGGTGACCAACCCGCCCATCGACTCGATTCGCGAGGAGTTGGTCATGTCGCTGGTGTCGCTGATCGGCCCGCGGCCCAATCTGCTCGGCATCAACGAGGCCGGCAAGCACTGGCGCCTGGAAGTCAACCAGCCAGTGCTCACCAACCAGGATCTGGAGCGGGTGCGCCACATCGAGGACAACTCGGGAGGCGCCTTCCGGACCTGCACGCTGCACATGGTCTATCCGTCTCCCGAGGGCGCCGCGGGCATGGGTCCGGCCCTGGACCGGCTGTGCCATGAGGCCGAGCAGGCGGTCCTGGACGGCTACAACATTCTGATCCTGTCGGACCGCAATACCAATCTGGATCACATCCCGATCCCGGCCTTGCTGGCGACCTCGGCGGTGCACCATCATCTGATCCGCCGCGGGATGCGGACCTCCTCGGGTCTGGTGGTCGAGACCGGCGGGGCGCTCGAAGTGCATCACTTCGCTGTGCTGGCCGGCTACGGGGCCGAGGCGATCAACCCCTACCTGGCCTTCGACACCATCCAGTCGCTGCTGCGGGCGCTGCCCGATCAGCCGAGCTTCGAGGATGCGCAGAAGCGCTACATCAAAGCAGTCGGCAAAGGGTTGTTGAAGGTCATGTCCAAGATGGGCATTTCCACCTTCCAGTCCTATTGCGGCGCCCAGATCTTCGACGCCGTGGGCTTGCGCACCAGCTTCGTCGATCGCTATTTCACCGGCACCCAGACCATGGTCGAGGGCATTGGCCTGGACCAGGTGGCCGAGGAAGCGGTGCGCTGGCATACCCAGGGCTACGGTGATGAGCAGATCTACCGCAAACACCTGGACGTGGGCGGCGACTACGCCTTCCGGCTGCGCGGCGAGGATCATGTCTGGACCCCGGACAGCATCGCCAAGCTCCAGCACGCCGCGCGCGCCAACAGTTGGCAGACCTACGAGGAGTTCTCGCGCCTCATCAACGAGCAGAACGAGCACCTGCTGACGTTCCGCGGGCTGCTGGACTTCAAGTGGGCGGCGCAGCCGATTCCGCTGGACGAGGTCGAGCCCGCGACCGCGATCGTCAAGCGCTTCGCCACCGGCGCCATGTCGTTCGGCTCGATCAGTTACGAGGCCCACTCGACCCTGGCGAAAGCCATGAACGCCCTGGGCGGCAAGTCCAACACCGGTGAGGGCGGCGAGGAGCCGGAGCGCTTCAATCCGCTGCCGGACGGGAGTCGCAACCCCGAGCGCTCGGCCATCAAACAGGTCGCCTCCGGGCGTTTCGGTGTCACCACCGAGTACCTGGTCAACGCCGACGACATCCAGATCAAGATCGCCCAGGGCGCCAAGCCGGGTGAGGGCGGTCAGTTGCCCGGCCACAAGGTCAGCCCCTGGATCGCGCGGGTGCGGCACTCCACCGCCGGCGTGGGTCTGATCTCCCCGCCGCCGCATCACGACATCTACTCGATCGAGGATCTGGCGCAGCTCATCCATGATCTGAAGAACGTCAACCCCAAGGCGCGCATCTCGGTCAAGCTGGTATCCGAGGTCGGTGTCGGCACCGTGGCGGCGGGTGTCTCCAAGGCCCATGCCGATCATGTGACCATCGCCGGCTATGACGGCGGCACCGGCGCGAGCCCGCTGACCTCCATCAAGCACGCCGGCTCCCCCTGGGAGATCGGTCTGGCCGAGACGCACCAGACGCTGGTGCTCAACAAGCTGCGCGGACGCATCGCCGTGCAGGTCGACGGCGGGATGCGTACCGGACGCGACGTGGTGATCGGCGCCCTGCTCGGGGCCGACGAGTTCGGCTTCGCCACCGCGCCGCTGATCGTGGCCGGCTGCATCATGATGCGCAAGTGTCATCTGAACACCTGCCCGGTCGGCGTCGCCACCCAGGACCCGGAACTGCGCAAGCGCTTCACCGGCCAGCCCGAACACATCATCAACTACCTGTTCTTCGTCGCCGAAGAAATGCGCCGGCTGATGGCCCGGCTGGGCTTCCGCACCGTCGCCGAGATGATCGGCCAATCCGACCGCCTGGAGATGCGCCGCGCCATCGACCACTGGAAGGCCCATGGGCTGGACTTCACCCGGCTGCTAGCCAAGCCCAAGGTCGGACCCGAGGTCGCGCTCTCCAACCGCGAGACGCAGGACCACGGCCTGGACAAGGCGCTGGACCACGAACTGATCCGCCAGGCGCAACCCGCGCTGGAGGCCGGCACGCCGGTCCAGATCGCGATCGACATCCACAACTACAACCGCACTTTCGGCGCCATGCTCTCCGGGCGGGTGGCCGAGCGCTACGGTCATGCCGGGTTGCCCGAGGACACGATCCACATCAAGGCCCGGGGCACCGGCGGTCAATCCTTCGGCGCCTGGGTGGCCAAGGGCGTGACGATCGAACTGGAAGGCGAGGGCAACGACTACGTCGGCAAGGGCCTGTCCGGCGGGCGGCTCATCATCTATCCGCCCAAGGACTGCGCCATCGAGCGGGCCGAGGACAACATCATCGTCGGCAACACCGTGCTCTACGGCGCCATCAGCGGTGAATGCTACTTCCGCGGCGTGGCCGGTGAGCGCTTCTGTGTGCGTAACTCCGGCGCCACCGCGGTGGTGGAAGGGGTGGGCGACCATGGCTGCGAATACATGACCGGCGGCATCGCCGTGGTCCTGGGCCCCACCGGGCGCAACTTCGCGGCCGGTATGTCGGGCGGCATCGCCTATGTCCTCAACGGCGACGGCACCTTCGAGGACCACTGCAACCTCTCGATGGTCGAGTTGCAGCCGATCCCGCCCGAAGACGCGGCGCTGGAGGCGCTGGACCACCAGGGCGGCGACATGGAAAATCACGGGCTGGTCGACATCAGTCACGACATGACCCGCTTCGATGCCCAGCGCCTCAAGGGGCTGATCGAGCGCCACCTGCACTACACCAACTCGGACGTGGCGCGGCGCATCCTCGACGACTGGGAGGCCACCCTGCCGCGGTTCATCAAGGTCATGCCGGTGGACTACAAGCAGGCCCTGGAGGCGATGCAGGCCAATCAAAGCCGACCGCCGCAACCCGACACGCAGCGACCGATGAAGGTCACGCGGGAGATCAAGCACCATGGGTAAGCCGACCGGATTCCTGGAATACGACCGTCGCGACCGGCGCTACGAACCGGCCGCCGACCGCGTCGTCCACTACCGCGAGTTCGTCGTCCCGTTGAGCGATGGTGAACTCAGCACCCAGGGGGCGCGCTGCATGGACTGCGGCATTCCCTTCTGCCACCAGGGCTGCCCGGTCAACAACATCATTCCGGACTGGAACGACCTGGTCTACAAGGGCGACTGGCAGTCGGCCATCGAGGTGCTGCACTCCACCAACAACTTCCCGGAGTTCACCGGGCGCATCTGCCCCGCGCCCTGCGAGGCCAGTTGTACGCTCAACATCGACGACAAGCCGGTGGCCATCAAGACCATCGAATGCGCCATCGTCGACAAAGCCTGGGAACAGGGCTGGATCAAACCCATGGTCCCCGAGCGGCGCACCGGCAAGCGGGTCGCCATCGTCGGCTCCGGCCCCGCGGGCTTGGCCTGCGCGCAGCAACTCGCCCGCGCCGGGCACCAGGTCTCGGTGTACGAGAAAGCCGACCGCATCGGCGGCCTGCTGCGTTACGGCATCCCCGACTTCAAGCTGTCGAAAAAGCTCATCGACCGCCGTCAGTCGCAGATGCGCACCGAGGGCGTGGAGTTCCACACCCACGCCCATGTCGGTGTCACCATCCCCATCGCCACCCTGCGTGCCGACTACGACGCCCTGGTGCTGGCCGGCGGCTGCGAACAACCACGCGATTTGCCGATCCCCGGCCGTCAACTGCAAGGCATCCACTTCGCCATGGACTTCCTCACCCGCAACAGCAAGCGGGTGCAGGGCTCCTACGTGGCCGAGGATGACTTCATCAGCGCCCACGGTAAACGCGTGCTGGTCATCGGCGGCGGCGACACCGGCTCCGACTGCATCGGCACCTCCAACCGCCACGGCGCCAAGTCGGTCACCCAGATCGAGATCCTCGACAAGCCCCCGGTCAAGGAAGACAAGGGCCTCACCTGGCCCGACTGGCCCAACAAACTGCGCACCTCCTCCTCGCAAGAAGAAGGCTGCGACCGGCATTGGAACGTGCTCACCAAGGCCTTCGTCGGCGACGACCAGGGCCGGGTCAAGGCCGTCAAGTATTGCCTGGTGCGCTGGGACAAGGACGCGCAGGGCCGCTGGCAGATGTCGGAAGTCCCCGGCAGCGAGGCCGAATTCCAGGTCGACTTGGTGCTGCTCGCCATGGGCTTCGTGCATCCGGTGCATCACGGCATGCTCGATGCCCTCAAGGCCGAGGCCGGGCTCGAACTCGATCCGCGCGGCAACGTCAAGGCGCCCACCGAGGGGGCCGAGGCTTACCTGACCTCGATCCCCGGTGTCTTCGGCGCGGGCGACATGCGCCGCGGTCAGTCGCTGGTGGTTTGGGCCATCCGTGAGGGGCGGCAGTGCGCAAGGGCGGTGGATGAGTGGTTGATGGGGCGGTCGGATTTGCCCCGATAGGAGCGGGGGCGTCCCGCCCCTGCGTGCCTGAGAGAGCGGCCTGCGGGCCGCTTTTTCTTAATCTTTACCTGAAAAAAGACTTAGAGTAGCTTCGAGACAGGCGACAGAGGGCCGACAACCATGGCTGACCACATCGAAGACCTGACCACGGAGATGCTCCGCCGCGTCCACACCAAGCTGGATGACATCCAGGCTGAGATGCGCCTGCGCTTCACCGGGGTTGAGACCGGACTCGCCGCGCTTGATCATCACTTGGCCGCTTTCCACGCGGTCGACGCCGCTCGCGCCGATGAAATCGCCGACCTGCGGCGCCGCCTGGAGCGCGTGGAACGGCGGCTGGAGTTGGCTGACGCCGTCTAGGCGTGGTCCGCGGGGCCTTGATCATCGTTCCGGCCGGCCGCGGACGGTCCGCACAGCGGATTACAGTAACGCCGTGACCCGTGGCGGCCTCGCTGTCGGCGAGCTGGTCGGGATGATGATCCATGGTAAACCGCGGTACATACGCGATTTACCGCGTCCCCGATTTTACGATCCACGCAAGACGAGAGTCGACATGGCCATACTTCACGCGACGATCCCCGACGATCTGCAACGCCAACTACAGGCGGTCGCCAAGACACGCGGCGTTCCCATGCGCTTGTTGGCCGAGGAGGCCTTGCGTTGCCTCGTCGCGCCCGAGCCGTTCGCGAACGACACCGAGGCCGAGATCGAAGCGCTGCAAGCGGACGTCTTGAAGGACCACCCGTGGGAGGCGTAAGCCACGGGGACGTCGTGCTCGCGGCGATGGCAGGCGATGATGGCAAGCCAAGACCCTGGCTGGTCGTCCAAGCCGACCAACACAATCACGCCGACCGCCCTGACTCCCTTGCACACAGTTGAGCCACTGCTATGACCCTCACCCTGAATATTCCCGATCCCGTGTTCAGGCGTCTCCAATCGCTATGCACCGACGTACCGCGCGCTGTACTGGAAGGCTTCGCGGTCGAGTCTTATCGGACAGGGACGCTCTCCCGAGCCGAGATCGGCGATCTCCTCGGACATACATCGAACTGGGACACGCAGGCATTCCTCGCCGAGCATCAGGCCTGGCCCGTGCCGACCTTGGAAGAAGTGACCACGGACATCGCGAGCCTGCGCAATACTCCAGTATCATGACGGTCGTTTGCGACACCTCGGTACTTTGGGAATCTTGGCCGACGCGGCATCGCGCGGTTGGTTGAGCTTCGATACCGCCCTCGAGCGACTGCTCGGCGAAACCAATTTTCGTGTGTCGGCAGAGGTCGTCGACCGATTGCGGCGTGCTGTCGGGGCCAGCGGGCTGGCGTGACTGGGTTTATCGTGTCGTCTGGGGGTGAACCGGGGTACGTCCCCGATTAATCCCAGACCCGGTCGACAGCGCGGAGGGTGGCGTGCATGGGGAATCCGGCCGCGGCGGGCGTGTCGGGGCATGCGGAGGCTGCTCTGTGTTCCTGAACGAAGGCGCATCGCGATAGCGACAGGAAGCCGTGGCCTGTCCCTGGTTTCGCTCGTGGTCTGTCCCTGGTTTCGCTTGGTTTCGCTCCTGGTTTCGCTTCGACATCGCTCGCTTGGTCGACGAGGTTCGGGGCGAGCGCGCGAGCCTTCGTGACATCAAGGTCCTGATCCGTCCGAACCAGGCATCCTCGTGACTGGCGATAAGGGTGTCGCTGTGCGCCAAGTGGTCGAAGGGGCATCGCGGCGAATCATCGCGCCCGAATCGTTCGCGAGCCAAGCGGAGGGGATGGTGGAGAGTTGAGTATATTGTCCCCGGAATTGGTTGAGAGTTGCGTATACTGTCCCCGGAATCCAAGCTGTCCTAGCACGAAACTCCGGAACCAATTTTCCGCGTTGGGCTGCGGACCTGCTTATATTGGTCGTTAGTCCAAATCAACAAAGGATAAAAACATGACGATTTCGATTACGATAAGAGAGGCTAACCTCAAGAACAGCGGGATTGATCTTTCAAGACATATGAGTTTTTTTCCAATCGACTCGCATGGCGGAAGAAACAAAGATTATCTCGGAAAAACGATAACGCTCATATTTTCCGGAATAAACGAAGATATTCAAACAGACATTGATGAAACAAAGAAAGTTTTTCGTAGTGCGCGTGGTCACCTTCGAAGGTTTTACGAGCATTTTAACTATTCTGTTGGTGACGTAGTTTATATAACAAAAATAACTGATCGTGTTTACAAAATTTCGAATACTAAACCCGATAAATGAATGGTCGTGCAAAAGTGAGCACAAAGACTAGAACCACTTAGTAAGTTCCTCAATGCATTTGCTATGAGCAATGATTTAATGTAATTCCTCTATAATCACTACGTTAGATTATATGGAATTATATTTTCTGCCACTATTTCAATTAGGATATTTATGTGTAGACCGTGAGGGATAGGCCAGACGAGATCGGTCCGCACAGCGAATCCATATGTTGATGTCGTGTTCTGCAACGTGGATCTACGAGATCTCAGAGAGTGGACTAAAGCAAAATCGGGTTATTTTTCAATAAAAATTCGAGAGAATAGCGCATGAAATTCAGAGTGGTAATCGCCAATCTCTTGGTTATTGTAGGATTGTGCAGCTGTTCTACATCAGCTAAGTACCAACCGATAGCGGTAACTAACAAGTCTATTACCACATACGCCCATGGAAAAGAGAAAAAGATAGGTAATGGTCTTTTATTAGAAGCAACTTTAATTTTAGATCATGCTATTCCACGTCAGTTTAGAGAAACGGGGATTTTTCCTGTAGCGGTCGTTTTTCTAAACACATCCAACGCATTAATGTATGTTGGGCCATCGCAATTCGAAGCGTCAACCGATTCAGGTGTGTCGTATAGCATGGACATTAGAGATGCTCACGCTCGCGTTTTAAATAAATATAAATCTGAAGCTGAGCTCAATGGTCTCCTTAACGGGTTGCTCTTCGGCGCTTTTGCCGGATATGGCATCGGATACGCGACAGGTAAAGAGTTTGGCCTTGATCACTCTGCTGCGAATACGATAGGAACCTCATCAGCCATGACCGGAGGGATCACGGGTGCCGCATCTGGACTGGTTGCCGCTAGTGCTCTTAGCTACAGCAACGCACAAGGTTTAGATAGTATAGTATTGCCGCAAACTGCTGTCCTGCCTGGAGGAAGAGTTAGTGGCCTTTTGCTCTTCGATTCAAAGGTAAGAAAGGTAAGCTTTAGATATGGCGAAGAAACAGTTATGTGGACATTTTAAGATGATAAGATGCTTCCTTGTTGCGATTATTTCTATCTATCTGGTAAGTTGCTCGATTGATCCTGTTAGAGTTGGAACAGTGCCTATTAGGTTGGAGGCAGAACCAGTATCTCTAAATGTTTCACATGAAGTTCTTCTGGATTCTCCAGGATGTAAAATTCGCAATCCACAGACTAAGAAAATTACCTCGTGTAACAACGAGCCATTTTCAAAGGCAGAAATATTTAGAGTGTTAAATGATGTTGTCACACAGACTTTTGCCCCAACAAACAATGGGTCTCCGAAATTTGATTTGAGGGTATTCGTTTCACAGGAAAATGAAGCATCCATAAGGGGGACGTCGCTTGATTATGTGGGCTGGAAATTATTAGCGAGATACGAATTTGTTAATGAAAAAGGGGTGGTAATTGAAAAAGCGATTTCAAGTGGCGCAAGTGAAGAGCGAGGCTTCCTGTCCATTGATAGGAATCGCCCCTACAATCTCACTTTACGTGCGCTGAATGAGTTAGCGTTACGATTTGCAGCAGATGTCAGAAAGTCAGGATTAGAATTGAAGAACAGCAATAATAATTAAGATATCAGAATAAGTTGCTGTCGTAGAATGGGAGATTACGCGATCAGTATGCTTTTCAAGGAAGCTAGACGCTAACTTAAATAACGGTGCTGCCCCCGAATTGCCTATTGTGATGTCGGTTGGTGCTATCGTCGGCAGCGGCATTAATGAAACTAATTGCCGAGCAATCGCATGAGTCGAATTTCCTATAAAAATTGAGCGCAGAGGAGTCGTAAAATGAACCTATATGAAATTCTTGAGACGAAATTTGTTGTTTCTAATTCCGGATCTACGTCTGCCGTATTTGCGGGATTTACCGCTCAGAGGCACAACAAAATATTACGGCCTCGCTTGGTATTAAAGAACGGCAAGTGGTCTTTTTACAATAAAGAGAAAGACAAGTCAAAATACGTGCGACTTGACGAGTTCGTCAAACTTTATCGCCAGGGAAATATTCAAAGTGTAGCTGCGTATTACGAAGATGGCGAACCTTCGATGATTACGCTGAGCACAATGATTAGCACTCTTGACTTTAAGGCGATTCTTGATGACCTGTCAATAATCGCCAGTTAACCTGAACCCGTGAACTAATACGGTGCCGTATCCGAAAATGCCGCGACCGAAGAACAAAGGGATGGGATCACGCGGGCACTGGTTCAGTTCAATGCCTTGTCAGTTCTTTTGTTCATCAAAGCCTTGTGATGCGCCTTCGCACGTTTGCCCCGAGGGAGTTTCTCTGCCATCTTCGTGGAAACAATGAGGTAAGTGATGCTCACACGAGAACGAAATCCGTGAGCGCGTCCGTAACTATATGAAAAAAAAATAATTAATCTAGATTCAAACTGAACCAGTGCCATCAAACGAGAGGAGTGGGGTCAAGAGAGGATTGGGCTCAGGTCTTGCAATCACGATTTCCCGCCTCCCGGCGAGGCTGCGTTATTGCAAGACCTGACCCCTGACCCCTGACCCCTGACCCCTGACCCCTTACGAGACCTGACTCCGTAGATATCGTGGTACCTCTGCTACTGCGTTATCTCGTGCGTAACCTGAAGTTCGGCTTTGCCCGCTATACATGATTAACAGACTCTCCCAAGTACATATCCGTAACTTCCGCGCCATCTCCGGTCCAGTCGATATTCATTTGGCGCCTATTACGATTCTTTACGGGCCAAACTCCGCGGGTAAAAGCGCTGTCTACGCGGTCATCGACCTCGTTGGTCGCTTATGTTCGCATGGCGATGCGACATTCGGGGACAACGAGGATTTGCTCCGCGCAATGCGCAATCATGACTATACTAAAACGATGACGATTGGACTTTCCGGACACTTCTGTGAGCTACCATCGCCAAGAGCAAACGGTCCAGACCACATCACCGAGCTTGCTCGAAACCTGGAAGAAAATCTTCCACGTCTGGCGTGGTACCTACTTCGCTCAAACGGTACGAATGATAGTCTCGGAAATCAATATAAAGTCCAGTATCTCGATATACGTGTTACGTTTTCCGTAGATTATCAGGGCCGTCGCTGGGATTCCGGAAAGCCTTATCCGTTTTTTGATCCCTCTGGAAACCCGCGTCCCAAGATTTACGGACCACGCGCTTTTCCTATCGAAATATATCTGGGCGACAGATTATTAGTCACAATAACTTTTGATACGCTCACATTCGACCTCAGTCATCCGGTCATTGCACTTGCGAATCTCGACCTTCAGGATCATGGCCACACCTTTCCCAGTCTTGCCCTACGGGTAATGCAGGATTCCGAAGCTATCTCTGTCGTTGAGAATATGCTATGCGTATCTATCGAGCATTACTTTTATGATGGCGTTCTGGAAATCAGTGCCGGATATGCACAAGAGACGACAGATACCACTCAAGTTCTCGTGGTCCTGCTGCGTACACTACTGCGCGGCTTGATAATGTTACCGTTTCATTATATTTCCTCGGCAGCATCGGAGTTCACGCATATAGGTCCCGTTCGGAAAATACCGACCGATAAAGAATTGACTTTTTTCTCGCGGAATCTTTTCGGTGACTGTTTCGAAGTGTATGCGGATTTTGGTAATTCTGCTTGGTCTTGGAAAGACGGTGGCGAGGCATGGAAAGAACTCGCGGCCAGCGGTTCATACGGTCTAGGAATGGTGCAGTTTGTTCCGCACCGTCCTCTGATGGACTGCGTCAATGATTGGCTGAATGGGCCTCAGCGCCTAAATTTAAAGCATAGACTTCACGCATCTCACTCAAGCGTTAACGAATCCAGCAGAATGCAATCCCGCCCGACAGCCGCTAATGGAAATAGTCGGCCCGTCTCGACCGTACCTGACCGCATCACTTTCATAAGCCTGGGCGAAGACGAAATGAATGAGCCAGTGAGTGTAAGTGACGTAGGTGCAGGCATTCCTCACCTTGTCCCGGTGCTGACGGCAGGTTTCTTGAAAACGCAAATCTTTGTCGAACAGCCGGAACTGCATCTGCATCCGAGTCTTCAGACCGAGATCGCGGATTATTTTATCAGTCGCTACAACATTAGCAAAACTTCTTTCGTCATTGAGTCGCACAGCGAATGTCTCGCCCTCCGGCTATTGCGGCGTATACGAGAAACGAGCACCGCAGATATTAAGCACCGGGAATTTCAACTAACCGTCAACCTGGTTGCATTTTATTATTTTAACCCAACCAGCGACGGTACGAGTGTGGTGCGTCTGCGGGTATCAGATCAAGGTGAATTTCTTGACCGATGGCCACGCGGGTTTTTTGCCGAACGCGAAGCGGAGTTATTTGGCGAAGATGATTAAGAAATTCGCGGTGCAACCAAGCGCATTGAGCCGCTGGGAAGATTTTCGCTATGTAATGGAGAAGCTCAGTTTCGCCCAAGGGAGAGTGTTGGTTCGGTTTCCGAGATCCTGGTCGCGCTCTTTGCTCGACTCGCTGGACGTCGGGGACGTTGAGCGGATGAGGTATGTGGAGCGGTTGAAAAAGTACAAAGAGGACCGCATGATATCCTCGGGAATTGCTTATGATTCCGCTTTGGATTGGGCATCGAATGCGGAGCGTTCGGGACGATCTGCATTCGATCGGATTATTGTCCATGAGGGCAGTTCAAAGACAACCAACGGCTTGGCAGTTGCTCCAGTAGCGGAGGTAGACGAAGACTTTTTTGAGACAGCACGGGAGATCCATTGCATGAATAGTGCAGAAAATCTGGCCCAGGCTGCGAGCGTTTTCCTGCAAGAGACGACTGAAGCGACAATTGTTGATCCATATTTCCACGTAGCAACGCCTGACTGCCTTAATGTTCTTTGTCGATTTGCAGAGTTAGCGCTAGATGCAGGTAAATGCAAGACGTTTTTTGTCTATACGAAATCCGATTGCTGCCCAAAAGACAGAGGATCAAGCGCGCGCTACAACTTTGAGAAGCATTTTTTTCACCGATCATTGATCGGTTTTCGAGTCATTTTTTATTTCCTTGATGGCGTTAGTCCTGGTCAGTCCTTCCACGCAAGGTATTTATTGACCAGCAAAGGTGGACTGCGTTACGACAGAGGATTTAGAAGTGCATCTGAGCGCAATCAACAATTGGTAGACATTTCCATTATCGACAAGGATTTGCATGGCAAATTGCAGTCATTGTATCAGGATGTAGATCATGCGTTCTTGATAGGTGATTCTGTGGAGTGGATCTTCTAGTATTGCAGGAGTGGGGCCAGGTTTTGCAATCACGCATTTCCGCCTCCCGGCGCCACTGCGTCATAGCGAACCGGGGACAGACCACGGTTTCTACTTTAGCAATCGGATTAGGGGCCGGGTTTGAATACCTTTCCGCTCCCGTAAAGTCTGCACTTTGGTCAGCGGGCTCTGAGAAACCTCGACGGCGGTGCTTAGTTGCAATTTTCCTCTATTCGCCCCGCTCTTCCGTTGCGAGTCCTTATTCTTTGAGTAAGGAAAATCGGTCGATGCTCGCCTAAAATCGGAACCCGAAAAGCCCGCCATCGTCCTTCGCGTCAGTAAGCACGACCGGAAGAGCGTGGTCATGTACATCGAAGCCCTCCGCGGTTTCCTTGAACGCATCATCTTCGTTCATTGTGACGATGTATTGGAAACCCAGTTCTTCGGCCGTTGCGGCTCCGACTCTCAGGGCGCTGACGACTTGGCGTCCGTCCACACCATCGAAAAGATGGCTGTCATGAACTAGGAACCCCGGTCCAATGCCGCGTTTGGCACAGATGCGCATCAGCATCATGTCAAAGCAGAATATCTGGATGTTCTTGATGCCCTTGCTACGCGAGCCCTGCATGGGAAACTGGAATTGTGGACCATTTGACGTCTCCTCAATGGTCATGCTGCCCGCCGATTCGTATAGGCGCTCTGACGTTTCCTCAAAGGCGAGAATGGCCTCCGATAGGCGCTCCTTTTGCTCTGCGAAATCCCGTCGGAGGCGCAGAGTCAGGCGGTTGCGCTCCATATCGAGTTCGTTCTTGGTGCCTTCAAGTTGCTCGGCGGCGGCGAAGCGCTGACGCAATGATTCTACTTCGGCCTCTTTACGGGCTGTTTCCGCTTGGAGTTTGGCAAACTGGTCAAGCGCGCCATGGCTGTTAAGGAGACTCATCACTTCGGCACGTCGGTCGTCGAGCCGTTGCCTCTCCTCCTCCCGCGCCGCAATGCGTTGTTTGGCGGCTTCAAGTTCGCCCGCAAGATAGTCGCGGCGGTTGCGTATGACGGATTCGTGAAATGATCGCACTTCGTCGTAGCGCTTGATCGCTAATCCGGGCAGGGAAACACCGACCTCCGCATAGACGCTTTCCAATTCATTGACGGGCGGCGGGGTCTCTGACCGCATGGCGGTTTCCAGGTCCCGGACAGTTCCAGCATCAAGGACATTGGCGTTTGACAGGTCGTTGAGCCGATGGGTGAGTTGGTCTGCCTCGGACTCAAGCTCAGCGTACTGGGGCAGAACGCGGAAATCGGAGAGGGCGGCCTGCATTTCCTTGAGACGCGCCCCAGCGACGGTCACTTGCGTGCGCAGATCGGACGCTTTGCCGATGATGCTGCCGAAGGCACCGGTCCCGGCTGCCTTCCTGAGTTCCGTGAGATTCTTTTCTCGGTCGCGCACCTTCTGCCATGCGCTGGCGATCTGCCAATCAAGGCCAAGAAGATACAGCAGGGCCAACTGGTAGTAGCCTGTTTGTTGCAAGGTGGCCTGCTTTTCCGGAGTAGTGAATGCTCCACTGTGTTGGCGACGGGCGAAGTAAGCGAAAAGCAACCGAAAGGTCGGCGTGTAGCCCTCGTTGTCGGCGAGATCATGAAGCCCGAACATCCTTTCGCCGAGCAGTGTCGTCCAGTCCGTGTTGGAAAGGCGGGTCTTTCCGTCAAGAAAGCTGCCCCCCCGGACACTCAGCTTTGATCGGTCCTTGCCGGAACGCTCCGCGGTAACCCTTTCGTTTCCAAGATCGAAGATCATCCCGAAGGTCTCATTGATGAGGGCATCTGAGCGAAAAATGGAATCCTTCCCGACATCGGCGCCGGTGAGGAAGTGGATGATTTCGATCAGGCTGGTCTTCCCCGCCCGGTTACGGGTCTGTTTGTCCGTGGCGCCAGCTTCCTTTTGGGCGATAAGGACATTTAGGCCGGAGCGAAACTCCAGTCCTTTGAAGCCGGGCAAGCTGCTGTAGATGCGGTGGATCATGACATCTTGCGACTCAGCAGGCCATCTTGAATTTCAAGTGCCCCTATGAGAAACAGTAGGTCGAGAGTCAGGACGAATGCATCGTAGCGCAACGCAGGCTTCTTGGTTTCCTCGGGCATGGCTTGACGCGAGATTTCTTCCCATAAAGCAGATACGGTCTTTGGATGAGACAGGTGTGTCAGCAATCGAGCCCCAACGGTGAGCAGGGCGCGATCCTGGGAGAGGTGTTTCGTAGGCAGAATCATTGCCGAAACTCTCTGGATTCCTCAAAGATATCGCATCGCTCAAAGTAATAGGCAATCACGGTTAATACGGCCATTTCGTGTTCTGCGGTGCCGCGCCGGTTGCCGCCGGCCCAGGCTTGGAGTTCAGAGAAAATCTGGTTGGGGTGCAGGCTTGTGCGCAAACGTTCATATTCTGCGCGAAAGGCTACGGCTAAACGCGCTCCCAATGTCTCGTCATACCAACCGTCGAAGAACGCGGATACCAGTGGCGTCTTGGCCATGCCGCTCTTGAGTAGAACGGTGACGCTCTCGGACAAATCGTTGGCCTCGATCTTACGGGGTGGGACATCTTTAACAGCGGTACCGGAGGGAGCCGCCTTGCCGGCCAACGACTCCACGACGACCTGTAGATCCTTGAACCCTAGATTCGTTTTCGCTTCTTCGGTAAGTGCCGGGCCAAACCAAGTAGCCAAATCATTTGAAGACAAGCGGCGGAAGACTAACCGCAGTTCCTCCAGTCCCCACGGCTCCAAGCAAATACCTGGGTTGGCGCTCTCGAAATCAAGGAGCAGCGTTTGGACGTGGGGAGGAAGTCCATCCGTCGCGTTATGGACGAAAGACCACTTGTCAAAGTGCTTGCCCCAGTGAACCTTTGCGCCCTCGAAGTCCTCCTTTATCTTGGCGACTGCTTGCGTCGCCTTCAACTCATTCGGCGCATAAACTTGGAACAGACGCCGCTCCGATTTTAGAAATCCGTCGTTCTTGCGGTCACCAATTTTCCCCCACGGTCTGCAAGCTATGAAATCTGCTTTGTATGCCAAGCCCATCAGGCGTTCAAAAAATGTTTGGAATTCGTCACCCTTCACGCGAAGAAAGGCATTCTCGAATCGTAGCTCGTAGTACGCATCTTGTAAGTTCATGGGTGGCGTATCTGCTGGTTTTGCTGTAAATCAAATTTGCGATCAGGATAAACTTCAAAAGAAAAAGGAAAAAGGCCGGGGTCGAATACCATCCGGCCTCTTGCGCAAAACCGAGCAAGACCGGAAATCTCCAGGGTTCCGAGGTCGATCGCGGCGAGCAGTTCGGCCGGCAGATGGTGTCGCAGGAAGTCCCCGGCGATCTCCCGGCGGCCGAAGCTTTCGCGGAAGAAGGTGTCGTGGGGGGTGGCGATTTCGTCCATGGCCTAAGAGCGTAATCGCGGCGCCTTGGCGGTGCAAGCGTCCGCGGGTCGACATTCGGCGAAGACCCGAACGCCCCGTTCGGCCCGGCCCAACCTCTTGGCATCAACCAGGCCGGCAAGTCCTGGCGCCTGGAGGTCAACCCGCCGGTCCCGAAGAAATCTTGGTTTTCGGTCCAGGTTGGGCAGTCCAGTAGAAGAACAGCCGCCAGCGCCGGCCAGTCTCTCACCTCTCGCTGGGCAATGCGGGCGCAAGCCTTACGCTTCGACCAGTATGACGAGGCGTTTAGACTGCATCCTGCGACCTGCGCCAATCCTTGAAATCCGCGACCAGTTCGTCCTCGGTAATACCGAGCCGGATCAGTTCTTCCTGCATCCGACGCCCGGCGTCGAGCATGGCATCGCGCTCCGACTGGTTCGCACGCTTAGGCACCGGGATGTAGAAGCCAATGGTCTGGCCGTGCCGGGTCACTTCAATCGGCACCGACGATTCGAGATAATCGGACAGTTTTTCCCGCAGCTCACGCATACCGACACGCAGGCTCATGACAACCTCTTGAACATTTGCGTACGCAATATAGGCCACCCGCACGCCGGATGCCAGCGCCGAGTCTCCATGGTGACCACGCGGCCGGCCCGCGCTTCGATCCTGCCTGGTGCGCTGGGACAAGGACGCGCAGGGCCGCTGGCAGATGTCGGAAGTGCCCGTCTCCGAAGCGGAATTCCAGACCGATCTGGTGCGGCTCGCCATGGGCTTCGTGCATCCGGTGCATGACGGCATGATCGAGGCCCTCAAGGCCGAAGCCGGGCTGGAACGCGACCCGCGCGGCAACGTCAAGGCGCCCACCGGGGGTGCCGAGGCTTACCTGACCTTGATCCCCGGTGTCTTCGGCGCGGGCGACATGCGCCGCGGCCAGTCACTGGTGGTTTGGGCCATCCGCGAGACGCGTCAGTGCGCGCGGGCATCCCGCGCCCGGGAGTGCTGAGAAAGCGGCCTGCGGGCCGCTTTATCGTTGCGCGGTCCAGCTTGCGACGTCCCTGTTATCGCAGTAGCATCCATCCAAATAGGTCCGTGGGCACGCAGCCGTGTTTCCACTTCAGCGCATCCCAGTGGACCGCGACATCTGCTACGGCAAGCCCTGGTGGCCGGTCGAGGCCATGTTCGACCTCCTGTCCGCGGGGATGTCACCCGCGGAGTTCCTGGCCTATCATCCCGAGCTTGAGCCGGAGAGCCCGGACGCTTGCTTGCAATACGCTTGGCCTGCGGAGTCTGGTGACAGGCATGTTCGGTCACGAGTGGCACCCGATTTAAGGCAGTGAAGAAGGTCGCAGGAGAACAGGCGAGCGCAATACCTTGGGATGAAAACGCTATATCTCGATCGCTGAGAGCATCTTGACGGAAGAGCAACTCATCCAGCAAGCGACCGAGGTTCTCATGTCCAAGCTCGGTTTGGTAGAGACGCTCCGCTTCTTGGCCCTGTCGACCCTCGGGCGTGTTGAATCCGTCGAGCGGCATCGGGTTTGGCAGGCGACGTTAGACAGGGATGCGTTCTTCGACCAAGTGTTCCATGAAGATCGGGAAGCGTGATCTTTCCGCAATTAGCTTCTTCGCGCGCGCCCGGCTCGGATTCAGGAATTAGGTAAACAGGCTCCGGAACTCGGAGAAGATATCGTGAAGAAAATGCCTCCGGGCTTTGAACTCACCGGTGACGAGGTCTGGGTTCACAAGGACGATGAGACCGGCGAGTTCACCCTGAGCCCTAAACCGCCCAACCCCGACCAAGATTGCCTGAGCGTCTTGTTCGCCATGTTGGACGAGGCGCCGTTGCCGGAAGACTTTCTCGCTGATCGTCCCAACGCCATTGAGATACTGCGTAATCCATTGGAAGACTAGACGGAATCTTGAAGGACCTCCCGTAGGAGGCGTAAGCCGCGGGGACGTCGCGCTCGCGGCGATGGCAAGCCAAGACTCTGGCTGGTAGCCAAGCCGACCAACATAATCGCGCCGACCGCCCTGATTCCATTGCACTCAGTTGAGCCCATGTATGACCCTCACCCTGAATATTCCCGATCCCGTGCTCAGACGTCTCCAATCGCTATCACCGACGTACCGCGCGCTGTACTGGAAGGCTTCGCGGTCGAGTCTTATCGGACAGGGACGCTCTCCCGAGCCGAGATCGGCGACCTGCTCGGACATACATCGCGCTGGGACACGCAGGCATTCCTCGCCGAGCATCAAACCTGGTCAGCGCCGACCTTGGAAGAAGTGACCTCGGACATCGCAAGTCTGCGCAATACTCCAGTAGCTTAGAGACAGCCGACACGGGGCCGACAACCATGGATGACCACATCGAAGACCTGACCACGGAGACGCTCCACCGCGTCCACACCAAACTGAATGATATCCAAGCTGAGATGCGCCTGCGCTTCACCGGGGTAGAGACGGGGCTCGCCGCGATCGATTATCATCTCGCCGCGTTCCACGCGGTTGACGCTGCCCGTACCGATGAGATCGTCGACCTGCGGCGCCGCCTGGAGCGCGTGGAGGGGCGTCTGGATCAGGAGTGTTTCGTGGCGCCATAGAGGGAGTGGTCGTGCCGGGAAGCGCCATCAGTCGGCAGCGCATTGAGCACGTCGTCAGGGATGTCACGCATCAGTTGCGCGGCATACTCCCAGATCGGCATGTCCGTTTCTGCCTCGGCCTGCTCCTCCTCGGGCGTTTCCACCAGCAGGGAAACTTCCTGGTGTTCGGCGATCTCGACCGATTCAAGGGGGCGAAAGACGCCGCCTTCGTAGATCGCTTTCAGGTGTCGGGTCATGGCGAGCCTCGGAACGCGCGGTGCGGTGGGGGCGATTATAAGTCCGATGCGGGTTTCCGGTGGTCGCTGGTCGTGTGATCGGCTCGATGGGCGCGCACAGTCCGCCGTCGGTGCTGTCGCAGCGGCCCAAGCACCTGTAGACCTGGTTCAAGCAGCGCTTTGGCGCGTCGTGGCCAGCGAGCGCTTCGGTGTGCGTAACGCCGGGGTCGCCGCGGTGGTGGAAGGGGTTGGCGATCATGCCTGCGAGTATATGACCGGCGGCATCGTCTGGATGAGTGGTTGATGGGGCGGTCGGATTTGCCCACTTAGCGCGTTCGGGGTGACAGGCGGAAGCGGCGGTCAGGCCGCTTCGCACCCGCCGGACTTAGTTGAGTATACTGTCCCCGGAATCCCTTCGTCTTTGCACGACGGCTTGTCGCGCCCCGTGACCCCCGAGTAACATTTTATCAAGGTGCATGAATGACCCAAATCGTCCTCGATTTTGATGCCGGTACCATGTCCGCGCTGCGTCAGGGACCGGGCCAATTGGCGGCGGAGGTCAAGACCGCCGCCGTGGTGCAGTGGTACGCTGAGGGGCGTATCTCGCAAAGCAAGGGAGCCGACATCCTCGCTATTAGTCGGTCCCGATTCTTGGATGAGCTTTACCGCCGCCGGGTGTCCGCGGTGCAGACCGATATCGCGGAGTTACGCGAGGAATTGGTGTGCTTGACCGGATAGTCGTCAATGCCTCGCCTGTTATCTTCCTGTCGCGAGTTGGCGGTTTGACCTGGCTCGGCGACCTCGCCATCGGCGGCGTTGAGATACCACGCGGGGTTGTGCAGGAGATTACGGTCGGGGAGGACGGCCAGGGCATCATCGACGCCATGCAGGCGACCCCTCGTATTCGGCTGGTGGACGACTGCGCCGTGCCTCTTGTGATCGCCGCCTGGGACCTTGGCAAAGGCGAGACTCAGGTGCTTGCGCATTGCCTGAAGCTGCCGGGCGCTCTCGCGGTCTTGGACGACGGGGCCGCCAGGCAATGCGCTCGCAGTCTTGGTATTCCCTTGGCTGGGACCCTGGGCGTTGTTCTCGCGGCCAAGCGTATGGGTTGGATAGCCGCCGCGCGGCCGGTTGTTGAGCGGTTAATCCGCGATGGCTTGTATCTCAGCCCCTCGTTGATGGCCGACGCATTGCAGGAGGTCGGGGAATAGTGCCGTGGGTTGGTGTAGCGCTGTCATGCCGTCTCCGAGCCTGGGGGCATGGGCAAGCGAGGAGTGGGGTCAAAGCGAGGAGTGGGATGAGGTCTTTCAATCATGCGTTTCCGCATACAGGCGCGGCTGCGTGAGTGCAAGCCCTGACCCCTGACCGTAGAAAGTGTCAGCGCAAATGCGGCGCATCAGGTGTTGCGGGGCGCCGGTCGTACTGGGAAGCGTCGGTGCTGTCGCAGCGGCCCAAGCACCTGTAGACCTACTTCAAGCAGCGCTTTGGCGCGGCGTGGCCGGCGAGCGCTTCGGTGTGCGTAACTCGGGGTCGCCGCGGTGGTGGAAGGGGTTGGCAACCATGCCTGCGAGTATATGACCGGCGGCATCGCCGTGGCCCTGGG
>Ga0247840_10003691_pt1 | contig 25479 bp, 21 predicted proteins | sample LaCruzMarch2015__FD_192404 | JGI IMG/M metagenome (GOLD analysis project Ga0247840, IMG submission 192404) | Freshwater microbial communities from meromictic Lake La Cruz, Castile-La Mancha, Spain - LaCruzMarch2015_17m | ecosystem: Environmental > Aquatic > Freshwater > Lake | place: Spain...
GCCACGACGGTATCGATGTCAGCGTTCAATACTTTTTGGAGTTCTTTTATATCAGGGTCGGTATCGCCGAGTCGCAAATCCTTTTTGAAGGAGAAACCGGGGGTGATTACGTTTCTTAGACTACCAATATTTTGAGCTTGAACTTTATATAAAAAAGAAAAAGAGCTAACAAGGAGAAAAGTGATAAAAAGTATAACTACCGATACGTTTATTTTCTTCATATGATAAAAAGTTTTATGCTAACTAATAAATTAATAAAAATAAGAAATTGTTTACACAATTTTTATATAAGCATTATAGCATGGCAGGTTAAAACAAAAACATCCCCCACTTTTTAAAGTGGGGGATGTTTTTAAAAATTTTAAAACAAACTGGCAATACCTCCGGCTATTCCACCGATAAAGCCACCAACAACAGTTCCAACACCTGGTATAAAAGAACCAATAGCAGCTCCAGCAGCGGCACCAGCAACCACTCCTCCCAAGAAGCCACCACCACCTGGTGCTCCGCCACCTTGAACACTTAAGACCTGTTGACACTGTCCTTCGGCTGCCGGTTCATGACCGTACTGCCCAGTTATTGTACCAACATGTTCAGCAAGACTACTAGCTGCTGTCTCTCCACAAATCAAAGCATCGTCATGAACAGCTTTACCAAATATTGTCTCTCCAACCTTTGGTATATCGTGAACCCAATTTCTAATAGTTATTTTTATTTGACTAGTGAGTGTTTTCTCCACAACATCTGTCTCTGGACCGCCCGCCACTGGCCCATCAGTCATAATAGTAGCGGTAACCGTACCGGGTGGACAAGGGTCAATAACCACCTCGGTAACATCCTCTAAGTCAGCACACTCATTTACCGATACAACTACTCCCGCAAAAGGATTCTCTGGAGACTGGAACTCTTCTTCTGTCTCTTCTTCACTACCACTTAAACCAGTAGAAGTCGCTAATTGAGTTAAGGTTTTAAAGGTTCTTACAGTTGAAGAAGCGACTCTTCCTTCTAAATCAGTAACAATAGCTTGGTAACTATAGGTAGTGTTTGCGGTTAAACCATCAACTTGCTTTTGTTTAAAAATTGAAGCGGGAGATAGACCGACACTTTTCTGATTCTGACCTTCAATACCATAATTGATTACGGCGGTAGTGCTTTTATCAGTTGATAAAACAAACAAGGCACTAGTCATATTGGGAATGACATATAGGACAGTTATTTTAGGATTTAGAGCGTTTGTTGTTCCACTAATTGGTAATGTATTAAAGTTACCAACACTTGATTCCACCTTTCCTCCATTACTATCAGTTGCCAAAACCTTGTAATAATATTTGGTGTTGGCGGTTAATCCAGTAAGTTCGTATGTTTTAGTCGTATTTGTTCCCGGTATAGTAACATTCGAAACCGTCGCGCTGGTCAAACCATATGACAGTTTATAGGTAGCGGCATTGTTAGTGCTAATAGTAAAAGTAGCTTTTGTGGTTGAGGCTTGAACTGAGGCGGTTATAATCAAATCCTCAGAATCAGAATTGGTAACGATTACACTATCAGAAACTGAACCGCTTGGACCAACACAAGTAATCTGAAAGGCTCCACTATTTTTAACTGAAACAGTTTGAGAGCCAGAAACTGGTTTGGTGACCGAACTTCCAGATCGACAAGAGGTGACGCCAGAAGAAGTCCAGGAGACAGTTACATCTTGTGGCAAATCTAGTGTCAGCGGACCATTTTTACCGTTAACTTTTATATCGACAAAAGGTCCAGTTACAGGAGTAGTCCCAACAGCAGGACAATTTAAAGTCGAGCGAACAATTGGCGCTCTGGTTGGGGTAATAATACCTATTCTGATTAGGAGTTCGGCAAATGAACAAATGGAAATACTTGGCTGGGTTGGTGTGGCCACAACAACGGGAGCAACGTATGTAGGATTTACCGGCCCAGAACCAGCCTGACCTTGAGGTGAACCAACGGAATCGTAAGTAGTCATCACACTCAAAAGAAGATTTAGTTTTGTTCTGGTGGCTTTATTTACAACCCCATCGGCGGTCGTGAGGCTATTTAAAGTTAGGATGACATCTTTATATTTATTTTGGAATTTTATCACCGCTTCTTTGGTTAAACTACCAAAATACGTGGATTCTTTACCAGGAGAACCAACTTCCTCGGCGGCGACAATAGTTGCTGGATCAGCGTTTAATATCTTTTGAAGTTCTTTTACCGCTGGATCAGTATCACCAAGCTTCAAATCCATAACGAAAGAAAAACCAGGAGTTACCGCACTTCTTAGACTGCCAATATTTAAAGCTTCGGCGGTATTTGATAAAGAAAAAATACCAATGAATAAAATAAAAAATAAACTGGTATTAAAAATTAATTTATTCATATTACAATAAAATTATTAAATCTAATAATCACTGTATTTTATCATAAAATACATATAAATACACACGCCTTGTTTTAGCAAGGTGTGTGTGTTTACAATAATCCTCTGTTTAAATTATTGACTATCAGTTGATGTACTCATGCCCTCTTGTTCTTTGACCCAATCCTCACCCTGTACCGTCAAATAGGCTTTTAGTATTTTTTCTCCGCTACCATAAACAGTACACTTTACTTTATCTCCCAATACCAAATTTAAATACATCCCAGGTGTAGGCATAGAACCCATCGGCTCATAAGTTGCATCTTCACTTTCCCCCTCACCATCTCCAATTATGTTTCCAACTATCGCCCCTCCCATGTTGTCAACTAATTGTGATTCGCCCCATACCCAAATATACTTTTTTATTTTCTTGTCGCGGGTGGAATTCACTACAATGGCATGATTTTTAATTGGGGCTAGACAATTTAAATTGTCGCTCGAAACCAGAACTGCATCTAGACTTCTTGCTTCAGCAAATAACTCATCCTGAGTATAAGTACTAAAAGATTCCGTACTTGAAGCAAGAGCGGCTAAATAAGCATTGTAATCCCAACCAGCTGAATATGTGGAAGAGGCGTTATTAAAACCCCAACCATTGGTAGTTGTCGCTACAGTCGTGGTCGCTGAAACTAAATTATTATTAAATGACAGAGTAACACTATCCGTAGCAAAGGATGAATCATTGCTACAAGTCATATTAAAGGTAGTGGCTGAAGGAACACTTACTAATTGGTTACCATTTATTAATCTTGAGACCCCGCCCCAGCCTAAAATATTTGGGATAGAAGAGCTAACGCAGTTGTCAGCATTTTCAGTTGACCACGACAATAAATATTGTTTATTTGTCGCGTCGCCCAAATCAATATAATTATCTTGGAGATTAATTTTTAAATCTACGGTCACCTGATTAGAATCGGTCGAAATAGAGTCATTTTGATCCACTCGTGCATAACAACTAGACGTTGCAATGTTCGTTCCTGAAGTTACTGTTACTACTGCTTTTTTTAAACCGGTTTGTGAATAATTTTTAGAAATTTCTTGACTGAAACCAGATAAATCATCGTCTCCAGACCAAGAATAAGTTTTATAGCTGTTGGTGCTATCATTTACTTCAGCCTTCCAAGTGACCAAATCAGTCAAATCCGCCATAACCGGATCGGCATAACAAGACACACTTAAATCATCGGCATTTGAAGCGTCTGAAGCAATAATCACCGAATCACTAACAGGACCAAGAGGCCCCGTACAAGAAATTGTCAAAGTTCGTGGTGAATCAATATACAAGTTTTGTGATCCAGAAAGGGGAACACTACCGGAAGAACCAACACAAGAAGTAACACCTGAGGAAGTCCAGGAAACATTTACAGTTTTAGGTAAAGCTAAATCCAACGATCCATTTTGACCATTAATTTTGAGATCAACCGAAGGTGTTGAAGAATTTTGAGGAAGTGGACAATTCAAAGTCGAACGAACAACTGGCGCTCTCGCTGGGGTGACCGCACCAATATTAATCATCAGTTCAACAAAAGAACAGATAGGCATACCAGATTGGGAGACAGTAGAGGGTGTAGTAACGACAGTTGGAGCAACATAAGTAGAAGGGGTGGTTCCTGAACCACTTCGACTTTGGGGTAGGCCAGAGGAGTCTAGAGTAACAGTCACCCCGATAATAGGTTGAGTTTTGTTCTGGTGGCTTTGTCCACTGCGCCATCAATTACTGTGAGGGCTGCTCCTTTGTATTTATTTTGAAATTTAATTACCGCGGCTTTAGTAAGTGAGCCGAAATATGTGGACTCCTGACCAGTGGAGCCTGGTCCGGCCGTTGCCACGACGGTATCGATGTCAGCGTTCAATACTTTTTGGAGTTCTTTTATATCAGGGTCGGTATCGCCGAGTCGCAAATCCTTTTTGAAGGAGAAACCGGGGGTGATTACGTTTCTTAAGCCACCTATATTCTGGGCTTGGCTGTCTTTAGTGAAGAAAAAAGACCCTACAAAAACAGTGGTAGAGATAACAATAAGAGAAATAATTTTATTCATATTAGATAAAGTTTATTTAAGTTAATAATCACTGTATTTTATCACAGATACTTGTTATAATCTATCCATGCATAAATATCTTCCATCAAAAAAATTCGCCCTTATTTTTCTCTCAATAATTATCGCTTTAGGAATAATTTTCGGCTTTTCTTTTCTAATGAAACCGAAGACAGTAACAGTTATCCAGGAAAAAGCTGAAACCAATACCAAAATAGAAGAATTTATGATTTTAGACTCCGACAATGATGGTCTTAAGGATTGGGAGGAAGCCCTATGGAAAACCGACCCCAAAATAGCGGACACTGATGGTGATGGCACTAGCGACGGAGAAGAAGCAAAATTAAATAGAAATCCTCTAGTGGCCAACACCGCTAAAGCTGGTGCTACTCCAAGTGATCAGGCAGATATAGAATTGATTGAAGCAAATAAAAAGAAAGACGAAGAATTTGCCAAACTATCAGAGACCGACAAAATCGCCCATACTTTATTTTCACAATATCTAGCCTCAAAAAGTGCGAGTGGAGCCCCAGTAAGTGATATCAATAAGCAAATTATCTTGGACACGGCCATCGCCAACACCGAAAATTCTAATGTTAAAAAATATTTCACTTCTGACCTCAAAATAGGTACAAGTCTCAGTTCAACGACAATAAAAGATTACGGAAATAATCTGGCTCAAGCTTTTTTTACTGCTGGTACTGGTGTAGAAAAAGTCTCCACCGAAATGGAAATACTTGATCGGGCTGTGCAAACACAAGATCAGCAGGTACTTACTGGCCTTGACCCAATAATAGAGGGTTATAGTAATACTATCGCTAAAATACTTTTAATTTCCGTGCCAAGTGATGCAATAAATATACATCTAGCTCTTTTAAATAATTTATCTCTACTAAAAACAAGCCTAGAAGAAATGAAATCCCTTTTTAGCGACCCTGCCCTAGCGATTGCTGGTATAGACAAATACCAAACTTCCGTTGTAAATATAAGAAAAAATATCTTAAGTCTAAAAAATTATTTTCTACAAAAGGGAATTGTTTTTACTCCCACTGAAGGTGAGTATGGTTATATTTTCCTAAATAATATATAATTTAACTACTATGTATCTTTTTGAAAAAAATAAAAAAATAATTTCAGCTTTACTACTTATATCCATAATTACCAGTTTTTCACCAATTTTTTCTACCAAAACGCATGCCGCTGGTGTCGGTGCCGCCTCGGTTGCAACTGGAGCGGGGATAGTGGCTGCTGGAACAACCATAGGTGCTATTTGTCTACCGCTGATTACCGTATTAGGTTACACCACCCCACCGTGGTTTTCTTGTGACCCGGGTGTCCGTTATAACACTTTAGCTATGCTCTCTTCCACCTTAGGGGTTACTGGTGGGGTTGCCCAAAAAGAAAGTATCTGGGACGACATCGGTTATTTTATTGCCCGCTTACTTATCCGCCAGATTTCCCAGAGTATTGTGGATTGGATAAATTCTGGTTTCCAAGGCAACCCTTCTTTTATCGATGATTTTGGAAAGTTTATGACCAATTCTGTAGATAGAGTGATTGGTGAATTCATCTTTGCGAGCGACCTCAAATTTCTTTGTGATCCTTTTGAGACAAATATTCGTATAAATCTTGGTTTGGGTTATTCCCCATTCAAAGACAAAATAAATTGTACTCTGTCAGAAATTTTACAAAACGTTGATGGTTCTATTACTAACGCCTACAAAGATTTTACGAATGGAAACTTTATAAATGGTGGAGGTTGGGATAGTTGGATAAACATCATGACACAACCACAAAATAACCAGGTAGGTGCTATGGTTATTGCCCAGGCTGATCTCGACATTCGAATTGGGGATATACAAATTGCCAAAAAAGAAGAAATGAATTGGAGTGGTGGTCTTCTTTCAATGAAAACCTGCTCTAGGACCACAAAAGACGCTAACGGTAATATAGTAAGTAATGAAGCCTACCAGGGTGACGCCTATTATAATCCTCTAGCTACAGGTAGTACACCTGGTGACACATCCACCACCTCTACAGCCAGATATTCGGGAGAAACCTACACTGGTAGCACCCAAGATACCTGCAAAGTCGTCACCCCAGGAGTTTGGATCACTGGTACTGGTAATAAAGTACTAGGTATGGACCTTGATGCTCTTGGCGTAGCCGATGAATTCAATGAAATTGTTGGGGCTTTGGCAAATTTTGTCATCAGTAAAGTGATGCAAAAAGGCATGGCGATGCTAAAACCCGACGACCTTTCACCAAACGATCCAGCTTGGCGCGCTGGTATTGCCGCACTTCAAAATCAATCAAGTGGTGATATCAGTTCTTTGATATCCGATTCCAATTATGAGCCAGATGTTTCTTCTTATATTGCCCCTGGTAGTGGTAGCAGTCCTGAAGAAATTACTAATGGTAATGCCAACAATGAAGCCGCTATCGCTAGTGCAAAAGAAGATTTACAAAACTACATTACTTCTGTCCGTATACCTGAACAAGCTTACTATGATGCCTATAACCCAGCTTATGCTCTAGCCACCTTACTCGAAACCAAATTCCTTGGGGTAGTGAGCTGCTATGAAACAAAACTGGCTTCTACCACCTTGGCATTAACCAACGCTGAGAGAAACACCGCTTCCACTACCATAAACACTGCTTCTACCACGGCTAGCTCAATGACTAGTATTAAAAATACTACTGCTCTTAGCCTAATTCCTTCTCAGACAAACCTAGCCACCCTGCAAACAATTTCCGATAGTATAAATGCCGCCACCACCATCACCGCTCTTATCAACGAGCAAACCAACCTCACAAACCTCTCCCCAAGTCTCCACACTGCAGCGCAAGCAGTAGAAGCCTTAAGTGCTGCTTCCACCACCATCAGCCAAATCAATCCCAACAACCCGGTAGCCGATGCTATGCAGACCCAATGCGACGCGTTTCCGAATTAAAATATAAGTGATAACGTAAACTTTCTGACAGATGTAATTTGCTTCTTACTGTTTTTCCAGTTTAACAGCTAGTAGTAATTAATATCCTAGTGCCAATAATAATTATTTGTGATAAAATAAAAGCTAGTAAATTCACCGCCATCATCGCTGTGTGAGATTTTTCTGAACCCGTGAAAATTTTTATTAGGTAAAAACTTAATCGGGTAAATGTAAATATTAAAGTTTAATTATTCAAAATTTAGTGAAAAACCTCTTCAAAAAAATAATCCTTATATTCATCCTAACAATGATTCTTTGGGGTGGTTTTAATTTTAATTTTGACAGTAAAGGCTCAGTTATTATTTCAAACGTAGAACAAGTATATGCCGCTGACCCTCTACCAACTGGAACAGGTTTTGTTGTTAAGGAAGGTTTCAAAAATATTTTTCGAATGTCAGGAAAAGATTGGTGGCAAACTGTATCAGGTGTTGCAAAGAGTACAGCTGATATTGGAGCCGGAATTGCCGCTGGCCCATATTCAGCAGCAATAATAGCCTTTCTTAGCGCAATTCTATTTTTATTTAATGGAATATTAGTGATAGTGGCTGCCTTACTAGATTTTTCAATACAAATATCAATAAGTGGTTTTAATAGTTTTGTTAGCGCTTCAGACATTACCGCTTCTTGGGTAATAATTAGAGATGTGATAAATATCTCCTTTATTTTTATACTATTATATATTGCTATTACGACAATAATAGGTGGTGCGGGTATCAAAACAAAAGTATTAATCAAAGATGTTATTGTGGGAGCATTATTAATTAACTTTAGTTTGTTTTTTACAAGAATTTTAATTGACGGTGGTAACATCCTTGCGGCTGCTTTGTACAATAAAGTTTCTTCTCTGAGCGCTGGGTTGGGAATTTGGGGAACTTCTGGCGCTATAATGAATGCCCTAAGTCTTCAAAGCTTAATTAATTTTGATCTTATCAAAGCTACAGGACAAGCAAATACTATTTTTGCATTATTTATGTCTGTAATAATAATAGGTCTTGCAATATGGTCATTCCTATATGGTGCGATATTATTCCTATTAAGAAATATCATGCTTCTTTTCTTGATGGCTATTTCTCCAATTGGTTTTATTGGGGGAACATTACCTTGGTTTAAGGACAAAGCCTCTGATTGGTGGTCAGCTCTGGTACAACAAATAGCAGTTGCTCCTTTTTACTTATTTATGATTTTTATCCTAGTAAAAATGGCAATGGGTATTCAAGTGTCAAATAAATTACTCGAAACAAAAAATTTCTGGTCTGGTATAACTGCTTTTTTTGGTGGTTCAAGCGCTTTGGATTTTACAATGTTTATAAACGCCTTTCTTATAATGGGGATGCTCCTAGTCGGCACCAAAACCACAAAAATACTAGCGGGTAAAATGGGTGGTATAGCAGAGAAAATCGTTGGGACAGCTGTAACCGCTGCGGTATCAGCTGTTACAGCTGGAGCTGGGGCTTTAGCCGCAAGAGGAGCAACCTTAGCCACTAGAGGTGCAGCAATTGCGGCAAGAGGAGCAACAGCTCAATTAAGTGGTGGGGGCGCTGCTGCTGCCCGAGCAACTCGTCTTGGGCTAAACACCCTGAGGACCGGACAAAGGATGCAAACTGTTGGTAATCTATTAAGTGGCCAAACCTTTAACAGAGCAGCCGCCCAACCAAACGCTCTGGGTACAGCATTAACTAATGCTAAGAAAACATTCTTTGATACCACCAAAAAACAAACAAGTCTTGATCTTGAAGCCGCCTTCAAAAATAACAAAAAAACTGAGGAAGAGTATGAAAAGAGATATGGTGAAATTGCAAATGAAATAGGGGGAAAGAAGGAGAGGGAAGAATTAGAAATATTAAAAAAGATTAGCACTAATATTGAGTCCCAGGCTTTGAACCGACATGAGAAAGACAACAAGGCTGACTGGGAGAGGGCGCGCGCCATAACTGACCCAATGCTTAAAAAAACCGAATTGGCAAGGCTTAAAGCTGAAGCAAAGACAAAAATGGAACCAATAATAGCCAAAGAGATGGGTGTAGATTTAGGAAAACATGAGAAAAGAAAAGATGATTTAAAAGTGACAATTGAAGATAAGACTATACAAAAAAATAAATACGCAGCAAGTATTCCAAACAAAAAAATTGCCAACCTAATAAGATCTGAACCAACTTATAAAGTTAAAGATGATGTCTCTAAAACACTCAAAAAACTATTTAAGGATGCTGGAATAGACCTACCTGATAAAGAAAAACCTACCAAACCTGTTCCTGCCCCAGCAGAATAAAATAATCAAAATTATGGACGAAAAAACCCAAAAAATAGTAATCGAACAGATAAAACAACTCCCAAGTAATGTCCGGGAAGCGATTATTTCAGTAGACTACAAGACTAAACTCCAGGAAATTACAAAAAGACAGAGACTTTTAATTGACCAGGCTGCTAAATTAGAAATGGAGACAACTCTTGTAATGATTGGGCTAGAACCACTAGCGGATTATACAGAAAACCTACAACGTGAACTGGCTGTCCCAATCGTCCGAGCAAAGGAAATCGCTATGGACGTCAGTGAAAATATTTTCAAATCAATCCGTGAGTCCCTACAGACAATGAATGAGAAGACTGAGATAGAAAAGGAGCAAATATCCACCGATAATAGTTTTGCCACAAAAGAAGAGATACTTCCACGTTTTACCAACAGCAGTGAGCCGAGCTTAAATCGTGATCAAATATTAAGTGAGATAGAAAACCCCGCAACTATAAACGGGGGAGCGAGAACGATGGATTTTACTTCAGCCCCAGTTCCAACAAAAACGGAGCAAACAAAAACAACCCCAACAACTGAAATTGAAATAAGACCTACCCAAGAAATATTACTCCGCCCCAACACGCCTGAAAAACCACAAAAACAACCAGATATTCTAGAGTCAAAAATGACCGTCCCAACTATTACCCCGACTCAAACTGTAAACATTAAACCGGAGATAAAACTACCTGAGGTTGAGAAGAAACGACCTTCAAGTGGAATAGATCCTTATCGTGAGGTAATAATGTAAATACAAGAGCTAAAATTTGATTATGAAATTTCAAGTTCCACAATTTATTGAAATAGAAGACAAGATTTTTGGTCCACTAACCATTAAGCAATTTATTTATATTGCTGGTGGCGCCGGCCTCTCTTTTATCTTATTTAAATTCCTACCCTTATGGATTGCTGTTTTTTTGATTGCTGTTGTTATCGGTTTTTCCCTTGCCTTGGCATTTTATCAAATAAACAATAAACCACTTGTCTATGTTTTACAGTCAGCTTTTGGTTATCTACTTTCTGACAAGTTATACTTATGGAAAAAGAAAGAAGTATCCCCAGAAAAAGCCAAAGAGCCTGTGGCAAGAGGGGAGGGTCAACCACCAATTTATGTACCCAAACTATCACAAAGCAAACTTCATGACTTAACTTGGAGTTTAGATATAAAAGAGAGCCTAAACCCAGTAACTAGAGAAGAAAAATAGCTTGTGTTAATTTAAAGTTAAAAGTTTTAGGTTTCAAGTTTCAGTAGGATAAGATATAATAGTAAGAAGGTCTTCTGTTTTTAAAATAGAAACCAAACACAGAGCTTACAATCTAAAATTATGGTCACATCCAAAGCAACCCAAGAATTTGTTCCGATAAAAGAAGTTCGGGATGGAATAATTATCATGAAAGATGGCTCCATGCGAGCAATCGTACTTTCTTCATCTTTAAACTTTGCTTTAAAGTCCGCCGATGAGCAGGAAGCGATTATCTATCAGTTTCAAAACTTTTTAAACTCTCTCGATTTCTCCACCCAAATCTCTATCCAGTCCCGAGAATTAGACATCCGACCATATCTCGCAACATTAGAAAAACGGTACAATGATGAATTAAATGATCTTTTAAAAATTCAGATAAGGGAATACGTCCAGTTCGTAAAAAGTTTTACGGAAAGCCAAAACATAATGTCCAAAACATTTTTTGTGGTTGTTCCTTTTAACCCAACCGTGCTCGGACCAACAAAAGATAGCGGTTTAGGAAAATTGTTTTCTTCAAACAAAGGAAAAGGGAAAGTCGACGGAAAAAATGATAACTTTGATGAAAACCGAACCCAATTAGAGCAGAGGGTATCAATCGTTCAACAAGGATTAATGCGTTGTGGAATTAGAAGTGTTAGTTTGGGTACTGAGGAAACCATTGAACTCTTTTATAAATTATTTAACCCTGGTGATAGTGAAAAACCAATTAAACTTTAAAATAAAATGGGTATATTTGATTTTTTAAAAAACAATAAAGAAAAGACGGAGGAATTGACATCCTTCCTGCCACAGGAAATATATGAGTCCGGTGTTTTGGAATTGCAAGATATTATTGCTCCTTCGGCCCTAAAAGTTACTCCTAATCAAATAAATTTGGGTGAGAAGATTGCCAGAACCTTCTTTGTTATCTCATATCCTCGTTTTCTCACCGAAAGTTGGTTTGCTCCGATTATCAACCTAGATAAAATTTTTAATATTTCTATATTTATCCACCCAATCGAAACTGCTAAAATTCTCCGCACATTTCAGAAAAAAGTAGCTGAGGTTCAAAGCCAAATCAACCAACGAGAGAGTCGGGGATTGGTTCGTGATCCTGTTCTAGATACCGCTTATCAAGATTTGGAGTCTTTACGTGACAACCTTCAGCAAGCCCAAGAAAAACTTTTTGATGTGGGTGTCTATATCACCTTATATGGTGACAACGAAGATGAGATTGATAAACTAGAATCAGAAGTAAAATCTGTTTTGGAATCAAAGTTGGTTTATCTTAAACCGGCCTTATTCCAACAAGAACAAGGCTATAAAAGCATTCTACCAACTGCCGATGATGAACTTGGTATACACTCCAAACTAAATTCCTCACCACTATCAAGTATTTTCCCATTTGTTTCTTTTGACCTTACTTCAGACAAGGGAATACTATATGGTATAAACCGCCACAATAACAGCTTGGTCCTCTTTGATCGTTTTTCTCTCGACAACTACAATTCTGTTACCTTTGCAAAATCTGGTTCAGGTAAAAGCTACGCCACCAAGCTCGAGATTTTGCGTTCCTTAATGTTTGAAACTGAAGTAATCGTAATCGACCCAGAAAAAGAATATCAATACCTTTCTGAGGCTGTGGGTGGGAAGAACTTTGATATTTCTCTTAACTCTGATAATCATATCAACCCTTTTGATTTGCCCGTACCTCGAGAAGACGAATCAGCCGCTGACGTGCTCCGTTCAAACATTATAAATCTTGTTGGACTCTTCCGAATTATGTTTGGTGGCCTATCACCAGAAGAAGATGCTATTATCGATCGCGCTATCAGCGAAACCTATGCTTTGAAAGATATTACACCAGAATCAGATTTTGGTAACCTAGAACCACCACTACTATCAGATTTCGAACTAGTACTGTCTGGTATGGAAGGGGCGGAAGGTTTAGTTCAGAAGCTGTCAAAATATACACGAGGTTCTTGGGCTGGTTTTATAAACCGACCAACTAATGTTGATATCAACGCAAAATTTGTTGTTTTCTCTATTCGCGACATGGAAGACGAGCTAAAACCTGTCGCTATGTATATTATTACTCATTATATCTGGACGGCAATCAGACGAGAGATCAAAAAACGACTTTTGGTTATCGATGAGGCTTGGTGGATGATGAAATCCGAAGACACGGCATCCTTCTTGTTTAGTATGGCAAAAAGAGGCCGAAAATATTTCTTGGGACTAGCGACTATTACCCAAGACGTTGACGACTTCCTTCGTTCACCATATGGTCTACCAATCGTAACCAACTCTTCAATCCAAATCCTTCTAAAACAAAGCCCTTCAACAGTAGATAACCTACAAAAGGTTTTCAACCTTACTGATGAAGAGAAATTTTTACTTTTGGAGTCAGACGTGGGGGAGGGATTATTCTTTGTTGGTCAAAAACACGTAGCCATCAAGGTAATTGCTTCATATACCGAGGATCAGATTATCACCTCGGACCCATCACAACTTTTGGCCATTAAAAGAGCGAGGGAAGAACTAAACGTGAGTGGACAATAATCTAGTTTAGACACTAGGTGTCTAAATCTAAATATATGTTATAATAAAACAGTAATGAAAAATTTTTTATTAAAAACTATTTGTTTTTTTGTCTTTCTTTTAACTATTCCGGTCTTATATATTCATGGCCAAGTAAATATAATTGGTGATTTTGTAAATATCACAATAAACCCCACCAACCCTTCTCCAGGGGAGCAAGTCCGAGTAAATCTACAAAGCTCCTCAATCAACCTGGGTGGTTCAAAAATAACTTGGTATATAAATGACAAAGAGAAAGAAACTGGTGTTGGTTTAAGTGAATATTATCTCCAAGCCGGAGCAGCTGGTAAAACAATGAAGGTGTCGGCAAGAATCGAAACAGCTAACGGCACAAAACCAGCTAGTCTTTCTTTTGCTCCAGCTGGAGTTGATTTAATCTTTGAAGCCCTATCTTACACCCCACCTTTTTATAAAGGAAAAACTCTCAACCCCATGCAGGGTTCCGTCATCGTGGCGGCCTTCCCAGAAGTTTATGATGAAAACATGCGCAAACTTGCTACAAATGAACTAATTTTTAATTGGAAAAAAGATGGAATTGTGGTCCAGTCTGCTTCTGGACAGGGGAAAAACTACCTTAATTTTTCAGGTAGTATTCCAGCGAGGGATACATTAGTGGAAGTCTCCGTAACCTCCCTAGATAGTAAATTAAATGCCGATGCCTCTATAACAATAGTAAACAGCTCACCAGAAATTATTTTTTACGAAAACAGTCCTATTTATGGCATTATGATGAATAAAGCTATAACAAATACTGTAAAAATGAGCACTGATGAATTCAGTGTGATAGCGGTACCTTATTTCTTTAGTTCTGGTTATGCTACCACCCCAGATTTAAACTACGTTTGGAGTATGGATGGTATGTTTGTAGATAATCAGGACCCCAAAAACTCCTTTGCTACCCGAGTGGAGAAAGCTGGTTCAGGAACTGCTAATATCAGCTTAAAAATTGATAATATAGCTCGTATCTTCCAAACAGCTGAAAATAATTACTTAGTAAACTTCGAAAAACAATAAAATGAAAAGTTTTTTAAATAAAAAAATATCTTTATTGGTTTTAGGAATATTTATTTACCAATTCTCTATCCTACCATTAAAATCTTTGGCTTTAACCTATCAACCTTTGGAAGGTAAGGCTTTTGAGGGTTTTGCACCTACTGGTGCAACCCAACTTAGTGTTTTTCTTAACCAAGCGTTCCAATTTGGCCTAGCCTTAGCGGCTGCTCTCTCTGTGGTAATGATTGTCTGGGGAGGGGTGGAAATAATGCTTTCCGAATCAGTTTTTAGTAAAGATGACGGTAAAAAGAAAATCAAAGACGCTATTTACGGGCTACTTCTTGCTCTTGTATCTTGGCTTATTCTTTATATTATAAATCCTGATATTCTTATATTTAAATTATAAAAAATGTCAAAACAAACCGCTATCATTCTCATATTAGTTGTTTTTCTTGGAGCTCTTGGCGCCCTGATATATTTCTATTTTAATTTTAATACTATAACCACCACTCAAACCATTACTCAACCAACGGAAGTTTATGACCCATTCGGTACAAGAATACAAGAAAACATCACAGAAACAGAACCGACAAATACTGAAGAAAATACTACTCCAGAAAGCGTTCTCACAGCCGACAAACTTCGCAAAATATCTGAAGATCCAATTTCTGGTTTTTCAATTTTTGAAAACCTTAAAACAAAAATAACTAACATTCACTATATTTTGCGCGCCAATGGTAATATTTATGAGGCCTATACAGACTCCCCAGAAATGAAAAGGTTGTCAATCACCACCATTCCAAAGGTTTACGAGTCAGTCTGGCTACCAGATGGAGAAAAACTAGTAATAAGATATTTAAAAGATGAAACTGAAAATATTGAAACTTTTTCTGTAAAAATTAATCCCGCTACCACCACACTTAACGAGTTTGAGGGGGGAGTAGATGGTAATCACTTACCAGAAAATATTAGCTCAATTGCAGTTAATCCTGTGGGTGATAAAATATTTTTCCTTGTATCCAACTTGAACGGCTCTTCCGGTTTTGTCTCAAAAACTGATGGTTTGAACAAAAAACTATTGTTTGAGTCTCCACTTGTGGAGTGGCTTCTCACTTGGCCAAAAGAAGAGACTATAACCATGACCACAAAACCGTCAGCGACTATCCCTGGCTATATGTATTTTTTAAATAGTAAAACTGGTAGTTTCTCAAAAATACTTGGGGGAATTAAAGGTTTAACCACAAAAACAAACGGTGCCGCAACTGAAGTTTTATATTCTGATAGTGTAAGAAATGCCCCAAAACTATTCCTTCATAATATAAAGACGGCGGAGAGTAAAGCCCTTCCTTGGAATACCCTACCGGAGAAATGCCTCTGGAGCAACACGGACGCTAAAATAATCTACTGTGCTGTACCAAAAAGTTTCCCAGTTGGTGAATATCCAGATAATTGGTACAAGGGCTTGGTTAATTTCAGTGATGAGATTTGGATGATAAACAGTGACACAATGGCTTCAACTTTGGTGTTTGACGTAGAGAACGAAACCTCAAACAAAATAGATGTCGCTGATATTCAAATAGATAAAAACGACAACTATCTATTCTTCACAAATAAAACCGATTTAACTCTCTGGAGTTTAAATCTTAAATAGGATTAAAAAGAGGGGTTTCGCTTTATGAAACCCCTCTTTTTTTATATTGCTAAGTATTTTACCTTTACTCTTCTCTCTCTTCCAACCCCGGTAGATTCAGTGCTAATATCTGGTATCCCAGATAGGGCACTGTGCACCACCATTCTCTCGTAAGAAGACATTGGATCCATTGTTACGTCGGTCTTTAAATTTCTAGCTTCTTCTGCGGCATTTAGGGCTTTCATTTTTATTCGTGCGTCAGTTTTGGACTGCATATCATTTATATCAATACTACATTTAAAGATCTCCTCTCCAGGTAAAGCGTTTTTGTTGAAAATTCTTTTTAAAAGATAGGTTAGATCACGAGTAAGATCCTCTCTCTCAAGGGAGAGCTTTTCAAACTCCGCACTTTTTATAGAAAAAATATGGCCTCTTTTTTCATGATTGGAATATACAATAGACTCAAAAGGTATGCTGAGGAGGGTAAAGATTTGTTCTATTGTTTTTTGGGCTTTTTCTGTATCCATTTTGTTTGGTTTTTAATAATTACCAGCAATTACCATACTATAACTTTTTTCTTAAAAATCAACTCTTGACTAGATTACCGCTCGAATGAAAATTACTTTTCGTTTTCTAATTTTTTCCTCATATAAAGCTCCTGTCCGATAGCAAAAACACTTGAGGTAATCAAATAAAGAGAAATTAATGAAGCAAAACTCTTAGCAATAAAGAACATGAACACCGGCATAACATATTTCATTTGGATGCTCATACTTTTTGCTAACTCCCCCTGAAAAGAAACGTCTTTTTTGCCTCCCTCCTCTTTTTTAATTGCAGGCATTGTAAATTTTATCTGATAATACTGGCCCACGGCCACAATAAACGCCACGATAGTACTTTTTTGAGTTATATCAAAAAGACCAAGAAAAAAAGTATTGATTTGATCGGGAACGTGTATAAAAGAGTATAGTAAATCTGAATTGACCGTTGAAAGGCCCTCCTTATAAAAAACCATATAAAGGGCAATTAATATAGGCAACTGTATCAAAGCCAAAAAAATACCGGAAAAAGGGTTGATACCTCTTTCTTTATATAAATTCATAGTTTTTAATGCCTGCTCTTGCTTATTGTCTTTATATTTTACCTTGATCTCATCAATTTCCGGTTGGATTTTCTTCATTTCAATCTGACTTCGGACTGATTTTTGAGAAAGAGGGAACAAAATGAGCTTTATAATGATAGTAAATAGAATAACAACAATACCCGCATCTATCCAAGGAAAAGCGCCTATAAGCCCAATAAAGGCGTTATAGAGGGGTTTATATAAGACGGCGTGAAAAAAACTTGAAAACATTTAGAGAGTATACCCTAAAAACTCTCACTATTCAATATTTTCCCTTTTATTAAAAGGTTTTTAATTTCTTTTTCTATTTCTGGGAAAGAGATAGGGGAAGGATCTTTTTTAACAAACACCAAACAAGAAAAGCCTTCTTTGATGTGTGGTAGGTTTTTTTCTACCACTGCAGTCATTTTCCTCTTAATTAGGTGCCTACCAACAGAGGTTTTTTTGATTTTCGCTGGTACAATAAAGGAAAAAAGGCTTGGTAGAGTGTCTTTTCTGTCTAATAGTCTTAGATAAAAGTTATCGGCGTGCACAAAAACACCTTCCTTCATAATTTTTCCGAAAGAATCTTTTTTTATCCTTCTTTTAATAGGTAACATATATAGAACTAAACCGTGCTTAGTCTCTTTCGGCCTTTTTGCATTCTCTTTCTAAGGACTCTTTTACCATAGGAAGTTTTACTTCTAGACAAAAAACCGTGTTTCTTAGCTCTTTTCTTCTTTTTTGGATTATATGTAAATGACATAATGAAAGAGTATAGGTTATTTTATAGCCAAAGTCAAACCTTTTAATGACGCATAGTTTTAGGTTCGTCTTCCATAGGAAAAAAATTAAAAACTAAAATTTAATTCGTTTCCCCAGTTTCTCCACAACTTATGAACATATAAAGCTACTTTCCACAACTTTTACATTTTATAATTCAGTATATAATCTTTAAGTATGACCGAAGAAAATAAAAAACTCTGGGCGAGTGTCCTTTCAGAAATAGAACTCTCTATTTCTAAAGCTAATTTTAATATGTGGTTTAAAGATACCTTTATTAACAAACAAGAAGAGGGGACTGTGTTTGTGGGTGTACCAAACGTCTTTGTTAAAGACTGGCTAATCAACAAATACCACAAAAACATCCTTAAAAGCCTTCGTGGTTTTGGTGAACATATCCACGCAATTGAATATTTGGTTATCAAATCCGAAGCTAAAAAAGAAGCAATAAAAGAAACCAACAACCACAACGAGCTTCCTCTGCAAGACTTCTATATCAACAAAGAAGATAATTTAAATTCTAAATATACCTTCGATACTTTTGTGGTTGGGCCTTTCAACGAGCTCGCTTTCGCGGCCACCCAAGCAATAATAAAAAGGACGGCTATTTATAACCCGCTATTTATTTATGGTGGTACTGGCCACGGCAAAACTCACCTTGTTCAAGCTGTTGGAAATCACATTAAAACAAACGCTCCGGGTAAAAAAATATATTATCTCACTTCGGAAAAGTTCACTTTAGACCTAATGAACTCTATTCAGGCTGGTACTGCTAATCAATTTAAAGAAAAATATCGCAAATACGACCTTTTAATTGTGGACGATATTCAGTTTTTTGCTGGTAAAACAAAAACCGAGGAAGAATTTTTCCATCTTTTTAATAGCTTCTACGACAACAACAAACAAATCATTTTCTCCTCCGATAAGCACCCAAACTTCATCAACGGTTTGGAAGACCGCCTAAAATCAAGGCTTAATTCTGGAATGATAGTGGAGATACCGAGTCCAGATCTAGAGTCCCGTATCCAAATCTTCAAATCCAAATCTTCAATGTTAAACTTCTCCTTATCGGCCGAAACGGTTGAATATCTTGCCTCATCAGTTGAAGGTAACATCCGAGAGCTTGAGGGTGTCTTAAACTCAATAATTTGCCAATCTAAACTAAAAGGAAGGGATCTAACTATAAACGAAATAAAGGATTTAATAAAAAATAATTTAAAACCGAAGAAAAACTCCTCAATAAAGGATGTGATCAAAACAATCGCTGAATTTTATGGGATAAGTGAAGGAGAGGTATACGAAAAAACCAGAAAAAAGACGGTAGTAAAACCAAGGCAGGTGATTATGTATATATTAAGAGAAGATTTTGATGTTTCTTACCCTACAATTGGTGAAAAACTTGGAGGAAAAGACCACACCACCGTTATGCATTCGTATGAAAAAATAAAGGAAGACATAAAAACAAACTCCGCCCTTGTTCGTGAGATCAGTCAGATACGTTCTATGCTCACATAAAGGAAAACCTGTGGAAAAGACTGGGATTAATTGTTAAAAGAGTAGGGATAAAAAAACAAACAAACACAGCAATAAAGAAGATATCAAATTTTATCAACAAGTTTAAAAAAAATATTTATAAAAAACGTTATATTATATAAATAAAAAAACTTATACACTTATCCACCTATATAATAGTAATACTCTCTATAATTTATAAAATAAAAAAATGAAAGCCGAATGTGTAAAAGAAAAATTTTGTTTAGCGGTTTCTAAAGTCGAAAAAATTACTGGTAAAAACATGACCTTACCAATACTTTCTTGTATTTTAATTGAAGCGAGAGACAATAATATAATCCTAAAAGCCACTAATCTAGACTTGGGTATAGAAATAAAAATTCCCGCAAAGGTTTATAAAGAAGGGGTAGTTGCTGTACCTGGTTCTATTTTAAACGGTTTTTTAGCTAACCTATCGGGGGACAACAACTTAAGTCTTGAGGAAAAAGATGGAAATCTACACGTTTTAAGCTCTAATAGTCAAACCACAATAAAAAGTCAGCAAAGTGATGATTTTCCAACAATTCCAAAAGTGGTGGATGGTAAATCGTATGAGATGAACTCTGTGGATCTAGTTAAAGGATTAAAGGCAGTTTGGTACAGTGCTTCTCTATCCAATATAAAACCAGAATTATCAAGTGTATATATTCATTCTAAAGAAGAAAGTTTGGTTTTTGTGGCGACCGATTCGTTTAGGCTTGCTGAAAAAGTGGTAAGGTTTAAAAAGAAAGCAGATTTTGAACAACTTCTAGTTCCTTTTAAAAATGTGGTTGATTTATTGAAGGTTATCGGTGACGAAAAAGACACCTTAGAAATAAATTCAACAAAAAATCAAATATCTTTCAGATTTAAAGATATTTATATTGTTTCTCGAGTAATAGATGGTGTCTTTCCCGATTATCAACAGATTATAGCTAAGGATTTTAAAACCGAAGTTGTTTTGTTGAAGCAGGATCTAATAAACGCTCTTAAATTATCCAATGTTTTTTCTGATAACTTTAATCAAATAAACATAAAGGTGTCGCCTCACGGCAAAACAGTGGAATTGAAGGTAAAAAATTCAAATATTGGTGAAAATGTAAACCGTCTGGCCGCGACGGTTTCTGGTGAGGAGATAGAGATTAATTTTAATCAAAAATATATTATTGATTGTTTTCAATCAATAGATTCAGATAGTGTGTCTCTGTCTTTCAATGGTATAAACAAGCCAATGGTTATAAAAGGCCTATCAGACAAGAGTTTTACATATCTAGTGATGCCGATGAATCGATAAATAGCGTTCGTACATTGTCTTTGAAATACACAAAAAACTTTTGCTAAAGTTTTTCTCTGTCCGGTGTCGCCACACCTACCAAGCTATTTCAAAGACAATGTACTCACAAGTAGGGGAAAAAAGAAAAAATGTTTAATATTGCTTTATTTTTAAATAAATTCAAAAATTTAGGCCTGGGGGAGAGGCTTTTGAAAGAAGCTATTAAAACCTCAGTAAAAGAGGTGTTAAATTTTGATTTAGATGTAAAAAATATACTTCTAAAAAACGGTGAGGTAACCTTTAAGGTTTCTCCAGCTATAAAGAACACAATTTTTATAAAAAAAGCGTTAATTTTAAAAAGGATGGAGGAAAACGGAGTAGAAAACGTTTGTGAAATAAGATAGGTATTAGAGCTTTTTATTCAGAAACATTAAACACTATTTCAGTTTCACTTCGATTATAAACCAAATCAGTTGTGATCACCTTAAGGGTGTTTTTTAAACTAAGAAATTTCATTTCTGCTGGTATAAAAGAAAACAAGAAAGGAGAAACACTTGAGGTACCAACATAAGTGTTGTTTATGTAAAAATCCAACTTAGATACCGGATAAATGCTCTGGCCGTTGATTTGAACAGTTATTTTTTGTTCCTTATTATAAATCGTGTCTTTATCTGGACTTACGATATTAATTTTTGGACTTTTTGCTTTGGTGTGTATATCATCACTCGCAGTTGGTTTGGTTGTGTTTGGTAAAGATTGTGTCTTTAGCCACTCTTGAACAGGGTATTCCCACAAATTAAATTGAGGATCAGCCGATGGGTCGGTCGGAATTTCTCCCCATGGGTCATTTTTATCCACCCAGTATAGTATTTCATGAACATTGGGAATATAAATTTCTTGTTGCGTTTCTGTTGGTGTAAGCTCAGTCGCCAGTTTTCCAGAAATTTTGTCTATTATATAAGAATCATAACCTTGCCAGACACCACGGAATACCGGCTTCAATTCTTTTAATGTTGGCTCTGGCTCGGGAAAATATTCTTTAGTGAAAGACGGCAACGCCTCATCCATAAAAGCGCGCCACAAAGGAGCGATAACCATACCCGCCACCTTTTTATCAATCGAGGTGTTGTCGTTGTTTCCTCCCCAAGCACCAACAACAAGGTTTGGGGTGTAGCCGACAATCCAGACGTCACGAAAATCGTTTGTGGTTCCGGTTTTTGCTGCCACTGGTCGTTCAGAAAAATACAAAGGTGAGTTTGTCCCATAAGCGGGGGTACGAGCGACATTGTCGGATAATATGTCAGATATTTTATTTGCGGTTTCCTGAGACAGCACTTGTTCTGGGTGGAAGGATGCCTCCTCAAGAACTTCACCTCTGGAGTTTTCTATTTTTAAAATAGAAAGATAAGGGTTTCTAATTCCGGAGTTGGCAAACACACCATAAGCGGAAGTAAGCTCTAAGGGCGAGACTTCTCCACCTCCTAGCACCAAGGTTAGACCATATTGATTGGCATCACCAAGGCTCGAAATACCCATGTTCCTTGCTGTATCTAAAGAATCTTTTATACCAGCTAAATAAAGGGTTTTTATTGAGGTAACGTTTCTTGATTGGGCCAAGGATTCTCTCAGAGTAATTGGGCCAAGATATTTACTGTCATAATTTTCCGGCATATAGCAATCATCAGCGCTAGTGTTTCCAATCGGCTTGCCTAGAGGAGTACAGGTGGTTTGGAATTCAGTTGGTAGATCGAACAACACTGTTTCCGGGGTGTAGCCTTTATTGAAAGCGGTCGCGTACACAAAAGGTTTAAAAGTAGAACCCGGCTGTCTATGCGCGAGGGTGACGTTGAAGTTTCCATCAATTTCTTTATCAAAATAATCTCTCGAACCAACCATTGTGAGTATTTCACCAGTTTTAGGATCAATAGCTACAAGTGCGGCGTTCTCCGCATTATATTTCTCTTTATTTTCAAAAGCATATTTTTTTACAACCGCCTCCGCTTTAGTTTGCAGGCTGTAATCAAGGGTGGTGATTACTTTTAAACCATCTTCGCGAACTATTTTTTCACCATAAGTACTTTCCAGATACTGTCTAATATATTCGACAAAGTGTGGAGCTTTTATACTATTTCCAATTTTTGTTTGGAAAATAACAATTTCTTTTTTTGCTTTATCATAGTCGGCCTGTTTAATAAAATTATTTTCCAACATTTTTTGCAAAACAAGATTTTTTCTTTCATCAAGTTTGTTTTTATTGTTTCCGTAAGGCGAATAAAAAGTGGGGGCGTTGGGAATGGCTGCTAAATAAGCCGCCTCAGCGAGGGTGACGTCAGCCGCTTTTTTATTAAAAAAGGTTTTCGCCGCTTCCTCTACGCCATATATACTGCCACCATAAGGGCTCTCATTTAAATAAATAGCTAATATTTCATCCTTAGTTATTATTTTTTCTAGTTTGACTGCCAGTACCCACTCTTTGAGTTTTCTGGAAATAGCTTTTTCTGAAGTAAGAAGGGAGTTTTTTATTACTTGCTGAGTGATGGTTGAGCCACCTTGGCTGAAACTAGCTCCGGTGATGTTGGCGATTACCGATCTTATAATTGCTTTGATTTGGATTCCGCCATGATTATAAAAATTTGAATCCTCAATCGCAATAGTGGCATTTTTTATATTTTTTGCTATTTCCTCATAAGGGACAACTTTTCTTTTTATTTCTTGGTTAACATCAAAAAGCAGGACCTCACCCGTACGGTCGTATATTTTTGTGCTTTGGGAGACCGAACGCTCATCAAAAGAGCTCAAATCTGGCATTTTGAAGGTAGAAATCCAAAAAGCGATAATACCAAGGCCTAAAAAACCAAGACTGAAAGTATAGGTTAATATTTTTTTATAATGTTTTTTTACTCGTTTCATAATTTTGATTATTATATCACACCACCTTGCTCTTTCGTATATATAGTGAGGAATATAGTGGAAGTGCCAACACTAAAGTATTATCGTAATAATGGCAAGTAAGAAGTTCAAGACAAAAAATCAAAAATGTGCTAAATTTTATACATGAAAATAGACACCGACCCAAAAAAAATAGAGGAGTTTCTTTCAAGGGGAATTGAAAATATTTATCCCAATACAGATTTTCTAAGAAAAAAACTTTTATCAGGTGAAAGGCAGACTATTTATTGGGGGATTGATCCTACAGGACCTTCAATTCATATTGGTCACGCCCTTCCTCTTAGAAAATTGGCAGAATTTCAAAGACTTGGCCATCAAGTAATTTTCTTGATTGGAGATTTTACCGCCACTATTGGGGACCCAGATAAACTTTCGGTTAGAAAACCACTTACCAGGAAGGAAGTTCTAAACAATGCCAAAAATTATAAAAAACAAGCCTCAAAATTTTTGAAATTCGGTTGGACAGGGGCTAGGTTTGAGTATAATTCAAAATGGCTTAGAAAAATGAATTTGGAAAAAGTTTTGGAACTCGCTTCAAAAATGACCGTCGATCAAATGCTTAAAAGGGATATGTTTCAGGAGAGAATGAAGCAGGGCCGACCGGTCTATATTCATGAATTTATGTATCCTTTGATGCAGGGATATGACAGTATTGCTATGGATGTGGACGGGGAGATTGGTGGTAATGACCAAATATTTAATATGCTCGCTGGGCGGGACTTGGTTAGAGAGGCTTTAAATAAAGAAAAGTTTGTGGTGGCTACAAAACTTTTAGTTGATCCGAGCGGTATCAAAATGGGTAAAACTATGGGTAATATGGTGGCTTTGGATGATAAACCCTCCGATATGTTTGGAAAAATTATGAGTTGGACTGACGGTATGATTTTGCCAGGGTTTGAATTGTGCACGGATTTGTCTTTGGAAGAAATTGAAAAAATAAAACAAGAACTTTCTTCTGGTGTTAATCCCCGTGATATAAAAGTTCGACTAGCTAAGGAGATTATAACTATTTATCACAACAAAGAAGAGGCTGATAAAGCCGAACAGGATTTTATAAAAACCTTTAAGGAGGGAGGTTTGCCTGAAAATATTGATGAAGTCGTTGCGGCAAACGGTGAAGCATTAGCAGACTTATCAGTAAAAGCTGGTTTGGTAAAATCAAAAGGTGAATTTAGACGATTAGTTTTAGAAGGGGCGGTTAGCAATCAGGAAACTAGCGATAAAATTACTGACCCAACTTTTAAGGTGATTTCTACTAGTATATTTAAGATAGGGAAGAGAAGGTTTTTAAAGGTTCTGGTAAAATAGTTAAAAACAAAAAGCACCTTGAAATGAGATTTATCCAGGCCTAAGCCCATTCGAATTCTAGGTGTAAAATTCGCGTCAAAACTAGAAGATTTTAATGTAAACTATTACATTGCCTGACATATACATTGGATGGTATAATATTAACTATAATTTTATTAGTCATTAACCAATTTACTATGTCTAAAAAATCACGCGGTTTCACTTTGTTGGAAATCCTCCTCGTCATCGGTATCATCTCTATCTTAGCCGGCATCGTGATAATCGCCATCAACCCCGGTCGTCAGTTAGCCACCGTCCGTAACACCGAACGTAAGTCTGATCTCAAGCAAATCAACAATGCCATGCAGCAGTT
>Ga0247840_10003694_pt1 | contig 25468 bp, 10 predicted proteins | sample LaCruzMarch2015__FD_192404 | JGI IMG/M metagenome (GOLD analysis project Ga0247840, IMG submission 192404) | Freshwater microbial communities from meromictic Lake La Cruz, Castile-La Mancha, Spain - LaCruzMarch2015_17m | ecosystem: Environmental > Aquatic > Freshwater > Lake | place: Spain...
TTGTTGCCGGCGGCTCAGCCATTCGCGCCCTGTTTCATTATGCACAGGCATTTTTCGACTACTGCTGTGACGGTGACATTGAACAGATGCAATACGTCATCGAAGACACCCTTGGAAAAGAATGCGTATCAGCAAGATTCCTGAGAGAAGGCAGGGCCATACCACAATATGATCTGCTCTCCGGAAACTGGACAACGGATTTCGGTTACGTTGAATCAAGCAGAAACTGCTATCATCATTGCAGCTTCTGCACGACGACCGCCGAGAAAACAAGCTACCTGCCATACAGCCTGGAATATCTCAAACAGCAGATCCTGGCGCTGGGCAAAAAGAGGGCGATTATCTTTATCGACAACAATTTCAGCAGTGTCGATAAACAATTCATTGCCGACCGGTTTGCGCTCCTCAAGGAATTAAGGCAGCAGGGTTATTTCTCTCGCTGGGCGGCCTCTGTTTCAGCAGATTTCTTCCTCGATGACGAAAACTTAGCGCGAGCACGGGAAACGGGATGCATGGCCCTGTTTATCCAATCCTTTTTTAATCTTCTTCATTTTCTTTCTCCATGATCATGATAACATCTTCCGGGGAAAGAATGACAATCATTCCTCATCAAAGCAACCGCCGAAAACTGACGTATCAATATAAATCCGCAACTGTTTCATGCGCGTATTTTGCGATAAAATTCAATGAAAGTCAAGTAATGCCTATTCATTGTGCCTATTCATTGTCTGGTTGTATGGGGTCTTCTTCTAAGAATATTCGGACTATTTCTTTTTGGGTGCCTGCTTCGCAATGATCTCATCGGAACTAATTCTGCATTGATTATTAAAGCTTTTTTCCGACCGAGGCAAGATAAATCGTGAATTCATCCTGTCCATCAATCCTGAGCAGCTTGTCCATCTCTCCCTGATCATAAGCGGCTATAGCACAGGTGCCGGCTCCAATGGCTTCACAGGCAAGATAAAGATTCTGACAGACATGCCCTGCGTCAATTGCAATGACCTTATGAGCGGCAATTCCATAGCGCCATTCCATTCTGTAGGGGATGGTTGCCCAGATAAAAGTAACGGCTGCTTCCCCCGGATATCGCTGACCAAGAACAGCATGACGGATTTTTTTATTCAGATCCTCCTCGGCAAATTCAAACAGGAGTTGATGCTCAAGGGGAAGGTAACGATAAATGCCCTGATCGAGATCCTGGACGTTCAGGACACAGAGATACGTTTCAAAGGCATGGCGACACCCGGCAGACGGCACAGTTCTTGATGCATGGCCTGAATCAAGGTTCTGTCTTATTCCCTGGGTAGCCCACAAGAGGAAAGACAATTCTTCAAGGGATAGAGGCTGATGGCTATAGGATCTACGACTTTCACGATTTTTGATGGCTGCTTTAAGATCAATCTTGTCGATGTTCTTGAGTTGATCATATTTGGGAAGGTCAATTCGTTTGGCTTCTGGTGGGTATGGTTTTTCAATAGGAGGAGGCCTAATTCTTCTGTTCTGATCAGTTTGAGAGAAATCGATGGCCTTGCGGATGCTGTCTTTCAGAAACAAGCGGTAAGTTTTGATGAGTTCTTTGTCCATCTCATTAACCCAAATGAAAGAAGAGAGGATACCTGATTATTTGACTGCTGCTTGTCAATAACCCATATCAGATCAAGATGTCACTGAATTTTATTGAAGTCGTTAATTTGGAGAAATATGCTTCTGTGGCAGATTTCTTTTGGTAATGCTCGAGCATGACCTGCCACTCTGCTTGGTTTGCATCAACAGATTGATTCATGAAGCAAACAATGATGCAAACAAGAGCCGTTGATTCATTGTTTGCTCAATGATTGCTTCAAATGCCATAGAGCGGTCTGGCCATGCCCCTCTTGATAGACCAGCCCGTCTGATTCCAGCTCTTTCATAATCCTATAGACCTGCTGACGTCCCAAGTCTGTAAAGTTTCTGATGTCGGCATTGCGGAGAGGCCTATCTTTAAGCAGAGACAGGATGCGGACCTTGATTGCTTCTCGATCTAGCCTTCGTGTCATGTCGTAGGCTACGCCCTCGTTCAGGATGGCAGACGCCCGCCGGGAAAGACGATACGTCATACCACGGCCGGAGCCACTGTGTTCCAGCATTAGGAGGTGGGTCTCCAGGGAGGCCAATTTTTCACGCAGACGCCGATCATCGTAAGGATAGGCTTGGCGAATGTCATTCCAATGTGCTTCATGACGTCGCCTGAAGAAATGGAGGAGCAGGAGATCATCCACATCCAGATAGGCGCCGTGCTTATCTGTCAGAAAAGAGAGCAGTGCTTTGAATGCCAGATCCACCTTCTGACCGGGGAAGGTCACGCGCACTGTCTGTCCTATTTCATCAAAGGCCGGCGGTTCTTTTCCTTCTTCCAAGAGTGCGCGGAAGATACGCGGGACACCAAGGTTTTGCCGGTTTACCAGACGAGTGGCCAACAACACGGTCTCGACCAGATATCGGTTTCGTGTGACCGGCGCATGGTGCAGGATATTTTCCGGTGTGACGCCACCGGTAAAACCGCCTGGACTGTTGATCTCGAATCGGTCGCGATAGTGCCGGATAAAGACCATTCCCGGAATTGTATAGTCCCGGTGGGCGAAGGCGTTCAGCAAGGCTTCACGCAGTGCAATGGTCGGATACTGAGGAAATTCTGCATGGAATAGGCCGGAAGGAACTGTCGTCACAGGGTTTTGCTGTCCCAGAAGAAGCATAATCTTATCCAGTGCCACAAGGATACAGTCCCGGCCGCTTACCGGCGGCGTTTCATAGTCCGTATCCGTGCGCAGTCTGCTGTATTTCCATTCATGGTTTGGGGCATGTTCGGCGATAATTTCGTCTCTTCCAGCAACCAGCAAACCAGCTACGGTCAGACGGCCCTCCTTGAGGAAACCCAACTTACCGCATAGGTCTGTGTCATCACAGACCAATAGGTCACCCGGAGATCCCATGTTTTTCATTTCACGGCGCAGGATTTCAATAGCTGCCGGAGAGATCACCCGGAAGGGGTTATCGAGGGGCATGATCTTTGCCGTAGGATCGCTCAATCCGGCCTTTTCCCGCAGTTGGCGTAACAAGGAACCGGTTAGAGGCTTGCAGTCTTTACCTATCCGCATCCATCCTTTACCGGAAGTGGTTGTATAAGGGGGCATTGAAGGATGGACATGCATTAGCAGAAGACGACGTACGCCGTATGTCACCCATTCGAACTGCACCGGCAGCTTCGGGTCAATGCTGTCGTAAAGGGTTGCCTTCAGCGATTCCAGATCAGGTGCAAAATCGAGTCCCACAATCGCCTTGTCACATCCAAGAACCCGTTCCTTGACGCCGAAAACAACCGTTCCACCGGAGGCATTGCCGAGGCATACGGCCATTTCTTTAACCAGTTCCCGCAATTTTGCTTCCGTCGGACATTCTTTGAAATCGAGAGCCTCGTTTTCAAGATCATCGGCGATTTGCTCTTCAAGCAGAGGCAGAAAAGAGAGTATCTTTTCGGGTGTATAAGCCATGACAAGTTCTCCCGGATGTAGTTTTACCAGTCCTAATGTCAGATCCAATACTCGCAGTCCACTCTACTCATGAACTCGATTACCATTTACCACCCCTCCCGCAGCGCGTCCAACTGGATTGCCGAATCGAGGACACGGCTGCACGACTCCCAATCGACGTTTTCAATCCTGTCGTAGCGCATCTCGAAGGGGTGGCGTTTCGGGACGGCATCGATTACCCGCTTGGCCTCCTCTTCGTCCTTCAGGGCGGCTGCAACCCAGACGTCTTCCAGGGTATCTGGTATCTGGCCGAACATGTTTCGAATATTTACCAGTCTCTCCGACAGGAGCTGGTGGACGCGGTCCTCCACGGAACCCCTGTAGCGCATGTTGTAGATCAGCACCTCGGACCGCAACTGGCCGATCCGCTGGATCCTTCCCTTGCGCTGTTCCAGTCGCGTCGGATTCCAGGGAAGGTCGAGATTGATCAGGGACCCTAAGCGTTGGAGGTTGAGTCCCTCCGACGCGGCGTCCGTGCCGATGACCAGGCGCAATTCCCCGGTCGTAATTCTTTTTTTGACTTCATCCCGGTTCATGCGGTGGAAGACACCTTTATCGATGATCCCCGATTTCGTCGCATTGGCATAGACGCCGATCTTTTCGTCGGGCATGCGTTTTGATAGATGCAGACCCAGCCAGAGTACCGAATCGTAGAACTGGCTGAAGACGATGCAGCCCAGAGAAATCCAGCTGCCGGCAACGGTGTCGTTCGCCGTGAGGAGCCCTTCCACTTGACGGAGCTTCGGGTCTTCATCCTGGTTTTCTTCAAGGATTTTCAGGAAGCGTCTCAACACTGCCCGTTCATCATGGGATAGCGGATAGAGGGAGGATAATTTTTCTTCCCCCTCGTTTTCACCTTCCTCATCTGCCTGATCACCCTGAGCTTGAGTCCCAAGCATTTTCATTGCGGTCAACCTGCCCGCCTCGATGGTGCTGCCCACGCGGCGCAGGAGAATCGTCTTCATGAAACCCGAATTGAGTCCGGGCCTGCTGGCCAAAATGGCGCAGAATTCCTCGGCGGCGTCGTAAGCGTCCCGGAGAAAAGGTGGCAGGCCAATGGCCTCGGCATCGCTCTCCCCGAAGAGGCGCACCTCGATCCGCTGGAGATAGGGCTCATTGGTATGGGGGTCGATGGTGTTTTCAAGGAAATCGCGGGTCCGCCGGATGATGTGACGGATGAACGGGTTGTGCTTCGGGAAGAAGTCGTGCGACAGGCGCTTGATCCGCTGTAAATCTGGCTTGCGCAGACTGTGGAACGCCTCCGGGGAAATCCAGTGCTCGGAAGGATCGATATTCAGGCTCCGGCGGAGCAACTCAAAATCCATGCCCTCTTCCTGGGGCGGCAGGGGGTCGCGCATCCACTCCCAGAGGTCCGTCGTCTCATCGACGGGCTTCGTTTGTTCAAGAACGAGGCCAATCCCTTCCCGTGGTCGGGTCCGCCAGCGGCTGTATAGGGAACCCAGTACGTCGTTTTTCCCCTCGTTCAGGGCGTCCAGGAGATCCCACGCCTCGATCGGATCGAGCTGCACCGGCGTCGCCGTGGCCAACAGCAGGCTCCGGGTTCTCGGGGCGATATCCATCAAAAAGCGCAGCAGGTTGTTGGGCTCGGCCTTCTCTCCCCAGTGCGTGGGGCCGAGATTGGATCGCCTGGCCCGGTGCGCCTCGTCGAGGATTACGCATTCATAATCGAGATCCTTGATCAGAGCGACGGTTTCCGATCCACGGATGATCAACCCCGTGGACATAATGCCGATCCGGCGGGGGCATTTTCTCATCCCCTGAGGGCCGAATTCGGGATAGGCCACCCCTTGTTCGTCGATCCACTGTCGGCCGTTCCACCGCGCCGAAGGCATATCCAGGAGGTTCCAGAGCTCGTCCTGCCACTGGATCATCAATGGCTTTGGGACAAGGATGAGGATCGGCCTGTTGCCGTAGAGAGCCATCAGTTTAGCGGCGAGGGCCAGTTGGACAGTCTTTCCCAAACCCACCTGGTCGGCCAGGAGATACCGGGCGCCGCCGTTCTTATGGGCGTTGAAGGCCAGTTTGATGAAGGATTTCTGATGTGCCCAGAGGCCGTTTTCCCGTCGGTAGATGGGCAGCTCCACAATCGGTTCGGCAGGGTCGGCCTCTTCCTTTTTCCAGGCGTCGATATCGGGGACGACGACCCGATGGATCAGCCGGGCCACGTCCTGTACGACCGCCTCCGCCAGGTCCACCGCCTGGGGTGAGGACCACAGGGCGTCGAATTCCTCCTGCACCCACCGGACGCCCTCCTCGCTTTCATCAAGCCAGACCAACTCATAATTGCTGACCCAGGCCGTCCGCGATTCGTTGGCGCTGCCGATAAAGCAGACCTGCGATCCGTCTGTTCGGGTGATCACGCCGGCCTTGCCGTGGATCAGGCCGAAGACCTCGTCGGGGAGAACCTTCACCTTGAGAAGGCCGCTGCTGAGAAAATCGTAGAGCCGCTGGAGTCTGGCCTTCATGGGTGCGCCGATCTCGGCGGGAAGCGAAGCGCACCATTCGCGGTGCATCCCCCACTTAGCCGCCCGGGCGGTCTGAACGTCCAAGGGGTTGAGGCAGGAGTTGCAGACCATCCGGACGCAGGTCTCGCCTTCATCCGGCGTCATCCGTTCCAGGGCCTCGCCCGCCACCTCCAACAGGGAGGAGCTGAAAAACCCGGCAATCCGGTCGTACCGGCGGGCGTCCTGCAACTGGGTTGCCAGGAAATCCTTCAATGTACTGCGGCGTGAGGAGTAGCGATGGATCATCCGTTGTCACCGTTCCAAAAATCAGATTGTGGGAACTGCATATATCTACAAAACACTGATTTCCTATTTTAACTCATTAATTTCCGGTTAAGTAATTGCATAAGAAGTTTCTGAGTCAAGCGGCTGATATAACCATATGCCGGTATTGTTGACAATATCAGCGAAGCTCATTTCGTTACGGATTTTGATGCAGATTTCCCTGAGCCGCTTGACGGAGACATGCTCCTTATATTCATCATGGCAATAAATGGCCAAGAGGATATAGGTGATCAATCCGGCCAGCATCTGTACCATCAGACCATATTTGCTCCTTGAAATCAGGTGGTAAACCTTCAGATGACGTTTCCACCAACCGAAGAAAATCTCTATGTTCCACCGCAGCTTATAAGCGAATGCGATCTGCTCGGCGGAGAGATCATGGCGATCTGTGGCGATCCAGTAATCGACGTTTGCCACGCGATAACCGATCAGACGGACTTCTCTTTCCGTTTGATTGACGTATGGGGTTCCCAAGAGAACCACGGCATCGTAAAAGACAATACCTCCCGGCTGAACATCGTTCTTTCTGATTTCGTGCCTCTTGGTGGAAGCCTTAATGCGGCAGATAAAGTGTTTCCCCTCTGTTTGCCAGTCGTCAAAACTTTTATGGCGCTGATAGTAGCGATCCATGACACCCGTCTCTCCGGGGGCGAGAATTTTGCTGACAAAGGGTCGTTCGTCTCCTTTGCCGTCGGTAAGGAAAATCTTTTTGGGAATGCCACGATTGAGGTCAAAACCGATATGGACCTTGGCTTTCTTGGCACCGTCCCGGTAGTCGGCCCAGTACATGGATAATACGGCATCAATCAAGGAGCCGTCGATAAGGGTCATGTCGCCCAGTTCCTCGTGTCCTTTGGGCAGTTGCCTGGCTGCTTTCACATAGAGCTTCTCGAAAAGTTCCAACATCTGCTCCAATCCCCGAGAGCTGATGTCCTCGAAGAAGCTGCTCTTTTGAATGCCCTTTTCAGGAGCTACGTACTGTCGGGCAAAATCATTCTCATTGAGAACCTGTAGGAGGTGCCGACCTGATTGATGCTCTTCGAGATGGAAATACACCAGAATGTTGATCTGGTCTTCAAAAGTCATTTGCAAGGGACGGTTGCACCCGGATTTTAGAGGGGAAAGATCAGGTAATGTATTGTTTACAGGTAGCATCAGTTTTAAATAGGTTTCGTTCTTTTTCTTTGGGTGTTCGGGCATCCAACTGTAGGGCATATGCAATTCCTCCGTAATATCATGTAGTTACGGAAAGCCGCGGCCCTAACTGCCCGATTTGTCAAGTGTTTTTATTGAAATTTACGAAATTTTTTTGCCCCCGTGATGTTGATAACATTTATGGTTCATGACCTTACATGCAAGTCCTTAACCGGACATTACTGATTTTAAATTGAAGTGTGGGGCCATTTAGTACCTTCAATACGCCAAGAAAGTAGACATGCCCCTTTTTTTGCTTCCCGCCTCAAATACTCCTCGATAAGTGCCACTCACCCTCATATGGTTTATCACCGTGGCTGTGTCGCTCGACCCACAAGTGGGATTCTATATTATCAGATGCTGCTCGAATTGTTTCTATTCCCTGTTCTGTTGCTAGAACCAGCCAGCCCTCCCCAAGAGATTCAAATCTTGGCGGTTCTAACCAAATCCAACCGTCCTTCCAATAAACGGACTTTACCATTAGATTTCCCTCAGAATTAAGCCACTTGAATGGCTCGTCATCTGATGGTCGCCAGTCAAGCCATCGAGCAAATGTGCAATTGATGGCAGCCCATCGGTAGGCAGGCCCAACAAGCTGGCGCTCGGAATTCAATACGACCAGTTGCTCATCCTCTTGTCCTTCTCCTCGCAAATAACGCTCGAAAGTGAGCTCGTGACTTGTTTGGAGGCAGTCCCGCGTTTGAGAAGCACTACAAGGGCCAATGACCAAGCCGCGATGACGTTCCTCCCTGGGCCACTCCCAATCAGGACGAATGAGCCAAGTCCTTTCACCAATAATGCGGAGCCCATCAACCAACTCAGGATAATCTCCCCAGGAATCAGCGTTCTCACCACTGCGCCATGCCTTCCCGTAATCATTCAACCGCTCCCAATCCATTGCTCGCAATTCAACCGGACGTTCGAAAGCTTGACTCAACTCAATCTTCGGATCATAAATCGGATAAAGATAATCGTAGGCATGCTCGGCACCAGAAGGAGCTTCCCCTGATAGTGCTCGCCTACCAAGAACCCTCATTGCAGCCTCCCTTCCGACAAAACCTCTCGGAAGGAGCCAAATCCTAGCCAGAGCCAGCTTTACCCAGCGTTTAAAGCGATCAGTGTCTGTCCAGTTATAATCTTTCTCGATTTCTCTAAAGATACGATAGAACTCTGATTTCATCTCATCAGCGTCAAGCCCAGCCTTTTCAAGTCTCGCGAAAATTCTTTGATGTAAAAGAAGTGCCGTAGCAATATCTCCATCGACCAGCATGCGAGCTTCATCGTAGTCGGTTGGGCTTTTCAGGCTCGCCGACAACAGAATAACTGGCTTTTTGGCTTCGTTACTGATCTCCTCCCACGGCCAGCCCTGCTCCTCGCAGATGCGACTGGCGATACCTCGAACAGCAATCGACTCGTGCTTATTCAGATTAGAGATCCAACCTCGAAGGCTGTTCAAAGCGACATTGCCGCGGAGTAAACCCACGTGCAAACATGCCAGAATATATTCAAGTTGTACTGAGTCCCAGCATGGTTCACCCCTAAAAATCGCAACCAATCCCTTTCCATCTGTGGTCGCATAACTTGATAAGGCTTTTCGAGCGGCAACACCCACGTCGACAACGGGGAAAGCAAGGAGATGAACCAGAAATCGACAAAGTGCTTCGTCTCCCGAACCGTTTTCTGAGGCATGAGTCATCGACGTATAAGGTGGTGCCTCCATATTTGCAGCCAAGACATGATCCAAATAGTCGTCCATCGTTCTGCAAACAGCGTCACCCGGCCAAGCAAGCTCAAGGAAATCTATTGTTCCCAAAATGTCGTATAGGAGATAGGTGCTATTGAGTTTACCGGCTGCAAGATCTTTTCCGAACTGAGCGCGAGCCCGTTCAAGCGATGTAGTTGTTTCAATTTTCTTCAAAGCACCATAAGCGATCTTCTTGTGTGCGCCATCCAGCCAACGATGCCATGAACCATCTCTTGCACGTTCAATGGCTTGCTCCGCAAGCAGTTTGGCAGTCTCCCGGTCTCCAATCTCCAGAAGACGTTCAGATTTCCAGGCAAGCAGTTCGACCTCTCGATAATCCGAAGGCGGAAAAGACGATAAAAGGTCATTTAAATGCTTCAAATCCCTTATTTTCGCCTTCTTGACGGCTGACCACCAGTCAAATTCAGTATTTTCAGCAGGATTCGGATTCCATTGTTGTGAATTTTCATGATTGCTCAAGCGTGCCGCAACATCATCCGTCGTTTCCGTTTCGCCTTCGGTACGTTTATAAAGCGAACTCTTCCTTGATGAATCATCTTGACTAGGTTTGAGGCCTCGCGTCAAAATATATTCTGCAATCCCGTCCTGTCGCAATGCTTCTTGAATTGCCCTCGCTATTTCGATTCGGCGTGAAGGAAGTGTATTCGTGCGAACGCTGTCCATCATCGATTTAGCAGCTGAAATTCTTTTCTCGATAGGAAAACGACGTAACGCGGCAACGGTTGCTTCTGAAGTGTCTCCAGGGTCTATGAGTGAGAGCAACTCACTGTAAAGGGCAATCAAGAGTTCTGCTGATGCTCCAGCCTTTGCGCCACCCAATATCAGCGCTTCAAGAGTTTGGGAAACATTTAGAACGGCGCGATCAATTAGCTCAACTGCAAAGCGGGATGCGCGAATGGGCTCGACATGAATTACCGATCGGAGCACGTTCATGGCTGCTTCGGAAGCACCATCACCACCTGCCACTTCCACACTGCGGGCAAATTTCTCTAAAACCGCTAACTTTTCAGCATTCAAGGTATCACCGATTGACCGACCAAGCCACTCGGCCAGGTGCGACATATGGTAGTCCTTGTGGCTTCCGGCACCTGCTGAGACCTCACCTGCTCGTTTAAGCCACTCTATAGAAAGCGTGTCTTCGCCAATTGAGTGAAGAAAAGTCGCAATCTCAAAACAAGCCTCTTGACGCTGCATCGGATCATCATCTGTGGTGTCGAGCGTAGATGAAAGCCCAAGTTCGACAGCTTGTTCCTTCGACAAAACCTTGTAGTGAAAAAACTCTTTGGCAAAATATCGCCGGTGGTGGGCGGCAAATTGAGCACCAGCCGGTCCATTCACAAGTTCGAGAAGGACATCCCGCAATGACTCAATCCCTTTCTTTCCAATTGCCACTGCAAATCGCCAGATCTCACGGTAAATGTCCTTCTTGGACTGATTCACGACATAGTTTTTTCGCCAGTCGAACTCAGGAAATGTCACGGCTTGATTGTGGAAAAGCAAGAGAGAACGCAGGGAGGTGTTAAGATTCGGAACGGCGGTTCCCCTCTTTACTGCCGCAAACAACATTCCTAATTGTCTTGATGTTTTTTCGACACGTGCGGATGCCTCTTCATCATCATCCTTGACACCGGGTACTGGCCCTTCTGGCAGTTCGAGCAATTCTTGGAGGCGTCGCAGTGTGGCGATATACGAAACGTCCGAAAATCCAAAACTATGACTATTTCGAATTCCATCAAACCTAATGTGGGCGAGATGCGCAATGATCTCTTTGGCTTCTTCTCTGTAACCGTGGCTGTAAAGAAATCGCGCGTATGCCAAATCTATGTCGTCGTCTCGTTCTGATTCGCTATATGCAGTCTTAAGATTGTCGAATGAAGCGTGCGATGGATTCCGTCTTGCGAGGTTTAGGAGCACAGCGAATCGCCAAGTAGGCCGTCCCAATCCTGCAATTTCATCAACCAACATTTGGCAGTCAGTCCTGCCCGCGCCCAACTCCAACATAGTGAGTAGGGTACCATAAAGGAGACTAGCCTTTACATCTGCCTCGTCAACTTTTTCTCCATATTCACGATCTTTGAAACGGAGCCTCTTGATCTGGGCGACAATGCGACAGCAATCTTCAAACAATGGGGCTGTATCGCTCCATGATCGAAGGAGTGGATAATACTCATGATGGCGCATGGTGTCTAGTGGCTCGATCTGATAGAAGAAAGAGACAGGCTTTGCCTGCAAGTACAACGTCCGGGCGGTGTTTTTCAACTCTGATCGGTTATGGTCATCAGCGTAAAACCACAAACTGTGGGCAAAACCGAGTGCCACGTTATCCTCAACAAGAAGGCGTCCAACGGCCCGAATTTGGGAAATAGCCAAATCCGGCTTGTCAAGACCAAGGAGCGTCTCGGCGAGATCCCCTACCTCCAATCTAAAGGCTCTCTGAGCCAACTCGTGGTCCAAGAGAATCAGCCGTAAAACTTGTCCTATATCTCCCAGACTCCAAGCAGCCTCCAAACCGGAAAGCACAAGTGGGCGGATAAGCGCATAAGGCAGGAAGGCTTCTATTGCTTCTCTTAGCCACGCTGAGGATAGGACCGTTATAACGTCACTATGTTTGTTTGCTCGCAGAAGATGCAGAACCTTTGCTCGTCCAAGCGAATCTGAGCAAGGGCGGTTACCGCAGCGATCCGCGAGGGTTGAATGGAATTGTTGCTCGTCAGCGATCAGATCTGCCCCGGGAAGCTTGGATCTTGTTTCTGATTTTAGGAAAGCAATCAGACTGTTATGAATAAATTGAAGATTTCCGTCCTCGGCTCTCACAAACGGCGCGAGTATTCGTACGAAAATATCCTCAAGCTGGACGCGCTCCGGCCATTCTTGTTGCAGCCATAAAACGGGAATCGTCGGTGCTGCTCGGGATAGGAGGCCCAGAAGTTGTCTTGTCTGGGCATCCTGAAGAGGTTTAGCTAACCTTGATTGGTAGTATGCGTCGATGTCGCCGGCATAGTCCCCGGCCAACGTAATAGCCTCGTCGACTGTGATCTCCGATGTTCGCTGTAATAGGTTCAACAGGTACGTTAGAATAAGAGGATTCCCTTGGCTGGCACTGTATAAAGCATCGCGCTCCGCGCCTGTCGTCGCTTTTTCTATTTTTGCAAGGATTTCATGAACCTCGGGCCGGGTTAAACCCGATACTTCGATTCTGCGATCAGATTGCGGGGCTACAATATTGCCGACTTGTGCCGTAATGGTGCCAGGGATCAAAGCCTGTGGTTGAGAACTTAAAATGATCAGGAATCCATTTGGTACTTCGTCGGGTGTGGGTAATTCTTGGAGAAGGGGACTCCGAAGATTGATCTCCCGTGATACGTGGTCAAGCCCGTCGATAAGCAGGATTGTCTTATTGCCCTGGATGACGTATTCCTTATTCGCCCTTGACATGTGCTCACGGAGCGCTTCCCGTCCTTGAGCAACATCAGATATTCCCAAACTGTATCGACCCACAAAGAATTTGTCGAGTCTCTCTATAACATACTGAAAGAATGTTAGTGCCTCACCACGCTCCCGATTCCCGTCGGTGTCAGGGAGGAAAGCGTAGTAGGGGATAAAATATGGATACTGAGCATCAGAAAGCAAATCTTGAACGAGGGTGGATTTGCCGATACCGGCTGGTCCGACAACGGCAATATAGCCTCCCTCCGTCTTGTCGATCAACTTTTTAAGTTGATCATCTGACGTTCCGTTTTTCGAGTAGGGAATTTTAGGAAGAGGGAATCTTTGGATCAACCCTGAACGATAACCACGGAACCCTATCGCTGATAGCAAGACTTCGCGGTTAATGAAATCATTGTGGGGGTTGTTCACAATCCATGTGGTGATGGCTTTATGCAGGTCCTCAAACTGCTTCTTGTAGTGCCGCCAATCTCGGGAGTCTGATCCACTTCCGGGCGGCTCAGGGTATCCAAGGGTGAAAGTGCAGGATTTGACGAACTCTGAGAATTCTGTTCCGGTGAGACCTACGTGTTCGGAGATCCTTGACCATATAGCAGTTACCTGCACAGGGTCATGAGCTGTGGGTCCCGAGGACCAATGATCTCTTAAAAATTCAGCAATGCTGAATGTGGATATGAGTTGTGCATGATGTTTCTCAGGTGAGAGGGGACGATTTGATTGGAGACGGACATAAACGGCTTTGCCCGGCCATCGATCCTTGAGACGCTGGTATCCGTCCGCCAATTCTTTAAGCAGACCATTCGCGCCAATGAGCTCTCCCCAGTTGAACGGGGTGGCTTCGCCGCTCCATTTGATCGAATTCCCCTCAACCTTCTTTTCCCACACAAGGACAAAGTCGTCCACGCGCCCAGCATCAAGGTCCGCGAGGCGTACACCCTCAAAAACAGTACCCCCTGTCCGAAGGTTTTCTCTCAGAAGGTTGAGTATGCGCTCTGTGGCGATCTTGTCCTGATAGCCATAACCCCAACGGGCACGGCGTTCTCCCATTGCCGGAGGATCATGCACCTGAGAAATCATAGAGACGCTACCCGTATTAATTTTACACCTCTTTATCGTGTTTATTGCCGTATGAAACCTAAATCTATCGTTCCGATTTTTCGATCATTTCTTTTAGGAAAAGCAACCGTGCTCATTTACCAAAATCTTTCAACGATGTGGCAGAAGGAGTAGCGATGGATCACACGCTGTCACCGTTCCAAAAGTCAGGTAGCGGAAATCGCCTATACCACATAGAAAGCGAGGAGATCGATCAATACTGAAACTTGCTGATTTTCCATCGAAAGTCAGCATCCCATTAATATAGATAGGCCGATCATAATTAGTGGTTGCCTCCTATTCTCCTTTGATCGTAAGATAGAATATTATTTTAGTTATCATGTCTTGAAAACGGAAAAAACGCGTGCTCGTGGGTCGTTTTTCAACTTCTCTATCCACTTACCCCTTTGCTCGTTTATCCAGCCCATTTCCGTGAACAGATTGAGAACCATAGCCGCCGCTTTTCGACCATCGGGATCGGGTGTCTGAACGAGTTTTCCTATGACCTTGTCCAATGTATCCAAAACAGGGCCAACGTCTTTCTTGCCTTTTAAGATATCTGCCAGGCGTTTACCTTTTTTCTGCCCATGGGGCGTGATAAAAACATTGAAAGTCCTTACCATAATTTCTGTTAGCCTGTCCGTGTTCGTGGCTGTCCGGGCATAGATCGCCTTTAAGGCATTCAATGCCCAAACAGGCTGGGTACGCGTTCCAGTAATATATAAAGCAGAGAGCATTTCCCATAACGTCGGAAGATTTACCTCTTCCGTTTCCGGAATCTCATCTTGTATCCAAGAAAGCATATCATTACAAATAGGAGATGAAACCCTGTGAAGAAATCTCGATAGTGCCGCTGTTTTAACATATCGAGTGGTGTCTTTCACGCCTTCGATAAATGGCATTTCTGAATCGGATTGTGATTTCCGGCATAAATCGATTAACCATTTGCCTGTTTCGTCAACAATGGTTTTTTTTTGCTGGCTGGCGATAATGCTCCAGATCAGAAGCAAAGAAAGAAAATCCTGATCGGCGCGATAGGGATTATCTATGGCTTCTCTAACGGCTTGATCAATACGCGTCCATTCATTCTGGTCAAGTGTTATCCAGCTTATGCGTCGAAATTGCCGTATATCAACTTCCCTTCTCGAAAATCCCATAATATTAACCTGTTGTTTGGCCGTTCTATTAGCCACGGTTTGGGCGTATTGGAAAAGTTGTTCAATAAATGCCATCTTCAACTTTTTACCTTCAGGTGTCTCACTTACACCGAGCCTATCTTCGTCCGCCGCCAGCAACAAAGCGCGATCGTATGCCATTTGATCGACTAATGCAGGGTCTTTTCCAAGGAAGTCGAGAATGCGGAGAGAATATTTTATTAATTCCGATCGTTCCAAGGATGCATTATATAAAATGCGTCCACCGTATTTATTCAGTTCCTCCTTGTTTCGGCTTTCGGCAATAGTGCTCGCCCATCTTTCAGCGAAATCCTCAGGTGCCTTGATCAACGCCTCTGTAAGCATTGCATTAGAAATATTCCAGAAAACATGATTATGAACCAAATTAGTTAGAAATGGATCAATGATATCCCAATGAGCTTTATCCAAATCGACCCACTGGAAGACGTCCACCCACCAGTTCAACATCGTTAAATCAAAACCGTTATTTTTTTCTGAAAAAGCGGCGATGGAAATGCTAAAAACATCTGCCATGAAATCCTTTGGTATGGCGTCACCCATAATGCTAAAGAGGTTCACCATCCCTCGTAATTCGATAGGCCTTCGCGATTTGATGATAGAATCAAGGAGGGCATCAATCTTGTTTTTCGCAGACTCATTCAATTCCATATTGTGAACTGCGCGTTCGACATCATTGAAGTGCCTGCCTTTTTTATTGGTTAGAGCCAAACCTTTGATCGCCTGATAAATACCGGTCGAGAGATCTTCGGCGTTGCAATCAGCCGGTGTCATATCTTGATGATCAACCGGGAGAAGTCCCAAAAAAAGCCAGGCCTTGCTTTGCATTTTAAGTGAGCCCAAGTAGTTCCCCAAATCCCAATTTTGAAGGGCAATGATTTCAGCGATAAGCGGCAATCGCCAGAGTTGAACGGCATTTATGCCGGTCGTTCCTGTTTTTTTGGCTTCAAAGTAGGCATCATTCAGCACTTCTGAAAATATCATACTTCGCAAACGGCCAAACAGCCATTGGGGGTTTTCCATGTATAATCTTTGTATCCTGTATGCACCGGGAAGGCTATCGGTTGTATCTCTTTCTTCGGTAAATGTTGTTATGTTCCTGGTCATGTTAATGAGGCTTTGGATGGGATAGGATCCGTTTGTGTCCGTTTCGGTAAGTTTTGTTAAAGCTGCTAATCTGGGACGCAGCTTTTTCATGTTAGCAATGTCTATCTTATAAAAGGCATTCCAAAATTCTTCTAAGGTGATTTCTTTGCCAGAAGGAAACTCATCCGACGAAAGAATACATGCATGTTGTTTTTCCATTCTTTCCCGGGTTGTGATTAGCGCTTGGAGCAAGTCTTTGTTTCTTATCTGCGATGCATGGGACTCCCATCTTTTACAGAGAGAATGCCAGATGAAGGCATTTGAAGGGCCATCTTGATGATCGGGACAGATGTAGCGGACATAACCTATGGCAAGCGGGAGAATCATGCAGATGATTTCATTGGTGAATTTATCTTCTCTATCTGCGAAAAAAGATCGGGGAATTTCCTCAAGGGCCTTTATATCCGCTTCAAATGCAGGATAATCCGGCCTCAATACATCGATCAAGAATTTTAACACGGGACGCCAATAATCATCATTTGACGTATCTTTTGTTTTTCCTGATTGACTGTGTTTCTTTGTAAATGACTCCCACGCGCCATCAAGGACGATGCTGAAATCCTCTTCCTCCAGCATCCAATAAATCATCAAGAAAAAGGCCCAGGCCAGATCCTCAAGATGGACAATAGGAATCCCACCCCTGTTTGCCTCCTTCCTCAGCGCCAGCGCGGCGAGTTGACGCGCCTTCGCACCCTGTCCATCGAGATGGGCTCTGATCGCGGAATCTCGCAAATATTTAACCGCCTCATAACGTGAAAGTTCCGTCGTCATAGGTTGGCCTCGAAAATACTTCTAAAGGTGATTTCCTCATCAAAAAGAGGCTCCGGCCGATCGTCTGATAGTCCAATGAGTCGATGGTAATTCACCAAGTCTAGTGTCCTGAATGATGCATTACCGGTAATCTTCCCCCATTTTTTGAGGATTTCGTCATCCGGCTCTCTGGCAAATGAAAAGACACTCTGTAAAAGACGTTCCGGTGCGCAACCCCAAAAATCTCGTAATGACGGTAAATTCCATCGAATGGGCATCATCGCCTCTTCTTCCATGTATGAGGGTTCCCCCAGATCTGCTTTCAGCACTGATAGATCGTCGTTGTATAAGAGGGCGGATGAAAATTGATTTTTCAAGGCGTCGAGTGCGACTTTGCGTCTTGATGCGCCTTGGCAACCGCTCGGATCATTCCCGATCGGCAATCCCCTCAGATCTCTATCATATTGCAGCCATCTAAAAGTAACGGCAAATCTGTTTTTCTTGATGTATATACGTTCCTTTGTCAACAGGTGACGAATCCAATGTGCTTTGTTCAAAACGTTCCCCTGCCTGTGAAGAATCAGCGTTTCTGTGTCGCATCGTAGATAATGTTCATCCAATATGTCACAGACGGCTACGACCGCCGCAATACCGCATGCGCGATCACATGAGATTTTATAGCCGTCAGCCCTAACGTCGGCGGCAAATTTTCTTATGTTGGGATAGTGCTGCGCCGTTTTCTGCCATGACCATTCTTCATGAGCCATAGCGATATGACAGAGAAGATTATAAAAATGAGATTGCGCAAATTCCGTATATCCCGAAACCTCCAAGACTCGCCTTAATAACTTCCTAAGCCTTTTGCAGTGTGTCTTCCTGACCCAACTCGCCACATTCGACATTCCCTTTGTTGATTGCACCGTTTCCATATCCAACGGATCTTGCGAAAGCATTCCCAAGTCATGTGTCAGTGTGGCAAGGATCAACATGGCCGCTTCATCGGGATTGAGCAATTCAACCAAAAATTTATCATCCCCCACCGTCCACTGATCGGCTCTATCTATTAAACTCACCAGATGCGAAATCCCATGATCCGTAAATTCAGGAAGATGACAGCTCTGAACAAGCTGATCAATCGTATGGATAATATCCCTGATAACATTTGCCGTACCTCCGGGCAGTGATGCCTGCAATGCCTTTCTGCATAAGCTGGTGGATAATATAAAATCCGATGCAACGCGAAGGTCAGTTTTGAAATCTAGAATGTTAATTGCCATGAGTGTTTACCCTTGAAAATTTAGATTCAGTCCATGCAGACAACGTAGAGCCATCCGTGGCGGGAACGCGATCATACGCCGTCTCCTTCCACGGCTCCCAGCAGGAGGTGGGCTGCCTCGATATCCTTTTTCCAGTGAGCCATCGCCGTGGAGGGCTTTTGGGAAAGATAGTTCAGCAAGGCGATGATCGTCTGCCGGCGGTCCCAGTAACCGGGGATCTCCTGCTTGAGATAACCCAGCCCCGGGCGTGGATCATCATCCTCGGCGGTCTTGTACACGGCAAATAGGATCTGTCGCAGCAGCGATCCGGCAAACCCCTCTCCGGAAAGATCACGCCCCTTGAGCTCGTCGGGCGTCTTGAGGCGGGTCTGGTTGGCGGCGCCGCTGCCGATAAGGCTCCGGTAATCGCGAATGCCGAAGCCCCGGGCAAACTCCTGATAGACCCCATCGCGATATTCTCCGTGGGCCTCGATCTCGATGCCCTTTATATAAAAACGCTCCTCCGGTAGGAGGCGCTTCCAAATACTGCTGTCCAGACCATCGGGGACGAGAAAATCGGAAGCGATACGGACGGCGCTCCTTATCATATCCGTGAGCGGTGACGACTCCCCGGCCCTGCGAATCCGCCGAAGCTCGCGTTCCACATCGATATCCTCAATGGCGCTGTAGGCCGTGACGACCCGCAGGGCTGCAGCGTAGGCCGCCAACTGGTAGTCCGAGTCGCCGAAATTCGGATCTTCCTTGTCGTCGATCTCCAGCATGGTCCTGAGCTGCCGCTGGACCTCGGTCTGGACGTCCGGGTAGATGTCGGAGCGATCTCCGCGGAGGATCTCCTTCCGCTTGCGGAGAACAAGAAGAACGGTTCCCTGGACGTATTTCCCTGTCCGGAAGGAGGTGTCCGTCTCCGTGGCGATGGTCCACGCCGCCGTTACCCTAAGCCCCGCTGACCAGAGAATGAGGGCCAGATCCGCCCAGACGTCCACGTCCTGGTGGGTGAACATGACGATCTGCAGGCCATTGTCGGGCATGTTCTCTGCCAGACGGCGATAGCACTCCACCATGGCGATCCGGAAGTTTTCATCCGACCCTTTGACGGCCAGGGCGCGCTTGCTGTCGGCGTACCACTCGGGAAAGACGACGGGCAGTCGCTTTTCGTACCAGGCCAAAAAGAGTTCGGAGAGTTCCTCATAATTGACGGCGTCGGCGTAGGGGGGATCGGTGATCCAGAAGTCGGCAACAGCGTCCATTACACGGGCGTCATGAGGCAGAATTTCTGAATTAGAGGCGATGTTTTTTATGGGGATCTTAAAATACCATGTTGTTAATAAACCCTTATGTGTTCTTGTCGCGTAGTTAGAAAGCGTATTCAATGCTTGGTTGTAAAAAGTCTGCATACCAAGTTCTGTTATTGCATTTGAATCCCATATGCATAACCTTGAACTCCAGTGGGCCATCCGCCCGATGCCGAGGAGTAGCGCCGCGCCGATCGGTTGGTTCTTCGCCGTCTCGGCCGCCAATTCCTGAAACAGCCCGATCGTCAGCAACTGCCGGGGATTATAGAGGTGGTGCCAATGGGACCAGCCGCGTTCACGTATCGGCTGGTCCGTATTGTAACCCGATTCGATTTTACGGCAGGGGACGAACCCCTTGGCCTGCCAATCTTGAAAGCGCTCCTTCAGCAGACAAAGGACCGCGGCCTCCCGTTTCAGATCGGCCGGCGTCGGCTGCCGATAACACTTTTCGCCCGTTTCCGGGTCAACCCAGCGGATGCAGTAGAGGCGCTCCTGAAGTGCGTCGTCCGGTCGCGGGACAAGATCCTCGTTTTCCCAGAGCCGCAGTCCCTCGCGGCCCCGGATTGCGTCTATGGGGGTGGCGGTCCGCATTTCCGGCGGGATCGGATTTCCATCCCTGTCCACGGAGCAGCGGATGCCGTTGGCCCAGGTGTATTCCCCCTTGACCTTTTCCATCTCTTCGGGATTTGCGTCTTGGACGATCTCGATACGGAAGGATTTTGTGTTCCTGTCAGGGATTAACCGGGCTATGGTCCGCGTCTTCTGGCCGATGATCCAGGAGGGGGCCAGGGGAACCCGCCAGCCCGTCACGGGGTCCATAGCCTCGATGCAGTATAGGTAATAGTCGGCCTTCCATCCCTTGCCGATGGTCTTTTTCGTGGCCTCGTCCCGGTACCAGCCCTCGTCGTTCCGCTCAATCCCCCATGCTTCAATCTGCCGCCCTGCAGCGTCATAGACTTGCTTCTGAACCTTTTGGATTTCTTTTGCCGTCTCCGCGCCGCCGCCGATCAGGTGGATAGCCGCCCAGGTCAGCAGCGCCCCTACTGGGCTGAGGTCCGTTCCATAGACGTCGCAGCCCATGACTGCGGCTTCGAAGGGGACACTTCCCCCGCCGCAAAAGGCGTCGCCGACGCGGGGGGCTTGACCGAAGCGCCTCATGCCCAGCTCATTAACCAGCTCCGGGATGCTGTGCGCCTCCGTTCCCAGATGGGCGTTGATGGCCTGCCAGGCCACTTCCGAGGGACCGGCGATCTCTTCCGGTCGCACGCAATAGGTGAGTTTCTTGTCATAACCCATCCGGTTGAAGGCCCGCCGCTGCATGTGCCCACGGTCTTCCCTAGTTGCCGATTTCTTCCACTGCCACTTGTTGTCTTTCCGGGCGAAGTAGAATTCTCTTTCCGTATCGGTGGCAAAATCATAGACCTCCGCTGCGGGAATGTTCCCCCGCAGCCGATTCCAAAGACCTTCCTCATCCATCGTCATGAGCTTCAAGAAGATCTCCCGATCCTTCTTCGGGTCACCGGAGGCAGGCAGGAGCAGCCCCAGGAGGGCCGCCCGGACGAGGACGAGGGGTTTGCGGCCCCACCATTTGCCTAGGCCCGTGAGGGTCTGGCTGTTGTTGGACTTCCGCTCCTTGTAGCTTTCCTTGGAGAGCTTGCTGACGGGAAACTGAGTTTCGATGAAGGTCTGATCGTTCATGCCTATTTTTATGACTCCTCGAAGAGGGGAAACTGGGGGCTTTTCTTGATGGCGGCTTTCTTCTTTCTTTTCGGGACAGAGGGCGGAGCGGCGCTTTCCGCCTTCTGGGCATCCTCTTTCCGAGGCAATGGGATGGGGTCGGGTTCTTCCACGAACCGTTCGCTGGGGATCTCCGGGATGGGATTTTCCGAGAAGGCGATCTTGATCGCCTTGCGCCAGCCCCGGTCCTTCCCCACATCCGCCTTGGTGAAGGTGGCGTTGACGGTCGTGTAGAGCCACCAGCGCTCCTCCGGCTCCAAGCCGGTCCAGTTGGCGATGACGTTGGGGATGAGGCTCTCGTCCATATCTTCCACCGCCCAGGCCAGGAGGGTCAGCTCCTTGCCGAAATGGGGGGGCAGGATATTCGGCTGGTCCGTTTTCCAGGAGACGGAGCGATGGCCTCCGGACCGGATCTTCTTGTTGAACTGACCCCTGGCCGCCTCCGCGATCCGTCCCCAGCGGTATTGGTCCAGGCGAACCTTGACGAGCAACGGCCTCGCGGTGTCGGCGACGGCCAAAAGCTCATCGTTCCATTCGAAACGCTCCTCAATGGTTACTGGATCATCTTCCCTTCCCGGGAAGATGACGGCGAAATGGTGCGCCGATTCCCCCGGATCGAAGCCGAAGCCGATAAACTGGCGTTTTCTACGGACCATCATCACTGGCGCACTTCCCCTTCTTTGAGCTCCGTTTTCAGATCGGCGACCATATCGAGAAGCTGCTGTCCCGAATCGAATTTCAGGCTGCCGATATCGATGCTGAGAACCCCTTCCGGGATGAACTCCTTGAGGAGGTCGGCGCCATGTTCAAAGCGCCCGACGGCATGGAAGGCATCGTCCGGGGTGTTCAACTCGATCCAGCGGGCGTCCTTGGCGATGGTCAGGCGAGCGCCCCCCAGCTCCGCGCCGTGTTTCTTGGTGGCCTCCAGAAACTGGTAGGTTTCTCCCGTCGAATCTTTCTTGAAACCGCGCTTCCAGACAGCGGCCCGGGCGCGGTCGATGGTTGCCGCGGGATCGACTTTTCCCTGCGGGGCGGGAATGTTGACCGCCGGGGATTTAACGCCTTCTCCTTCGGCGACGGCGAGGATCACCCGGCAATTCGCCGGAATCTCAAAGGGCTTGGCATAGGTGACGCCGCTGGTCTCGACGCCGGAGCCGTCAGTGGTAAAGCGGATCTGCCCGTCGGGTAGGGCCTTGAGTTCGCATTTGCGTTTCGTTCCCTCCTGGTAGAAGCGGTGCTTGATGAAGATGGCGTTGGTCCAGGATAACGGCTCCCCGGTGACGTGCGCGCCCTTGGAATCGACGCAGAGGAAGGAGAGATTCAGAGCCTTTGTCTTGATGTCGTACTCTTCCAGCTTTTTTGAGGAGACGGTCGCCGCTCCCTCCGCTTCCATGTAAACCGTATCGCCGTTCTGGGGCCGGATGCGCAGGGTCGCCTGGCCGGTTTCATTGTCGCGGCTCAAGACCTGAATCTGGACTGAGGTGGCCGGCTTTTCAAAGGGACCCCGTGTGATGTACCCCATCATCTCCCGCCAGATGTCCCGTTTGACCAGTTCATCCTTCAAATTGTCGAGGGCGTCGGGATGATGCCAGACCCAGGAGGGATCGGAGGCGGCCCGCTGCCGGATTGCGCTCCAGGCGACCTCCTTGGCGCTTTCGGGCCAGAGCTTGCTTTCCGCGCGGTTCCGGAAATTGCCGTCGGCGGCAATGTCGATCGTGTATTTGTAGCATTCCTTCAGAGCGCCCAGGACCTGATCTTCCCCCTTGTATTCATTGGCCACGTATTTGGGGTCCAGATCCACCGGCACTAGGCCGTTCTTCGCCGGATAATAGAGAATGGTAAAGGTCTCGCGGCAGGCCTGGTAGAACCGGCCTTCCAGTTTTGATCGGATTTCCGACGCTTCGAGATACTGAGGATCGCTTTCCCGAACGCCCTCCTGATCCATCTCGCCGATGATTGTGCGGACAGCGCTGAGTTCGGCGGCCCGTTCCAGAACCGTGTCGTAAGCCTTCGCCGCGCCAGTCAGAAAGCAGACCCGGTTTTTGTAGGGCTGATTCTTATAAAACTCTTCGATGGCCCGGAAGGAATCGTCCGCTGGACGAAAGACGATCAGGGTCACCGCTTCGGGCTGGAGCTGGATCTGGTCGAGGGCCGGCAAGGCCTGGATCTTCTGGTAGGCCGCCCGCGTCGTAACCTTGAACATGTCATTGAGACGGTCGCGAAGTTCCTTTTCCCGCTGTTCCCGGAGTTTATTTCTGGCGTAGGTGGCCACCTTGGCCTTCAGGTTTTCGACGTTTTTGAAGAAGAGTTTTCCGTCCCGAGAGACATGGAGATACCAGGCGTCGGACTGAAGACGGTCAAAAACACCTCGCAACTTCACGACATCCCTCTCCGGGGCGGCCAGGCAGCCGAGGATCTCGGAACGGCTGAGCCCCAAGACGGGATTCGTGGCCGTGGAGAGGGAGGAAAGAAAGATCAGCTTGGCGATATCCTGGGCATCCGTCGAGGCGTCGTCGTCGATCTGCTGGGCCAGGGCGCTGCCGCCTTCTGCGGCGATGTCGCGGGCAACGGCCACTTCCAGTCCGGCATTGATCTGCCGGATCTCGCCGAGCATAGAGGCGTCCTGAAGGTCGAATTCGTGAGGGCCGATCAATCCGTGTTTCGCCGCAGCACCCGAACTCCACAGATGGGAAACGATGAGCCGCATGATCCGGATCAGGGCGCGCGTCTGTTGAAAGCCGCGATTCTCCTTGAAGCGGGCGTAAAGATCGCGGATCGCCGGGTGGAATGGGTAGGCGTTCCGGATATCCGTTTTGAGCTGGTCGGGGGAAACTTCCGAAAGGCCCATCTTCTTGGCGTTATCCACGGCGACACCGTAGGCGTCGGCCACTTCCTCGATGTCACCGATGGCGGGCGTCTTTTCGAATATTCTGGTCCGCAGGATGTGATAAATCTCGTTGGTATTGATCTTCACCGGATCGATCCGGATGACGTTCCGGTTCACCTCCTGCTCCAGATCGTTCAGGGACTGCAAGGCCTGGGTGATGGATGCACTCCCGCCGGCATAGGCGGTGCCGCTGAGGTCGGTGATGACCACGCAGGCCCTCGGGAGTTTGTTGCTGTTGACGGCCACGAGCAGATTGGCCAAGGCGATTTCCGTCAATCGATCCATGTACGTGTCGCCAACGGCCACCGCCCGGGCGGCCTCGAAATAGGGAGGCAATTCATCCAGGAGAATGAGCACCGGTTCTCCCCGGAGGAGTTCCACCCACTTGTTGGGATCGGGCGGTTTCAGGGGACTGTAAAATTCGTTGAATACGAATTTCCGGTTGAGCTGCTCGGCGATCTCTCCCCAGATCCCGAAGGGAGTGCTGGTCTTCCGGCCGCTGAAGGCCACGACCGTTACCGCGCCCAGATCGCCCGGCTTGAAGAAATCGGCCATGACCTGCTTGCGGTATTTCGGGTATTTTGCCAGGAGCCCCAGGGTGATGAGGTTGTGTGTCTTCCCACCGCCCATCGACTGACTGAGCAGAAACGTGCCGGAGGCGCTGGTGGTTTTACCTTCCAACCGGTTGAACGCCTCAGTCAGGAGGATACGCATGCCTTCGGTAACGTAGTTCTCGGATAGAAACTCATCGGGGTGAATGGACGACAGGTCATCCAGGTTGTAAACCGTGTCCAGACGAGCTTTGTCGAAAACCGACGCCCTGGGCTTGCACAGATCAGCGAGTGTTTTCATGAATGGTCTCCCCTTTTTTGACTTGATCAAACTTGATCACGCTATTCAATTTTGCCCGTACCTTTAAAATACAAAACCCCGCTCTCTCTTAGAGGCGCGGGGTTTTAATAATCAGTCCATGGTTCCCTCACTCATTGTTATAGACACACAACCTTTGATCACCGTTACACATTCGGTAATCCAATTATCATGATTTACACAAGAATGCTACTATACAAACGAGAAATTAAATAGTCTTCATGATGTCACAATCAGATGATACATGAGCTGAAAGAAAGATCACCAAGATTTTGCATCTTTCGAATAAGCGTTATTCTGCAACTACGTTACCTCCCCTTCGACAGCAGTAGGTAAGCGCGATTGAAATTGTTAAATAAAATTGTAAACATAAGTCATGCTCGATTTTTAGGCGTGTGCCTACAGATTTAGGGGGTCATTTGGATGTGCCTGATCCGTT
>Ga0247840_10003702_pt1 | contig 25416 bp, 16 predicted proteins | sample LaCruzMarch2015__FD_192404 | JGI IMG/M metagenome (GOLD analysis project Ga0247840, IMG submission 192404) | Freshwater microbial communities from meromictic Lake La Cruz, Castile-La Mancha, Spain - LaCruzMarch2015_17m | ecosystem: Environmental > Aquatic > Freshwater > Lake | place: Spain...
CATCAACGACCGGCATGGGCATGCCGCGGGCGACGAGTTGCTGATCGCCGCGGCGGCCGCCATGCAGCAGGTCCTGCGTGAGGGCGACACCCTCGCCCGCATCGGCGGCGACGAGTTCGTTGCCGTAATGCTCGACCTGGCCGACTTCCAGGCCAGCGTGCCGCTGCTCGCCCGCCTGCTGGCCGCCGCCGCCCGGTCGGTACCGGTCGGTGGGCAGGTGCTGCAAGTCTCCGCCAGTGTCGGCGTCACCTTCTATCCGCAGGCCGACGATATCGATCCGGAGCAACTGCTGCGCCAGGCCGACCAGGCCATGTATCAGGCCAAGCTGGCAGGCAAGAACCGTTACAGCGTCTTTGATGCCGAGTTGGATCGCAGCGTGCGCGGCTACCACGAAAGCCTGGGGCGCATCCGCAGGGCCTTGGATGCACGCGAATTCGTGCTGCATTACCAGCCCAAGGTGAACATGCGCACGGGCACCCTGATCGGTGCCGAGGCCCTGATCCGCTGGCAACACCCGGACCGCGGCCTGTTGTCGCCCGCGGCCTTTCTGCCGGTGATCGAGGATCATCCGTTGGCCGTGGAGGTCGGCGAATGGGTGATCGAGACCGCGCTGAGCCAGATGGAGCACTGGCAGAGCGCCGGGGTCAAGATCCCGGTGAGCGTCAATGTCGGCGCCCGCCAGTTGCAGCAGGCGGACTTCCTCCCGCGCCTGCGGGCATCGCTGGCGGCGCATCCGCAGGTCGGGCCGGGGGACCTCGCATTGGAAGTACTGGAAACCAGCGCCCTGGCGGACCTGGCCCGGGTATCGCAGGTGATCGATGCCTGCCGGGGCATCGGGGTGCTGTGTGCCCTGGACGACTTCGGCACCGGCTATGCGTCGCTGACCTACCTGAAACGCCTGCGGGTGATCCAGATCAAGATCGACCAGAGCTTCGTGCGCGACATGCTGGACGACCCGGATGACCTGGCCATCCTGGATGGCGTGATCGGCTTGTGTGTTGCCTTTCGTCGCCAGGTCATCGCCGAAGGGGTGGAGACCCTGGCCCAGGGTGAACTGCTGCTGCAACTGGGCTGCGAACTGGCCCAGGGCTACGGCATTGCCCGCCCGATGCCGGCGGCGGAGATCCCAACCTGGGTGGCATCCTGGCGGCCCGATCCGGTCTGGCTCGGGTTGGCACCGGTGAGCCGCGACGCCGTGCCGCTGCTCTTTGCCGGCGCTGCGTATCGCGCCTGGATCGCCGCAGTGGAAGGGTACCTCAGGGGCGAGCGTGAGGCCCCGCCGCCGCTGGATGAGCACCAGTGCGGCTTCGGTATCTGGCTGGATGCCGCCGGCCGCGGCCGCCCTGGTGCATGGTCAGGTTTGCAGGTCATTGATGCCTCGCACCAGCGGGCGCATGCGCTGGCGGTCGCATTGTGTCAGTTGCGGGCGCAAGGCCGGGAACCGGAGGCACTGACGCGGTTGGGAGAACTCCGTGACCTGCGCGACGCCGTCCTTGAGCGGTTGAAAACCCTGGTACAGGTAAACCCGGGCGTGGCAACCGGGTGAGGAAGACCTCGTTGGCCTCTCCTCGTGCCTACCGCGGATGACCGGCCCGCGCCGCGTGCCGGGCCAACCCTGGCTAGTGCTATTCGAGCTTGGCCCCTTATCCTTGGCCCCTTATCCTCTGGTGTCGGTCTCCCCTGGCCGCTGCTATTCTGAGCAGCAAGTCAGACCGACCCAGCGCCCCCCCGGCCCGGAGCCAGCACCATGAACCCAGTGCCCCGTTTCGACCCCGCCGACCCCTATCCCGACAGCGATGGAGCCCCGATGGCGGAGAATACGCTGCAATTCGACTGGATCGTGAAGATCAAGGAGAACCTGGAGATCCTCTTCGCCGACCGCCCGGAGGTCTTCGTCGCCGGTGACCTCTTCTGGTACCCGGTCCAGGACCGGCGCCTCGCCAACCCCATGGCCCCGGACGCCATGGTGGTCTTCGGCCGGCCCAAGGGCCCGCGCGGGTCCTACAAACAGTGGGAGGAGGGCGGCATCGCCCCCCAGGTGGTCTTCGAGGTCCAGTCGCCCTCGAACGGCGCCAAGGAACTCAGGGAGAAGCTGGAGTTCTACGACACCCACGGCGCGCTTGAGTATTACCTCTACGACCCCGAGCGCAACCGTCTGGAGGTCTGGCTGCGCCAGGACGAGCGGCTCGCGCCCGTGGCCTACGTCAACGGCTGGATCAGCCCCCGGCTCGGCATCCGGTTTGCCCTGCGCGGCGAGACCCTGGAGATCTTCGACCCGGCCGGCCGGCCGTTCCTGAGCCCGGTCGAACTGGCCCGTGGCGCCCGGCAGGCCGAGGCGCAGGCGCGGGAGGCCGATGCACGCGCCGCGCAGGAACGCGCACTCGCCGAGCAGGAGCGCGCCCGTGCCGAGCAGGCGGATGTACGTGCCGAGCAGGCGGATGCTCGCGCCGAGCAGGAGCGCGTCCGCGCCGAGCAGGAGCGCGTCCGTGCGGAGCAGGAACGTCTCTGCGCCGAGAAGGAACGCGCCCGCGCCGAGCAGCTTGCCGAGCGCCTGCGCGCCCTCGGCATCGACCCCGACCCCGCGGGCTGACGGCCACCGTGCCCGAGCCGACACGCACGCCAAGACGTTGTTGGCGCGAAGATCATCATTCAGCCCTGGATGGGTCGCGAACCACTGCGGGTGGTCCATAACCTCAGACGGCATCCCAGGCGCCGAAGCGGGCCATCACGCCCAGGACCGCCAAGACGGCCAGGGCCACGAAACCGGCGGTGTAGCCCCAGGCGTGCAGCCGCAGGGTGGCGGCGAGTTCCTCTTCGGTGTAGGTGGAGATGACGAAGGGCTGGAGGGAGTCCCCGGTTGCCGCGAGCCGGGTGAGTACGGGGGCGGTGCGGCGTTCGAGCTCGGCGCGTTCGGCCAGGGCGGCGGCCTGGGTGCGCGCCTGCTCCCATATCCTCGGGGCTCACCCGGCCGTCGCCGTCGCCGTCGGTGTCGAATCGGGCCATGCGCCCCGGGTCCTGCTTCCAGACCCGCAGCAGGGCCCCCTGCAGACGGTGGCGCTCGGCAGGACCCCGCAGCGGGGTCTCGAAGCGGCCCAGGCAGTAGAGGGGGTCGCCGTCGTGGATCCGTTCCTCGGTGTAACGGTACTGGTCGCTCGCCTGGTACCAGCGGGTGGGGGTGCCGCCCTGCGGGTGCCGGCGCGCGCCCGTCCAGGCGTCTCGTGTACGCGCACGCATCAGGGCCCCGGCGGGATCGACGATGCACTGTCCGCTGCCGTCGTCGAGCCGGAAGGACTCGTGCGAGACACCCTGCTCGACCGGGCGCCACTCCTGCCGCCGCCCGCCGCCGCGCCTTTCGATCCGGTAGCGGTACCAGAGACAGGGCCGCCCGGAGAGCGGCCCCTCAATGGTGCCCAGGTGGGGACGGGCGAATCCGGCCAGTTCGACATAGCCCTGGGGTGCCGAGTGGATGCGGGCCGTCGGGGTGTCGGCGACAGTGCGCAGCCGCCAGAAGGCCTGAGTCCCCTTGTAGAGCAGGACCGGCGCGCCGAGTGCCATGGCCCCGAACAGGAACCAGAACTCGGGCGCGTCCAGGCCGACCGCCAGGGCCCTGAGCCAGTCCGGTGCCATCGCTGCCGGGACCTGCCGTGCTTCAGACGTGCCGCATGCGCGCCTCAGGCGAACAGGGCCTTGAGATCCAGGTCCGCGCGCTCTCGGGCGAACTCCAGCAGATCGCAGGCCCGGGCGCCCATGAGGCGGGCGACCAGCACATCGGGGAACTGTTCGATCCGGACATTGTTCAGGTTGACGCTGTCGTTGTAGAGCTCGCGGCGGTCGGCGATGGTGTCCGCCAGGTGCGAGATGCGCTCCGCGAGCTGGCGGAAGCCGGCGTTGGACTTGAGGTCCGGATAGCCCTCGGCCAGGGCGAACAACTGGCCGAGACCGTGCGCAGCGCGGTCTCGGCGCGGCCCAGGGCGCCCATGTCCTGACGGCGGCCCGCCTCGGCCACGGCGCCGCGGGCCTGCACCACCCGCTCCAGGGTGTCGCGCTCGTAGCCCATGTATTGCTTGCAGACCTCCACCAGCTTGGGGATCTCGTCGTGGCGCTGCTTGAGTGCCACGTCGATGTTCGACCAGGCGCGCGCCACGCCGTGCTTGAGCCGCACCAGGTGGTTGTAGATCTGGATGCCGTAGACCCCCCCGGCCAGGACCAGGGCGAGCAGGACGAGGGCAGTGATTCCCATGGCGGATCTCCGCAAGGCGGGGAGGGGTGAGCAGGTGGTTGCAGGCCCCCGATTGTACGCTCAGGCCGTCGGAACACTGCCGAGCGCGTCACGTCGCGTGCGAGTATGCATACCGCGCCGCGCGCGGTCTGCCACTCCCTGAAAGAGGTCAGGTGGTGCAGGAATGGCAGGGGGCCGACGCTTCTTCCATTGCGTCGCCCGGCGGTGGTAGGCGTCCACTCAACGGCGTGGGTATTGCTTGCCGGATTCTGCGACGGATTGCCGGTGACGTCACTGAGGCGTTCGATCCGCGCCCTCCGGCAATCCGGCGTCCCGCCAGAGGTGTCGATCAACCCCGAGCACGTCCAGCGCATGGCCCAAGACAAGGGCGGATCTTCGTTCCAAGGCGGCGCAGTCAAGCGGCGGTTCATTCGGGTCTTCGCCGGCATTTCCAATGCGGCAACTGCCGCCGCACAGGTAGCGCCACACGCAACCGCGACATTGCCGGTTGGTATCGACCGTGCATTGCGAATAGCGGGCGTTCCGATCCATGATCGCTCCCAGACCCTGCGCGAAGATGTTCCCGAGCCTGTGCTCTTCTCCCAGGAGTGCGAAGCAGGGATAGCAGTCGCCATTGACATCGAAATGCAGGTTCTGTCCCAGGCTGCACGAGTTGCGCGCATGAAAGCGGTCCAGCGCCTCGATCCCAGTCGAAGTCGGCAGACCGGCGCCAGCCGGCAAGGACAATCCACGGCCACGCCCGAGCGGCAAGAGCGGCCGGAACCGTACCTCGCAATTGAGTTCCGCCCCCAAGGCGCGCACTGATCGGCCCGGCTGGCCATGTGCCTGTTCGTTGGTGATGGTTGCGGCAATCGACACCGGAGTCGCCCCGCATACCTGAACCAAGTCCCTCAGGTTCTTGACTGTCCGCGCGTAGGCACCGGTGCCGCGCCGCGCGTCGTGGCTGGCCTGATCGCCGTCGATGCTCACGATGATATGATCGACACAGCGCACCAGAGGGTCCAGGTCCGCCGCCGACAGCGGCAACGTCAGGTTCGTACGTAAGACCACCTGCGAACCGGAGCCTGCTGACCGCAGTGAAATCAGCAGGTCCTGAATCTCGGTCCAGTGCGGGTGCATCAATGGCTCCCCGCCGGTGATCTTGATTCTTTGAAATGAATGTTCAATCAAGGCAGCCAGCACCGCCCGGACCTGCGCCACGGACATGCTCTCCGCGGAGCGTGCCGGCCCCCCCGTCGCGTAACAGTGCGAACAAGTCAGATTGCAGGCATAGGTCACATGCACATAGGCTTCGTTGCGGTTCTGGGGCAGCCGCCGCAGCCGCTGCCACAATCGATCGAGCGAGACCCGGGCGTCCTGCGGACGGGTAATCAATCCAACCTGCTCAAGCCTCCCGAAGGCCGCCGCGGGCGAACCGCAGACCGCCAGGGCGACCGCCGCTGCGGCCTCCCTGGCCCGGGTGATGGTGGAACTCGGGTGCGGGCCGCCCCGCATCACCTGCAGCAGTTCACCGCGGCGCAACAGGCCGCGTTGGTCGCTGCTCCCCTCTGCCACCACGGCGGCGAGATTATCTTCGGAAAATACCTGGCTCAGGACCCTGTCAGTCACATGCGCAAAGATGCGCTGGTACGCCTGACAATATCCGTCGCGACGGTCGGTGCCGGCGGCGAGCGCGTGGTATGCGCATCCACCGCTGCAATTGCTGAACCATGCACAGTCACCGCAATCGTGTTTGACCGACGCCTCGCGCTCCTTCAAATGTTGCCAGGCCGAGGTCCCGGCGAGGTCCTCGAATGCCGGCCGGTCCTGTACTGCGCCGAGGCGCCATGCCGGATGCGGCGCAAAACGATTGCAAGGATAGATGCCGCCGTCGGATGAGATCGAAAGATACCTTCCGAGGCAGGGGCCGAAGGTACAAACGGTACAGTGACCGGTCAGACCACGCGCCAACTGATCCAAGGTGTCAACGCGGATATGCTTGATCTTCGTCAAGTAATAATCGAACATCGCCGTGAACAGCCGGGCGTAGCCATCCGCCGTCAAGGCGAGGGACCCGGTCGTGCCTCCATCCAGGGTCGGGATGGCACCATGAAAGGAGAAAGAGAGTCCCTCCGAGAGAAAAAAATCGAAGATCTCCTGCCAGCGCTCGGCGGACTGACGGGTGAAGGTACAGATGATCCCGACACCGATGCCGTGGCCTCGGGCGATCTCGATGCCGCGCATGGTCTTGACGAAACTGCCTTGTCCACGCTGGGCATCGTTGATGGGCTGAGGGCCGTCCAGGCTGGTGCCCAACCCGATAGCGTATTCTTCAATGAGGTCCCAGAAGGCGTCGTCGAGCAACCACAAATTGCTTTGCATGCTGAGTCGCAAACCAGGCCCGAAGCGCGTCCGTATCTGTGGCAGCGCCTGCCGGTACCAGGCGACTCCCGCCAGCAGGGGCTCGCCGCCGTGCAGCACGAGTTCAAGCGTCTGGTCGGGTTGCCGGACCCTCTCTATCCAGTCCAAAGCGGCGCCGAGGGTAGCCTCGTCCATTAACGGCCCGGTGTTGGGGCCGAAGCAATAGGCGCAGTGCGCCGTGCAGGCACCGGCGGGGTTCAGCATGATGTGTAGAGATGAGCGCGACACCAATTTTCATCCGGTCCTATAGCTCAAAACGGCGCTCGGGAACATCAGAATGAGATTCCGGGAAGTCTTCGTAGATGGTACCACCACTTGCGCATTCCGTGAAAAAATGAGCGCCCTCGCTATGCAGATTAAAGCCCCTCTGGAGCACAAAGCCTTTGAGGCTGATGATTGCCTGTTTCTCGCGATGGCCAAGCTGACCCCGCCGATACAGCTTTCTCAACGCATTGGCTAAAGCATCTTGAAGATACCTTTCGCTTTCGTAGGTTCTCTTCAGCGCGGCGATTAACGGATAGACAGCTCGCGGGTCACCGAGCTTACCGAGTACAACAGTGATCGCGATCCGCAACTCACCATCCCTACCTGCGTTCTCTAACAGAGCTACTAGCGCACCGACAGCTCGCGGATCGCCTAGCTTGCCAAGCGCGCCAATGGCCGATATGCGCACCTCGCGGTTATCATTGGCCAGTGCTGCGATGAGCGGCTCGACGGCTCGTGCGTCACCGATGGTGCCCAACGACGATGCGGCGAGAGCGATACCGTCCCAATGACCATACGTAGCCGGACCGCGGTGTTGGATGATCACAATTAGGTCATCAGTTGCCGCGCTGCCAATCTTCTGCAACGCAACCGCTGCCGCTTGCCGAACCTCGCTGTCGTTCCCAATAAGAGCCTGAATCAGTGGTTTGATCGCTGGCGTACCAATGGCGACGCACGGGTTCACTTCGCGCATGGCAATCCAGTAGGCCGCACCAAGGGTATTCTGTGATGGATGCCAACCGAGCTTACGCAAGGCCCAGGCAGCAGTCCTGCGTACGGTTTCATCCTGGTCTTCCAGAAAAGTGGTGATCGATTCGATACCTTGCGCGCTCCCGATGTTCTGCAACGACGCGGAGACAGCGGTCCCGGCCCGAAGAACTTCATCCGGCAGCATTGCCAAGATGGTGACGGCCTCCCACCGTACACTCGAATCGGGATCAGCCAGGGAGGCTACGACCCGCTGCATATTGCCGAAGCGAGCGAAGAGTCTCATCGCGTGGATTTGAAACAGCCGCCGCAGTGTTTTCAAGTGCGGAAACTCCAGTTACCTGACTGTGTTACTCAGACGATTGCGGGATTCCAGACGGTGCGAAACCCGAACCCCTCGAAATCTCTTACATTGGCGGTCGCCAGGTCGGTGACCCCATGATGGAGCAAGGTCAGGGCGATGCGGGCGTCGAAGATTCTGCGTCACGCGAATCCGGGCTGCGCGGCCAGGCGCCAGACTTGGTCCATCACCGGCGCAAATTCGATCAGGCGCCAGCGCGGATTGGCGCGGTAGGCCGCGCAGATATCGGCGGCGGTCTTTGGGCCGAGCGGGCGTTTGAGGACAGCAGGATTGCGCAGCAGAAGGTAGAGTTCGACGAGGACGAGTTCGCAGATCACCACATCGTCCCGCCCGGCGCAGCCACCAAGGAACGCGAATGCCGCATTGTGTTCGGCGCAGTCGGCGTTCTGCGCATACAGCAGAATGTTGGTGTCGATCGAGATCACGGGGGGGCGTCCGTCTCGTTGGCCAAGAGCCGCCAGTCTTCCACCGGGGCTTGGAAGCGTCCGAGTGACCGCGGCGGCGGCGGGTGCCATTGCGGTCCTGTCGGCGGGACCGGGGGGTAGACTCGCACGATGTATTCCAAGCCCCGGCGCACGACTTCGCCCAGGGTGATTTCGCGCTCGCGCGCGACCCGCTCGGCCTCGCGGTAGAGGTCGTCCGGGATCTGGAGTCGGGTCTCGATCATGATGGAAAAATACCACCCTGACGGATCGGGATCAAACGTCCGATCTCGCCCGGCAGGTCACCAAGTCGCCGGGAGGAGGGGCTGGGGGCCCTCATGTCGGTACCGCACTGCCCCGACTGAGGTCGGCGGTCCACGCAGGACCTCGCGAGGGCAGAGCAGGCGCGCTCCGGTCACACCGCCAACGCGGTGTCGGTCTCCCCTGGCCGCTGCTATTCTGAGCAGCAAGTCAGACCGACCCAGCGCCCCCCCGGCCCGGAGCCAGCACCATGAACCCAGTGCCCCGTTTCGACCCCGCCGACCCCTATCCCGACAGCGACGGAGCCCCGATGGCGGAGAACACGCTGCAATTCGACTGGATCGTCAAGATCAAGGAGAACCTGGAGATCCTCTTCGCCGACCGGCCGGAGGTCTTCGTCGCCGGTGACCTCTTCTGGTACCCGGTCCAGGACCGGCGCCTCGCCAACCCCATGGCCCCGGACGCCATGGTGGTCTTCGGCCGGCCCAAGGGCCCGCGCGGGTCCTACAAACAGTGGGAGGAGGGCGGCATCGCCCCCCAGGTGGTCTTCGAGGTCCAGTCGCCCTCGAACGGCGCCAAGGAACTCAGGGAGAAGCTGGAGTTCTACGACACCCACGGCGCGCTTGAGTATTACCTCTACGACCCCGAGCGCAACCGTCTGGAGGTCTGGCTGCGCCAGGACGAGCGGCTCGCGCCCGTGGCCTACGTCAACGGCTGGATCAGCCCCCGGCTCGGCATCCGGTTTGCCCTGCGCGGCGAGACCCTGGAGATCTTCGACCCGGCCGGCCGGCCGTTCCTGAGCCCGGTCGAACTGGCCCGTGGCGCCCGGCAGGCCGAGGCGCAGGCGCGAGAGGCCGCTGCGCGCGCCGCGCAGGAACACGCACTCGCCGCGCAGGAACACGCACGCGCCGAGCAGGAACGCGCCCGCGCCGAGCGGCTTGCCGAGCGCCTGCGCGCCCTTGGCATCGACCCCGACGCCATGGGCTGACGGCCGCCTTGCCCGCGCAAATACCCTCTAGAGCCTCGACCCGTCGCGCCGTCGAACAGGCTCACGGATGTCCCGACCATCCACCGCGGGACGGTGATTTCCGCCGGTCCGCACCAGGCCGACGAGCCGCCGCGCCACGTCGCCGGGCTGGCAATCGCCGAACCCGATTGCTAATCTGCCCCCAAGGCAGCGGTTTTCGGGACGGTCCACGGGGGCGGCGGACATGGGCGGACAGCAGGTCTTCATCAGTTACAACAGCCGCGATGCGGCCCTCGTCGAACCGGTCGTCGCGGCGCTGAAGGCCCGTGGCATCGCGCTGTGGATCGACCAGGAGCGGATCTTGCCGGGCCAGCCCTGGCTGCCGGCACTGGAGCAGGCCCTGCGCGACTGCACCGCGGCGGCGGTGCTGGTCGGGCCGAACGCCATCGGCCCGGTGCAGCAGCAGGAGATGGGCGTCGCGCTGAGCCAGGCCCGCAACGCCGACAAGCCGGTGATTCCGGTGCTGCTGCCGGGGGCCGGCGCGCTGCCCTTGTTCCTGGGCCAATACTCCGCCGTGTACCTGCCCGATGACCTGCACGGCCCCGCCTTCGGGCAGGCCATCGACCGGCTCGTCGCCGGCATCACCGCCCAGCCGCCAGCGCCCCCGCGGCCAGCGCCGCCGGCACCGAAGGAACACATCCTCACCATCCGCCGGCACAGCGAGGCCTGCGAGGGCCAGTGGGACGGCGGCAACCCCTTTGCATTCAACCTCCCGCTGACCAAGGCCGACCTGGACGAACTGGCCTGGTATCTGGAGCGCTACATCCAGTTCCCCGGCGCCGGCGACCGGACCCGCGCCGCGGCGCTGGAACAGCGGCTCGACGACTGGGGCCGGCAACTCTGTGCGGCGCTCTTCCCCGGCGGTGACCAGAACGCGGTCTATGCCGGTATCTGCGGCCACCTGGACGGTGGCGCCACGGTACCCGGCGGCCACCGCGTGCTGCTGACGCTGGCGAGCGACAGCGCGGACTTCCTGATCCGCCCCTGGGAGATGCTGCGCGACAGCCGCGGCCCGCTCGCACTGCGCGGCCTGACCCTGCGCCGCCGGCTGCTGCGCGACAGCGCCCCGGCGCCCCTGGTCCAGGGCAGCAACCAACCGTCCCTGCCGCTGCGCCTGCTGCTGATCGTCAGCCGCCCCGAGGACACCGGCTTCATCGACCCGCGCACCAGCGTCCGCCCGGTGCTCGATGCGCTGGCGACCCTTGGTCAGATCGGGCGCCAAACCGGGCGCCAAAACGGCAACGAGACCGGCCAGGGCGCCACCCCGGCCAAACAACACGCCATCCGCCTCGACTTCTGCGAGCCGCCGACCCTACCGGAACTCCAGCGCCGCCTCAGTGCCGCCCGCGACGCCGGCCGGCCCTATCACATCGTCCATTTCGACGGTCACGGCCAGTATTACCCGCAGACCGGCGTCGGCGCGCTCTGCTTTGAGGACGACCAGGGCCGCACCCACCTGGTCCCCGGCCGCGACCTGGGCGACCTGCTGAGCGCCCAGCGGGTGCCGCTGGTGCTGCTGGAGGCCTGCCGCGGTGCCCAGGTCTCGGACCGACCCGTGTTCGGCGCGGTCGCCCCGGCCCTGCTCGAGGCCGGGGTCGGCAGCGTCATCGCCTTCTCGCACTCGGTGCATGTCGAGGCCGCCAAACTGGTCTGCGAGCGGCTCTATCAGGCCCTGGTCGCCGGGCGCAGCATCGGCGCCGCGCTCGACGCCGCCCGCGGCGCGCTGCACGCCAACCCCAGGCGCTGGCTCAGCACCGAGCCGGACCCCGAGACCATCCCGCTACAGGACTGGCTGATCCCCCAACTCTACCAGTCAGGCGTTGGCGCCGGGTCGGACCCGGCCCTGGTGCCCATCGACCAGGCAGTGGACGCCGAGGCCGCCGACCTGCCGCCCGACGAGACCCCGCTGCCCGGCTTCCCGCCGCCGCCGCGCTACCGGTTCCACGGCCGCGCCCGCGAACTGCTGCGTCTGGAGCGCCTGCTGCAACGCCACCCGGCGGTGCTGCTGCACGCCGGCGGCGGCATGGGCAAGACCGCGCTGGCCCGCGAGGCCGCCCACTGGTGGCGGCGCACCGGGCGCTTCGACCTGGCCCTGTTCCACAGCTTCGAGACCGGCGCCGGGGCCGAGGCGGTGGTGCAACTGATCGGCGAACGGCTCGGCGGTGAGGGCTTCGCGAGCCTGCCGGCGGAGCAACAATGGACCGAGGCGGTGCGGCTGTTCCGGCGCTCGCGGGTGCTGTTGGTCTGGGACAACTTCGAGTCCGTGCTGCCGGCCTGGCGCCCTGGGAGCGCCGGCACTGGGAGCGCCGGCTTCCAGCCGGCCCGCCGGCAGGATGCCGGCGAACCCAGGGCCGGCGAGACGCCGGCGCTCCAGGCCGACAGGATGTCGGCGCTCCCAAGCGAGTCCGTGCCCCCATCGGCGTCGGCGCTCGCGTCGGACCTGCTGGCCGACCTGCAACGCCTCTACCGCGACCTCACCGACGCCGACAATCCCAAACAGGTCCGCGGCCGGCTGCTGGTCACCTGCCGCCCGACCGAGACCGGGCTCGGCCTCGCTGGTCTCGCCCGTCCCGACGCACTGCACCTGCTGCGCGGCGTCTGCGAGCGCCGCGAGATCGACTTCAGCCGCACTGGCTACGACCGCCCGGCCATCGATGCCCTGCTGGATCGCATCGAAGACCACCCGCTGTCCATCGAACTGATCACACCGCACCTGAAGGACCTGACCCCGACCCGGATTCGCGAGGAACTCACCCAACGCCTGCACCAGTTCCAGGACCCGACCCACCGCGAGGAGCGCAACCGCTCGCTGCTGGCCTCCTTGGACTTCTCCCGCGGCCGGCTGAGCCCCCAGGCCCAGGCCGCGCTGCCCTGGCTCGGCTGGTTCGAGGGTGGGATGTTCGAGGCCTTCTTTCTCGGGTTCAGCGAGATTCCGGCCCCGGACTGGGCCGCGATCCGCGCCGAACTGGTCGCGACCGCGCTGCTGCGGGTCGAGGACGTGGGCTTCCAGATCAACAAGACCCCGTACCTGAAGCTGCACCCGACCGTGGCCGAGGCCGTGGCCCCGGCGGACCCCGGAGCCGATGTCGAGCACGCCGGGCGCTTCATCGCGGTCTATCTGCAGGTCATTCGCCTGATCGACGGCGCGCTCCATGGCTCCCGGCCCGCCGCCGGCATGGCCATCGCCCGGATGGAACAGGCCAACCTGCGCCGGGCCATGGACCTCGCCTTCGCGGCCGGCCGGCATCGGGATGGCTGGGCGGTCGCCGATACCCTTCGGAACTATCTCGAAAGGGCCGGACGGCGGCGGGAGCGCGACCGCCTGGTCCAGTGGGTCCGGTCCCAGATGCCGGCGGACCGCCTCGATGACGCCGGCTGCGCGGCGATTCGCGACCACGCCTGGGGCCTGTTCACCCAGGGCCGGGCCCAGGCGGCGCTGGACGCGGTGCTGGACTTGGAGCGGCGGCTTGTCGGCGGGGAACTGGCGGCGGGTGACCTGCCGGAGGACGACCCGGCCTTTGAACTCGCGCAGACCCGGGATGTCCGCGGTCGCATCCTGTATAGCGCCGGTCGCCCGGACCTAGCCCTGGAGTCGCTGGGGCAGGCGATCACCGACCTGCGGGCTCTCGCGGATCGCGCGACTAGCCCCGACGCGAGCGGATTCGTCCGCGGCAACCTGTCGGTGGCCCTCGGCGACCTCGCCAATGCACTCAGCGCCCTCGGGCGCACCGACGCGGCCCTGGCCGCATCGGACGAGGCCGTCGGGATTGACCGGGCCCTTGGCAATGACCGCAACCTCGCCACTGGCTTGGGCCGGACCGCCGCGATCCTGAGGGCCGCCGGCCGCCACGCCGAGGCCGAGACCCGCTTTGCCGAGGGCCTGGCTGCCGCCGAGCGGATCGGCGACCTGGAACTGCAAGGCGCCTTCACGCAACACCTGGGCTCCTTGCAGCGCGCCACCCGCCGCCCCGCCAAGGCCGTTGAGACTCTGAAGCAGGCGCTGCGGCTGTTCCAGCAGGCCGGAGACCGAGCCCGCCAGATGCAGACCTGCGACCTGCTCGGCAGCGCCGAGAGTGATCTGGGTCGCCTGGACCCGGGCGAGGCCTGGTACCGCAAGGCCCTGGACCTGGCCGGGCCGCTCGGCGACCAGTACCAGATCGCCGGGACGCGTCAGAACCTGGGCTGCCTGTTCCAGACCCGCGCCGAGCAGGCCCCCGATCCGATCCAGCATCCGGACCCGCATCCAAACGGCCCAGCACCTGACGCAAGCCAAGCCAGCGCCGGGCGCGACCACTGGCTCGCCGCCGCGATCACTGAGATCGAGGCCAGCCTCGCGTGCTGGCAGCAGATGAACAATCAGATCAACGCCGCCGGGTCCCTCTTTCAGCTCGGCGATCTGCACCGGCTGCGCGGCGACCTGGACCCGGCCGAGACCGAGGCCCGGCAGGCCCTCGCGATCTACGAGCCTCTGGACCATCCCGAGACCTGGAGGGTCTACCTCATCCTCACCAAGATCGCCCGCGCCCGCGGCGACAGCGCCGCCGCGGACCAGTGGCAGGCCAAGGCCGACGCCAAGCACGCCGAGATGCAGCGCCGCGCCCGCGGCGGTAACGAGGATGCTGCCGATGCCGCCGACCCGACCGCCGCCGCGCTCCAGAACCGCCACTTCCTCGACACCCTGGTCGCCCTCGCCCAGTCCGTCTACCAGCACCAGGCCGCCCCTGCCGGCGCCGCTGGACCAGGTCGCCGCCGAACTGCTGAACGCCCTGCACTGACCGGTCGCGCTTGATCGCTCCTACACACAAGAATCAACCGGATGCGTACGCCTCCGATCGCGGTGACGCACGGCCGGATTCTCGAACGTACCCTTGAGGTTCGGAATCTCAGCGCTACTCGGTCGGTGCCCACAGGTGATCAAGTCTGATCGCCACTGCCTCACAAGGCGCGACCGCCACCGGTGCTGCGCCAGCGATGCGTCCGATCGCCCGCCAGGCGCCGCCTTGCGAGGCACGGGCGTCTCAGGAGGCGCGCGACTGGATCGGGCAGCCGGGCGCAGGCGAGGAGTCCAACGCCGAGCAGCAGGGCCGTTCCGGGCAGCGGGACGGCGGCGGCGGTGACCAGGATCGCGGCGCCGTCAAGACTCAGGGGGCCGTAGGCGACCCCCTGGCTGTCTGAGAGGGTCGCGTTGCCCAAGTCGAGTTGGCTCAGACCCAACCCGCCGGCGGTGAAGCCGATGATGGCGATCAAGGTGTCGACATCGGCCGCAACGCCGCTGAGATCGAGGCTGTACTCGGCGAAGGTGAGGGTCCCGTTGCCGATGGAACTGGCGGCGGTGTCGGTGAAGGGATCGAGGACGCCCGCTGAGAAGATGCCGGTGGCGGTGAGGATGGCGGGGTCGAAGCTGAGGTCGAATTGGAAGGCGGCCAAGTCCATCGCACCCGACGCCAGTACATTGACCGTGAAGCTGGTCCCCTGGATGAGGACGCGCGTCGGGTCGACCAGACCGCCGGGCACGGCGTCCAGCTTGATACCGGCCGCCCCGACGGCGTTGGCCCCGAGCAGCAGGGCGGCCCCGCACAGTGACATGAGTCGTTGATTCATGGAAAACTCCGCAAAGATCAGACATGGCCCCGCGGCCGTGATCATTGTTCCGGCCACTAGCGCGCGCACTTAGGGCGGTCGCACAGGAGTACCAGACGGCGGAGGTCGAGCACCGTGATACGCCCGTCGCCGTCCAGGTCGCCGGTCGCATTGGCCGCGGTGACATCCTGATTGAAGCTGAGCTTGAGGGTGTCCAGGTCGTCCTGGTCCACTGCCCGGTTGCCGTCCAGGTCGCCGGGACGCGGGGCGGGTGGGTCGAGCAGGAGCCCGACCAACACCGGGTCATGGTCGGCGATACGGAACTCGTCGTCGGCGTAGTAGGTGCGGTGTTGGTTGGTGGTCTTGAACTCGAGGTTGTAATCGAACACCACCGGCTCATCGGAGTTGATGTGGTATTCCGCCGCGCCCGTCACCTGTTCGACCAGGCTCGCGCTGGCAAGTGCATGATCCAGATGACCCCAGCGTCCGTTGAAGGTGTAGGAATAGGCGCTCGGGTCGCCTGCAACCAGGTTGGCGTAGCCGCCGCTTTCCAGGGTGCGGAGCGGGTCCTCCTGGAGGTAGGAGTTGAGATCGCCCAGGATCAGATAGTCGGCATCACCGGCCCCGGTGGGATCGGTCGCCAGCCAGTCCACCAGTGCGTTGGCCATGCTGGTGCGGGTGAGGTTGCAGTTGCCCTGACCGTCGCCGGTATCCGGATCGACGATCTCATGGGTGCCGCCAGTGGCGGTGTTGCAGTCCGAACCCTTGGATTTGAAGTGATTGACGACTACCGTGAGCCGCGCCCCATCCGCGACCTGGGCGAACGACTGGGCCAGTGCCGGACGGTTCCTGGTGTCGATGGCGCGCGGGTCCACGCGGTCGTCGAGGATGGCAAAGTCACCCACCAGGGTTACCCGTGCCGGACGGTAGATAAAGCCGTTGCGGATGGCGTCGCCACCATAGACCCCGGTCTCCACATAGGCATAGGTGGGCGCCCCGGTCAGTTCATTGAGGCCATTCACCAGGTCGGCGAGCGGCTCCACACCGGGGGTGTTCTCAAGTTCCACCAGGGCCAGGATGTCCGCGTCGAGCCGGGTCAGGGCGGCGAGCTTCTTGGTGCGCTGCCGCTCCTGCTCGGTGAGGCCATCGATGTCCACCAGCGCATCGGCGCCGCGGCACTCCATGTTGGCGGTGGCCCCGCAGATGTCGTTGACCCCATCGTCGATGGTGACGAAATAGTTCTCCACGTTGAGCCCGGCGACCCGCAGGGTGCCGCCGACCGCCGGTGCCGCGTCCGGACGCGGGTTGCTGACGAAGACCGGCAGGTCGACCGTCGCGATCGATAGCGGGCGCACCCGCCAGGCGTTGGGGCTCGCGCTGTTGCCACCCCAGGTGTAGGTGAGCACGCCGGTGAGGCCGGTGGTGGTGTCGCCGCCGCGGATCGGATTGGCGACGCTTAGACCCGGATCGGGAAAGACGACGGGGTCGGCATTCTGCGCCTGCGACAGGTCGTCGAGCCAGATCAGGTGCAACAGGTTGGCCGCCTCGAAGGCCTGGGCCGCGGCGCCCGGCAGCGCGGCCTCGGTGCCCTGCATCAGGCGCCCGTTGGCGGATAGCTCCAGGGTACCGAAGCGCCCCAGTTGGAAGTGATTGGTCACCGTAAGGGTCTGCGGGAAGCGCACCAGCATGCCCTCGTAGCGTTCCAGATAATCGACCCCGCCGACCGCTGCCGGGACCGGCAGGGCGACCTCCACCGGGGCGACGGTGGCCCCGACGCCACAGTCCAGGACCTCGGTCACGCCGCTCAACTGAGTCTGACCCTGATACTCACCCGCGCTGCCGACCACCCGGACCCGCTGGCCCAGGCTGACACTGTCGGTATCGCCGTGGAAGACAAAGATGGCGTCCGCGGTGGTCTCATCGCCATCCCCGGCAGGGTCTTGGAGATAGAAGCCGCGCAGGGCCGGCGACGGACCCTCGTAGTCGCCGACCACGACCCCCTCGGTGGTGACGGCGCCGGTGATGGCGGCGGCGGACCCGCTGCCCTGGATGGCGGGGATGGGTGTGTAGGTGCCGCCACAACCGGCCAGGGCCTCGGCGGTGGTGAAGCTTAAGGCCGCGCTGGCCGCGGGATTGCCGGCCAGGTCAGTGACGGCCCCCGCCGGGACGCTGAGGCTGCACCCGGTGGCGGTCGGCAGGTCGCCGATGTCGATCAGCAGGCGACTGCCCTCGACCCTGGGTGTTACGGGCTGGTACTCGGCCGCCGGGCATTCCAGGGTCAGCCTGGTCAGGTCGCCCGCCCGAATCGCCTCGCTATAGGTGAGCGTCAGGGTACCCAGGACGGGGTCGACACCGACCGCGCCCGACGCCGGGTCGCCGGCGGTGAGCACGGGCGCCTCGAGGTCCGGACCGGCGGTGCCGATGGTGCCGGTCAGGTGGATATCGCCGGTCGTGCTGTCGGCGACCAGCCGCAGGGTGCCACCCGCGGCCGTGTTCCCGCTCCCGTCGGCCTGGGTGTTGCCGATCTCGATCAGACGGAACTCGATGGTACCGGTCAGACCGGCCAGACCGCTCAGGTGGGCCAGGGTATAGAGGGTGTTGGTGTTGTTCTGGGTGAGCGTGGCCAGCGCGGTCGTGAAGCCGTCGAGGCTGGTGTAGAGGCCCAGGGTGCCGGGCCCGGTGCCCGAGGCACGGGTGCCGATAGCCAGTTCGGTGAGGGTGACCGACTGCCCGGCGCCGACGCTGAACCCAAAGCTGTAGTACTCGAGGGCATCCGCCCCCGTGGCCGTGCCCTCCCAACCATTGCTGCTCATGCAGTCGCTGCACGTGCTGGTGCCCAGTCCAGTACCGCGGGTGATTGCCAGACCCGTGATGCCGGTGGCGGTGCCAGTGACGGGGGTGCTGGTCTGGTTGCCGCCCAAACCGCTGAGGTCCCAGGAGACCAGGGTGTCGGCCGCCACGGGGGAGACCGCGAAGGCGGCGAGCCACAGGAGCAGGGGTCGGCCCATCGACCGGACGCTGTAGGGGCTGGTGTCAGTCATGCTGCAAGCACTCCGGGACGCACCCGGACCATCCGCGGGGCCTTCCCACTGTAAGGGGGGATGCAACCGTCTGGACCGGCGGTTACGCGCACCGGTAGTGTGACAAGGTTCGATGACGGGAAATCGAAGCCGCGGTTAAGGCACCATGCCCGGTTGACTACAGCGCGGTTACGCGAACCCCGGCGCCGCCAGGCGCAGCGATCGTCGCGGGGTGGCGGTCCAGTGATCGGTCAGTGGTAAGCCCGGTAGTGGTCCCTGATTACCGCAACGGCTTGGGTGCGCGCCTCACGGCACCACCGGGGCCGAGAAACAAGGGCGCTACGGGGTCCAAGTGCCGATCCGACGGACACAAATCTTTACCGATCAATAAATGCTGATAGGCAAATATTCGACGGCGGCTGAGCGAACTCAGATTGTTCGTGGGTACCGGGGCTCGCCCCCCTCAGGCCCCGCCCGGGAAGATCGCGGCAGTCGCGTCAACCTGGAGCCCACCAGCATGTGCTTGCGTCGTCCCCTGGCGGCCATCGCCGCGTTCACCATCGCGCTGTTGTCCACACCCATCGCTGCCCCGGCCGCGGACTGGTATGTCTCGCCCACCGGTAACGACACCGGCGACGGCTCCGCCGCCAACCCCTGGCGCACCATCGGCCGGGCCGCCGCCGCGGCCCTGCAACCCGGTGATCAGGTGCTGGTGGCCCCCGGCACCTATGCCGAGGCAATCGCGCTGACCCGCTCCGGCGCACAAATCGTTCCGGTCACCACCGGGGTCGCGGTCGCCGCGACCGATACCATCCGCTTCCCGCTCGGCACCGACCTGTCCGGGATCGATCTGGCGGGGCATCCCGGTGAATACCGGCTCTATGTCTATCGCAGTTGGCGTGCCAACAACGGCGTCTTCGTCTCGATGACGACGATGCGCTGCCGGTCGACTGGAACATCATCGACGGCATCGACGCCACCGGCTCGCACCAGGGCGGCGGTGTGCATATCCAGGATTCGAGCTTCAATGTCGTCATGAACGGCCGGTTCTATGATCTGCAGGGTGCCGGTATCCTCATCGCCGGCAACCAGGGTGAGCCGTCGCGCTACAACCTGATCTGGAACAACACCCTCTACAACACCCCGACCGAAGGCATCTATGTCGGGGCCGGCGGCCATAGCCCGGCGGCCAATCACGACTATTACACCCATGTGATCGGCAACGACATCTCCACCCAGGGCAGCGCCGCCAACGCGATCATGGAGAACGCGGTCGACTTGAAGGAGTACAACTTCGGCGATGTGGTCGCGGGCAATGTCATCCATGACTATGCCCTGATCAGCCAGTCCAACGGCGCCGTGGAAATCCGCGACGGCAAGCGCGACGTGCTGGTCTATCACAACCGCTTCCGCAACATCGGCAAGGCCAACACCGGTACCAACAGCATAATCCATTTGTACGCGGACAGCGATGATGTCTACATCTTCGATAATGTCCTCCTGGATACCACCGGCGTGGGGGCCGGGATCTATGCCTTCAACGTGGACGGCGGCGGGTCGAGCGGCGTGCTCATCGCCCACAACAGCGTGGGCGGACTCACGCGCGGTATCCTGCTGGAGCAATACGGCGGCATCACCGATTCAGCGACCTTTCCAGCGCCGCCGCCACCTGGTCCTGGACCTTCGGCGACGGCGACAGTTCGACCCTGGCCGCGCCGACCCATGTCTACACCACCCCAGGTGTCTACAGTGTCACCCTGACGGTCGGCAACGGCAGCGGCAGCGACAGCCTGACCCGCACCGGTCTGATCCAGGTCGCCCCACCCGCGGCCCGCCAAACGGTCTTCGCGAACGGCTTCGAGACCGGGCTCGCGGGCTGGTACCGGCAGGGCAAGGTCGCCTGGTACGCGGGCGACCCCAAGCACGCCACCCACGCCATGCGCTTCACCGGCAACAATGTCTGGGTCGAGCGCGGCCTGTCCACCGCGGGTTATCGGGATCTCGTGCTGTCGGTCTACCTGGGCGCCAAGTCGTTCGAGAATTGGGAGTACCTGATTCTTTATTGGACCGACGGCCAGACCTGGTACGAACCAGTGACGATCGACAACCACCACCCGGCCAGCGACGGACAATTGCACCTGATCGAGGTCACCCTGCCGGCCGCCGCCGCCAATAACCCGGCGTTCGGCATCGCCCGCACTGGTTCAGTTCAATTCTCTGTAAGTTATTATATTTATCATTGCCTTACGGTGCACCCTCGCAGGTTGACTCCGAGGGAGTCCCTATACGATATTCGGGGAAACAACGGGATAGGCGATTTCGACAAGAGATCGAGATAACTGGGTGCGTCCGTAAAGCATTGATTAAACATCGGTTTCATCTGGAACCAAACTGAACCAGTGCCGATCTGCGCGCCCGCACCGTAAACGGGCGTGTCGAAACGCGGTGACAGGGCGCTCGCGTTGCCCAGCGTCGGCGGGGTCAAAGACGCCGCAGTCGCGCCTGTGGTCACCCGTAGGCCGCCGCTATCGCATTCAAATCCACCCGAGCCCGCAGGCGGCGGCACAGCATGAAGGTGCCGACGAACTTGCGGTGCAGGAAGAAGGTCGCCGGGTCGGGGGTGCGGCCGAAGGCGTCCTCGTAGAAGAGGTTGCGCCCGCCGACGAAGACCCGCTCGAAGAGGTCGGAGGCCCCGAAATCATAGGGTCCCGGGTGGCGCAGCGGCTCGCCGGTGAGTTGGATCAGCTCGGCAATGCTCGCGGCCTGGGCCGGGGAGGCGTCAGGCTCCAGGTAGCCCAAGGCTACCGCACACTGTCGCACCGACTCCGTGTCCCCGACCAAGGACGCCTGCATCATCTGCCGGTAGTACCCAACCAGCGGGGGGGCGACCCGTTGGGTGGCGCCGAAGTCCAGGAGGACCAGCTTGCGGGTCTCGGCCTGGTAGAGAAAGTTGCTGTAGTTGGGATCGGTCTGCACCAGCGCGAAGTCGAACAACTCGCGCAGCAGCAGTTGGACCAGGAGGGTGGCGGCGCGGTCACGCTCACCCTGGCGAAACGCCTGACCGGTGAGTTGATCGACCGGGATGCCGTCGGCGAAATCCATGGCCAGCACCCGGGTGCTGGAGAGGTCCCGGTGCACCTTGGGCACCGAAAAGTCGGGGTCGTCGCCGACCAGTGCCCCGTAGGCCTCCAGCGCATCGGCCTCGGCCACGTAATCGGCCTCCTGGTGGAGTTGGCGGCGCGCCGCCGTCAGGACGGGCTCCAGGTTCACGCCATTGGGTGCGAGCCCCAGGGTCCGCCCCAGGAAGGCGAAATTGTCCAGATCGCTGTCGATGCTCTCGCGCACCCCGGGAAACTGGATCTTGATGGCCAGGTGCCGACCGTCGCGGGTCTCGGCCCGATGCACCTGCCCGATGGAGGCGGCGGCCATGGGGGTGAAGCTGAAGCGGCGAAACCGCTTGTCCCAGTCGGCCCCCAGTTCGCCCGAGAGGACCTGGTTGACCTGCCCCAGCGGCATGGGCTCGGCGCGGTCGCGCAGGCTGGCCATGATCTCGGCGGCCTCCGGGGTGAAGAGGTCGGAGCCGTCCAGGGACATGAGTTGGCCCATCTTCATCGCCGCCCCACGCATCCGCGCCAGGCGATCCGTGAAACGCTGGGTGCTCGCGGCGGAGAGTTGGATCCGATCCATCCCGCCGTCGCGGTTGCGCGCCAGCTCGATCAGGCCGCGCAACCCGATCCCGGCCGCCAGGTCGCCGGTGGCGCGGCCGAGGTGCCAGAGGCGGGCCAGGCGTTGGCTGGGGACGGCGAGGCCGCCGGGGGTTGGGGGTTGGGCCATGGTGCGAGGTTCTCTAAATGCGATTGCAGGCCGAAATGCCCGTCGGTGGCGGTTAAGATGCGGGCACTGATGCCCATCCGCAATCCTATGGGGTCTTTGGGTCTTGGGGTCGGGTCTTGATTATTGCCTTTCTACTCCTTGAACGAGGGTGCAGGCAAGAGCAGAACGCTGACTCCAGACGGCTTGGTCGTACCGTTTCCATAGTGCGAAAACGCATTGACACCACCGCCTGAGATGTCGCCCGCTTCGGACGCTGTGAAAATCAGGCCGGGTCCCGATGGGTGTGGGGGCCGCGATCGGACGCAGCCGCCGTCCCGCGGTCGCCGGCGTTCACCTGACGAACACGAGGCCCGTGCGTGCCGTCCATGAAGAGCGCCTTCCTGGCCGACATCAGCCATGAGTTGCGCACCTCGATGAAAAAAATCAGAGGCTTGTGGTATCTGTTGCCCAAGATGTCCAAGACCCCCGGGCGTTGGAGTGGTTCCGGCCGGGACGATGATCGAGTCCGTCAGCCCGTAGGTTGGACTAGTGATAGCGCAGTCCACCGCAGCTCGCGTCATCGCTGGTGGACTGCGCTACGCTTGTCCACCCTAGGGCGCCGACCCCCGGGACCGGTATCCCGTTGGGGTCGAAATGCAGGACCAGTCTGATGGTGGTATCAGCCGCTCGCTGCTGAGTGATTGCGATTGAACGCAGAGTGCCCCGGCCAGTGCCCCGAACTCCAGACTCTGCTCGATCGAACGCCCCGCCAGCACGCCGTGCAGGGTGGCGACCATGAACGCATCTCCGGCCCCGTCGCTGCTGACGATCGCGGGTACGGCGACCGCCGGCACCTCGATTGCGCGGCCTCCGGGCAGGAGCGCGGTGGCACCGTCGGCACCATGGGTGCAGACGGCGAGCCGCGTCCTGCCATCGGCGATCAGCGCGGCCAGCTCGTCCCGCCACTGTGGCAGGTTGTCCGAACTCATGAACAGGTAATCCGCCGCGGTGACAAAGTCGCGGTGATAGGCATCGCGCCCGTTCCAGTCATGAACGTCGCACCAAATTGCCTTGCCGGCCGCCTTCAGGGGACCGAGCAGTGCGCGCGCATAGTTTGCAATATTGACGATCACCACGTCATGCGCCAGCGCCTGCGCGAGCAGTGCCGGCAGGTCAAAGGCGGGCTCGAAAGTCCCATAGTGCGTATAGATCGACAGCCGTGCCCCACTGTCGGCAATGAGATTGGTGTGCCGCTCGGTCCCGTTGCGGTCTGGTTCTGCCAGTACCCGAATGCCGGCACCTTCCAGGGCGGCCCGGGCGCGCCGACCCGGGTCGTCATCGCCGAGCAAACAGTGTAGCGTCGTGCGCCACGCCAGGCGGGCCAGGTTCAGCGCTTTGCCCGCTCCGGTGCCGCCGACGGCCTCATGGCAGGCCTGTGAGAACAGCGTTTGTGGCCTGGGATCGGGCAGGGCGGCAACGCGCACGATGGTGTCCCAGGAGACGCCCCCGACCACCAGCGCGGATTGGTTCATGCGTTGATCCTGGAAAGCGCAATCAGTCCGCGCAAAACGCGAACGAACGAGAATATGAGCAATGAGTTGTCCGCCAGGCAGGCGGTCACCGCAGGCGTGAGTAGGGTCCCGTGCCCGTAGGGTCCGCTGCGCGGACCATGGCCCCGCGGTTGGCCCCGTTTCCCGGAATTATGCTCAAGGCCCCTCGGTCGTCAAGGGCCGTCCGAACATAGACCAGTGACCGGGTTCGACCCTGGACGCCGCCTCGCGCACCGCGTGCGCCGCCGCTTCGAGCACACGCCGCTGCGCGGCCACCGGCAGGTCCACCTCGAACGGCAGGTCGACCCCGTAGCGCACACACAGTTCTTCCGCGATCTGGCCCCGCCAAGCCGCGGGGCAGGTGTCCGCCGCCAGGGCCGCCAGCAGCACGGCGGGGCCATCGGGGTGGCCGCAGCGGTAGCGCCGGTGGGCAGTGAGACGCCCCGCGTGCTCCTGCAGCCAGGCCGCCCAGCGGTCGCGGTTGCGGCACAGGCGCCGGACGCTGGTGCCGAAGGGCTTCCCGTCGCCGCGCCGCGGGCCCTCGCCGGTCTGGCGATAGGTGGCCAATTCGTGCTCGAACAGTTCATCCTCCGCGATCGGTTCGGGCACGAACAGGTCCTCGAAGAGCGGGGCGCCGGTGATCAGATGCAGTGCCTCGGCGGCGGCCGCGGCCAGCGGGTGCGGGTCGAGCCGCTCGGTGAGGGCGGGGATCGCCGCGGGGTCGCCGAGGAACCCGAGCGCGGTCAGTGCGTCCCGGTCCGCCTCACACCGGCGCAGTCGCTCCAAGAGGAGCGGGACGGCGCCGCGCCCGCCGGCGAGACCGAGCAGGAGCGGCGGGCAGTCACCGGTGCCGCTCAGGGTCCGGATGCAGTGCAGTGCGTCCGGGTCTTGCAGCCGCAGGCCGGCGCGCAGCGCGGCGGTGCCGATCGCGGCCTGCGGCGCGGCATAGAAGGGGCGGACCGCCGCCGCGAGGCCGGCCTCGCGCGTGCGGCCAGCGGCCCACAGCAGGGGGCGCAGCGCGGTCGGTGGGGCCTGGGCCAGGAGGGCGGGCAGGAGGCCGACCGTGGGGATCCGCCGGTACCCGCAGACCACGGCCAGGAGCGGCGTCAGCCGGGCGTCGCGGCGGGCCATGGCCTGGGTGACGAAGCCGGACCACTGATCCGGCAGTGCGTATTTCAGGGCATCGGTGACCGCCGTCAACCGCGCCCGGTCGGTCTCGTCGAGCCCCTGCAAGACCCCCGACAGCAGGTGCGGCAGCCGCTGCCGACAGAACACCGACAGGGCGGCGAAGAGCTCGCCCGCGTCCCCGTCCAAGGCCTGGGTGTTGGCCACCGCGAGCGCCAGGTCTTCCCCGACGACCAGCGCGTCCAGGTGCGCCTCCAGCCGCTCCTCGAACCCGGCGAGCGCGGGCCAAGGGATCTGCGGGTCCCGGCGCAGCGCGCGGCAGTGCCCATAGAGGAACGAGGCCTCGTCCAGGTGTTCACGATAGAGACCGATCCGAAAGGCGCGCATATCTACTCGGGTGGGGGCGGGTGATTCCAATAAGAGTCGTTGTCCGCAAATGAACGCAAATGAACGCAAATAAATAAAGTGCTTGGTTCAGGTTCCGACGTCACCCGCGGGGTTAACTGGCGGCCAAACTCAAGCTGAAGTTTCCTACTTTTAATAGCGGGCCTTGGTCATCATTCCGCCTACGTTATTCCCGGCACCTGTCTTTGAGAGCCTGGGCGGGACATCGACGCGCCTGCCGGATGGTCAGAACGGTGAACG